>Ga0187847_10000291_pt1 | contig 59719 bp, 50 predicted proteins | sample June2016WEW_4_10_FD_132458 | JGI IMG/M metagenome (GOLD analysis project Ga0187847, IMG submission 132458) | Peatland microbial communities from SPRUCE experiment site at the Marcell Experimental Forest, Minnesota, USA - June2016WEW_4_10 | ecosystem: Environmental > Terrestrial > Soil >...
CGCTGCCCAAGACTGCCAGCCCGTATCCGGCGATAGGGCTCGGCGGTTTTCTCTTGGTCGGCCTTTATGGCTTGCTGCGGTTGAAACAAGCGATGTATCTTAAATGAGAATCGCGGCGAAGCTGAATGAAACGGCGCCTGGCAGCTCGATATCTCGTACTAGCTGGCGCCGTTTCAGTTCTCGCTGGTCTGGCGGTCGCACTCGGGCAGGATGAATCTCCGGCTTACACCATCCGTAGCGACGTGCGGCTGGTGTTGCTCGACGTCGCGGTGACGGAGCATAAGGGCAGCCTGGTCGCCGGGCTCGGTAAGGAGAATTTCGACGTCACCGAAAATGGCGTGAGTCAGCCGATCACAGTGTTCGCCAACGACGACATTCCGGTCACAGTCGGGATCCTGGTGGATGAGAGCCTAAGCATGGCGCCGAAACGCGCCGAGGTGTTGGCCGCAGCCGAGGCTTTGATTTCGAGAAGTAACCCGAAGGACGAGATCTTCGTGCTGAACTTCAATGAGCGGGTAAAGCGCGGGCTGCCGGATGACGTGCTTTTCTCGGATGACATTGGCCAGTTACGCGCCGCCCTCCGGCGCGGGATGCCGGAGGGCAGAACAGCATTGAACGATGCCATCGTCGACGGGCTACAACAGTTGGAGATGGGCAGGCGCGACAAGAAAACGCTCATCCTCATCAGCGATGGCGGCGACAACGCCAGTCACGCCAAGCGGAGTGAAATGCTGGACCGCGTCGAGAGGAGTCTCGCCACCATTTACACTATCGGACTGTCCAGCCCCGGCGACCCGGACCGCGATCTCGGTCTGTTGAAAGAACTCGCCAGAACCAGCGGCGGAGAGGCCTACTTCCCTACCGATCTTGCGGATCTGGCTACCATCTGCCGCGGCATCGCCAAGGAAATCCGCTCCCGCTACACTGTTGGCTATACGCCGCAGGCCGGGCATTTCGGCGCGCTGCGGCACATTCGCGTCTATGTGTCGGCTCCGGGGCACGCCGGGCTGATCGCCCGCACGCGTACCAGCTACCGCTATGAGCCACTGGAGAATCAGAATGGCAACTAACGCCAGGCATCGGGCGCAGAAACTGCTCTTATTCGCCGGCCTAACTGCCATAGGTATCTGGGCCGCATTCTATGTGAGCGCCGCCGTCTTTCAAAGCTGGCAGAATTTCTCCTTCGAATGCCGGTTGCAAGGGAACACGCCCTCCCTGGTGAACTATATAGCCGATCTTGGAAAGCGGCTTCTGGCAGCGGAACAGGCCTGGTGCGGAATAGGACCTAAGCCCTCCACTCCTCCTGTGCCGCGCAGCGTATCGTCCGCCCATTTGCGGCGCCCCACGCCAAACGACGCGTTGATCGGGCGCCTCGTAATCCCAAGGCTGCAACTGGGGGAAATCGTTCGGGAGGGGGATGGGGAAAGCACACTCAGTCTGGCCCTCGGCCACATTCCCGGGACAGCGCTTCCCGGTCAGGGCGGGAATGTTGGCGTGGCCGGCCACCGCGACACGCTGTTTCGCGACCTCCGCTCAATTGGCAGAAACGATCGGATCCAGTTTCAGACACTGGCCGGCAATTATGTCTACCGGGTAGAGAGCATCCAGATCGTTAAGCCGACCGATGTTGCCGTGTTAGCTCCAGGCCGTTATCCCCAACTTACTCTGGTTACCTGTTATCCGTTCTATTACGTCGGTCCCGCTCCCGATCGCTTCATCGTAAAGGCACGTCAGGTTTCGCCTTAGGGAGCCACATCCCCTGGCGCGTTGCCAGGCGTGAAAGCCCTCGACCGTTTGCTACAATCCAGGTCTATGCGCGTAGCGCACCGCCCGCCAATATGGCTTGTGTTGCCGACGTTGGGAGCGGTTGCCTCGATCGCCGCCGCACAGCCCGCGGAAGATAACCGCCCGAAAAAAGAACAGCGGACTCAGGTGCTGCAACTTCCCGCCGAGTTGCCGGCCTTCACCACGGGCAATCCCCGGCGGCTGACATTCTATGTAACTCCGCTCATCGGCAAAGGGCTGCTGACGCACCAGGTGCACGAGTCGCTGAAAGCGCTGGCGCGGGAATCGGACGGCGAAACCGTGCTCAAGATTCGCGCGTTCGTGGCCGGATCGGGCGACGTGCGCCGCGTGCGCGACCTGGTCAGCGAGGAGTTCACCGAACGCAAACGGCCACTCCCCGCGCTGAGCCTGCTGCGCGCCGGCGGCCTGCCGATGGAAGGCGCGCAAGTGGTGTTGGAGGCCATCGGGGAAGCGCGCAAAGACGTGAACCCGCACGGCCTCGCGTTCTTCTCCGCCCAGGTCGCGGATGCCGCGAGCCCGCTCGATCCAGCCGCGCCGCTGGTCCGTAAGGCACTGGCGCAACTCGCCCAGGTGATCGACGCCGCCGGCGCAACCCCGCCCAACGTGCTGCGGGCAACCTGCTTCGTCAGTACTTTGGCCGATGGGGCCACAGGGCGCACCCTGTTGGCTGCCGCGTACCCGCGCGCGGCGATCGACTATGTGCAGACCCAACGGTCGCCGGGTAGTGCGCTGGCCGCCTGTGAAGCCGTTGCGCGGCTGGGATCCGATCCGGCGGCGCCGCTCCAGTTTCTCGATCCCGATAGCTTGCCGCGCCCCTCCGGACAAGCGCCGGTCGCGCTGGTGGATTCCGCGGAAGTCGTGCTAACCGGAGCGCAAGTCTCTTTCGGCTACCATTCGAGCGATACGCATCTGGCTTTCGACCGCCTGCAAAGGGAGCTCACGCAGGCGGGGACCGCACCGGGCAAGGTGGCCTTCGCCGACTATTATCCGCTCTCGCTCGATATCGCCGCGCAAGTGCGCCAGATCAGCGCGGAGGTCTTCGACGCCGCGCACCCGCCCGCCGGAACATTGTCGCTGTTCGAGGGCCTGCCCTCGATGGATGCCGGTTTCGCGGTGGATGCCGTGGCAGTGAAGTGATTGCCCTCATCGTCGCGCCTCCAAACGGAGCCGCGACGATAGGGAGCGGTCCTTTCGAGAGAATCGACTCTGCCGCTAGAAGACCTAGCGACGGCAGGGCACGCGGGCTATCCGGCCGGGATCGCGTGGACCGAAGTCGTTTTGACGATGGCCGCCAGTGGCTCGCCGGGCAGCAGGTTGAGGTCGGCGGCGGATTGCGCGGTGACCAGCGCCACCAGCGGGAAACCGCAATCCAATTCGATGCGCGCGAGCGCGCCTTCGACGGAGATGGCGCGCACCACCCCGGGTAGCCGGTTGCGCTGGGTGGAGGAGCCCGCCGCCTCGCGCGTGAGCGCCACGTCTTCGGCGCGGATCGAGGCCAGCACCGGTCCGCTTTCGCCGCCATCCACACATTCCAGCGTGGCGCTGCCGACGCGCAAATGCAGCAGCCCGGCCGCGCGCGACACGACTTCCGCGGGCAGGATGTTTTCCACTCCCACCGCTTCGGCCACATGCGCGGTGGCCGGGCGCGCGAAGACCTCGCGCACGGGACCGGTTTGCAGGATGCGGCCCTCCACCATCACCGCCATCCAATCGGCCAGCGCGATGGCCTCGGTGCGATCGTGCGTGACGACGATGCTGGGCACGCCGGCCGAGGCCAGCAGGCCGCGCAGTTCGCGGCGCGTACGGAGGCGCGCCGCCGCGTCGAGCGAGGAAAGCGGTTCGTCGAGAAGGAGCAGATCCGGCTCAGCCGCCAGCGCGCGCGCCAGCGCCACCCGCTGCTGTTCGCCGCCAGAAATGGCGCGCGGCAGCCGCCCGGCAAGGCCGGCGAGCCCAAAGCGTTCCATCATGCGCGCGGCTGCTACCCCCTTGGCGGCAAAGGCGACGTTGCGCTCCACCGTCAGATGCGGGAACAAAGCGTACTGTTGAAAGACAAAACCGGCGCGGCGCTGCTGCGGCTCGAGCCAAACGCCGCGCGCGGTATCGCACCAGGTTCGATCGCGGAAAACGATCTTGCCCGCGTCCGGCCGTTGCAGGCCCGCCAGCAAGCGCAGCAGCGTAGTCTTGCCGGCGCCCGAAGGACCGAACAGGACTGTCACCGGCGCCTGATCGAGCGGCAAAGATAGAGCAGCATCCAGGCAAAAGCCGCTGGGCAGCGCGGTGCGGCAATCGGCGGTTAGTGTGGCGGCCATAGCATCCACGCGCGGCGCTGCCAGGAATAAGTCAGCGCCAGCACCACGAAAGAAAATGCAACCAGCAACAGTGACGTGTGCCAGGCGCCGGTGTAATCGAGCGATTGCGTCTGGTCATAAATCGAAATCGAAACGGTGCGAGTGACGCCGGCGATGTTGCCGCCCACCATCAGCACCACGCCGAACTCTCCCACCGTGTGGGCGAAGCTGAGGATCGCGGCCGTCGCGATGCCTTGCCGCGCCAGCGGCGCTACCACGCGGCGGAACGTGCCGGCGCGCGAAACGCCCAGGCACCACGAGGCCTCGAGCAGCTTGCGATCCACGCCGGCGAAAGCCGCCGCTATCGGCTGCACCGTGAACGGCATGCTATATAGCACCGAAGCCACCAGCAGCCCGCCAAAAGAAAACGGCAGCAGCCCACCAGTGAGCCGCGCATAGAGCGCGCCCAACGGGCTGCGCGGGCCAATCGCGATGAGAACGTAAAAGCCGAGCACCGTCGGCGGCAGCACCAGCGGCAGCGCCACCACGGCTTCCACCAGGAATTTCCAGCGCCGCCGCGAAAACGCTATCCACCATGCCAGCGGCATGCCCACCACCTGGAGCACCAGCGTGGTCGCGAGCGCCAGGCGCAGGCTCAAACCGATGGCTTGCCAATCCATATCACTGCGGCACCGAGAAGCCGTATTGCTTCAGAATGCGCCGCGCCTCGGCGGAAACCAGAAAGCTGCGAAACTGTGCGGCGGGGCCGGCTGGCGCCCGCGCGAGGATCACGCCGCCCTGCTCGATTTTCGGATACGCCTCCTGCGGCACCTCCCAATAGCGGCCGTGGCCGCGCGCGGCAGGCGCCAGCGCCAGCGAGAGCGCCACGATCCCAGCCTCCGCCGCGCCGCTTTCCACGAATTCGAAAGCCTGCCCGATGTTCTCGCCCAAAACCAGCTTCGGCGCTACCCGATCATACACGCCGAGCGAGCGCAACGCCGCTTCGGCCGCGCGCCCATACGGCGCGTGCTGCGGGTTGGCGATGGCGATGTGCCGGACCGAAGCCGCTTCCAGCACGTGGATGCCCAGCGCAGCCGGATCGAGCGGCGAGCCAGCCGGCACCCACACCACGATCCGCCCCACGCCGTAAAGAAACAGCGAATCCTTACTCGCCAGGCCGGCCGCGACCAGGCGCCGCGGATAATCGGCGTCGGCCGAAAGGAACACATCGAACGGCGCGCCGTTTTGAATCTGCGCAAAGAAGTTGCCGGAGGAGCCGTAAGTGATCGCCAGGTCCACTTCGGGGTGCGTGGCGCGAAATTGGGAGGCCAATTCGTCGAGCGCAAACCGCAGGTCCGCCGCCGCCGCGACGGTGAGCTTCTGAGCGGCGGTCACGGGCGCGGGCGCTAAGCAGACGGCGAGCGCCATCAGCAGCGCCAGCCGCCGTGATACGAGCCGCCGAGGTTTCATTGATGTTGGCAAACGACCATCATACGAGAAGTAACGTGGCGCACGCACTGGTGCGTGCCGCGACGGCGCTCCTGCCGACGCCCGGCGCCGCTTAACGAAGGAGCGTCGAGAAGAGTCTTCTCGAAGCGGCAAACACCAACCCGTGCGTCACGGTTACACTAGAGCCGATGCGCCTCATCGTTGGGCCGGCCGGCTCCGGCAAGACCACCCTGGTGTGGAACGAACTGCGCGACGCTTTGCGCGGCGATGCGCCAGCCGTGCGACTGCTGGTTCCCACGGCCACGCTGGCGCAGCACCTGCAAAATCAGTTGGCGCGCGAAGGCTGCGCTCTGCGCGGCGGCGCCATTCAGACGCTATCGAGCTTCGTCCGGCCGTGGGCCTTGCCAATGGTTCAAGCTCCCGAGTCCGTGGTTTACCTCTCCGTCGAAGAAGCGATGCGGCGAATCGACCGCGCCGAATTCCGGCAGGTGGCGCATCTCGCCGGGTTCTGCGCGGCGTTGACGCACACGGTCGCCGAGTTTTCCTCGGCTGGCTGCGACAGCCAGCGCTTGCGGCAGTGCCTCCCCGATACGCCGCTGGCGGCGCCGTTTCTCGCGGTCTATAAGGAAGTCGAAACCGCCCTCGAACGCCGCGGCCTCGCGCTGCGCGCACGGTGCCTGCAACTGGCTGCCGCGCGCATCGCCGCCGAAGGACTTGGCGCCGTTCGCGCCATTTGGCTGGATGGATTTCACCCACTGCCGGATCCCGAGTTGGAAGTGCTGGCCGCGCTCGGCCGCCATGCCGAAATCGCCCTCACGCTCGATTCCGCCGCCGCGCCGGAATTACGCGCCCGCCTCGCCCGCATGGGTTTTGCCGAACAACATACGTCGCGCGTCCGTTCCACTCCCGCCGTGGCCGTGGTGCGCGCCGCTAACGTCGAGCGCGAAACCGAAGAGATTGCGCGGCGCATTCTCGAACAAGCCGCGGCGGGCCGGCCGTTTTGCGAAATCGGTGTGGTGGTGCGGCCCGAATCGTACCTGCCGGTTTTGCGAACCACCTTCCACCGTTTCGGCATTCCGGCCCGGTTCTATTTCGACGATCGGCTCGACCGGCATCCCGCGGCCCGCTTCCTGGCCGGCGCCATCAACGCCATGTTGGGCGGATGGGACCACATGGAAACGCTCGCCGTACTCCGCCTGGCGCCGCGTTTTGCCGCCTCCGGCGCGATCGACCGTTTCGATTTCGCGTTGCGTGAGCAGGCGCCCAATTCCGGCCTCGGCGCACTGAAAGAACTCGCGATCGAGGCTCGCGCCGAAAAGCTGCTGCCGCTGATCGAAGAAATGGGCGCGCTCGAAGAGTGGCTTTCTTTCGTCCTGTCGCCTAAGGACTGGGCACGGCGCTTCGCCACCCTGCGCAACCTGTTCCGCCCGGCGGTTGCTTCTTCCGATGTCGCGGATCGCGATCTGGTGGCGATGTGGCGCAGCCAGACCGCCGCGCTCGAACGGTTCGACGCAGCGCTGGACGAAGCCGCGCTCGCGCTCGATGCGGCGGTTGAGATTCCGCTCGAACCCTTCTGGCGCGCGGCCGAGGCCGTGTTGCGTCTCATGCCGCTGCGTCTGCGCGACGACCGCCGCAACGTGGTCCACGTATTGAGCGCGCACGAAGCGCGGCAATGGGTGCTGCCCGTTGTGTTTGTCTGCGGCATGGCCGAACAGCAGTTCCCACAATTTCATCGGCAGGATGCGTTTTTTCCCGATGACGCGCGCCGCCGCCTCAATTCGGCCGGCATACGCGTCCGCACGGCGGCTGAATTTGAGCGGGAGGAAAGAGCGCTGTTCGATTCCGCGATCACCCGCGCCACCATGCTGGTGACGCTTTCCTATCCACAATCGAGTCCGCGCGGCGAATCCAACCTGCCGTCGATATACCTCGAGGACTTCATCGCGTCCCCGCAGGACGCACCGCCCGTCGCGCCGCGCCCGCGCTTTTTGCACCAGCCGCACCAGCCGCGACCCATCGCGCGCGCTTCCCTGCTCCAGGCGCTCGCGGCGAAAACCGCGCGTGTTTCGCCCACGTCGCTCGAGAGCTATCTGCAATGCGCTTTTCAGTATTTCGGCCGCCAGACGCTGAAGCTACAGACACGGCCGCCGCGCCCGGATCAGCGGCTCGATTTCCTGCTGCAAGGGAATATCGTACATGCCGTGCTGGCCCGCTGGTGGGTCGACGGCGGCGATATTTCAACCGTCTTTGCCGAGGAGTTCAAGAGCGCGCTCGACGAACATCGCATTCCCTCCGCCTATCACACCGAGCGGCTGCGCAACGCGATGCTGGACGATTTGTTGGCCTTCGCCGCCGATTCCCAATGGCCGCGCGGCCAGTTTCGCTCGCGCATGGAAGAGAAGATCCACTATACACTCGCCGAAGACATTGAGATCCGCGGCAAGATCGACCGCCTCGACGAAGCCGCCGATGGCCGCTCCTTCGTCTTCGACTACAAATACAGCAACGCGCAAAACACCAGGAAGAAGCTGGACGACGAGCGGCTGTTGCAAGCGCCGCTGTATCTGATGGGCGCGGCGGAACAATTCGGCGTGACTCCGGCCGGCGTGTTCTATGTTGGCTTGAAGGGCGGCGCGGAGTACGTGGGATGGAGCGCTGCGGGCGAGCTTGGCTCGCAGCCGATGCCAGAGGACTGGTTTGCCCGCACGCGAGAGCGGGCGCGGCGTGCGGTGGAGGAGATTCGCGGCGGCCGCATCGAAGTGAAGCCAGCCGATCGCGACGCGTGCCGCTTCTGCGAATGCCGCGACGTTTGCCGCATCGACGTTCCCATAGCGGCGGTGGTGGGCGCATGACGGAAGTCGTTTTCACTCCCGCCCAGCGCGCGGCCATCGAGGTCGCCGACGCGCCGCGCGACACCTGCGTGGTGGCCGGTCCCGGCTCTGGCAAGACCACCGTGTTGGTGGAGCATTTCCGGCAACTGGTGGAAACCGGCGCGAACCCGCAGCGCATCCTCGCCATCACCTTCACCGAAAAGGCCGCCGCCAACATGCGCGCCAAGCTGGCCGAGGCTTGTCCCGAAATCCGCGCCCAACTCGAACGCGCCTGGGTATCCACCGTTCACGGGTTCTGCGCGCGGCTGCTCAAGGAGAACGCGGTCTTCGCCGCGGTGGATCCGGAATTCTCGGTGGCCGATCCCAGCGACTCCTGGCGCCTCCAGCAGGAGTGCATCGCAGCCGCTATCGAAGAGCTTTTCGACGAACAGCCGTCCGCAGTGCGCGCCTTGATTCGCGGCCTTTCCGCATTCGACTTCGAAGAGGCGTTGCTTTCGGCCTATGACGCCATGCGTTCAGCCGGCAAGCGTGTGGAAGACCTGGCTGGCTTTGCCGAACCGGCTGCAACCGGGATGGCCGATTTCGCCGCTACCGCCGCGGCCTTGGCGGTTGATCCCGCCAGCACCTGGAGCTTCGCGCAGCAACAGCACCTGGCCGAAGTTCGTGAAAGCGCGCAGCGCATCGTTCACGCTCCCGGGCCGCTCCAGGCCTTGCAGGCGCTGGCGGCGTTCCCCGCTAATCTTCGGAAATCGAAGGGCGGCACAACAGCTTATTCGCTGGTAAAGACTCTGAAGGAACAAGCCGGTAAGTTGACTTACTCGCTCATCACCGAACTGTACCGGCATGAGCGGCGCACCTTGTTCGACATACTGCGCCGCTTTGACCGGATTTATCGCGAGCGGAAACAACGCGCGGGCACGCTCGATTTCGCCGACCTGGAAGAGCTTGCGGTTCGCTTCCTCGATCGCGACCCGCCAGCCCGCGCCCGGCTAAAAGCGCAGTTCGACCACATCCTGATGGACGAATTTCAGGACACCAACCCGCAACAGGCGCGGCTGCTCGAACTGGTGCGGTCGCCCGATCGCTTCTACGCGGTGGGCGACGTCAACCAATCGATCTTCGGCTTTCGCCACGCGGAGCCAGCCGGCTTTGAGCGGTACCGCGACCAAGTCGAGGCTGCCGGCAGCAGGCTGGTGCCTCTGCACGATAATTTTCGCAGCCGGCCGCAGATTCTGCGCGCGGTCGAGAAGATCACCGCGGGCGCCCCGGGCATCGAGGAGCGAACCTTGCTGGCGCGGCGCGAATTTCCAACCGCGCGCGAAGTGGCCGTGGAAGCGATCTGCGCTACGGCCGACGATGCGGCGGCGGCGCTCGAGATCGAAGCACGCTGGGTGGCGCGCCGCGTGGTTGAGTTACTCGACGAATCGCCCGAGTTCACTTATCGGGACATTGCCGTGCTAGTGCGCAACACGGAGGTGATCCCGCCATTCGCAGCCGCCTTGGAGGAAGCCGGCGTCCCATACCTGGTCAACCGCGGCAGAGGCTTCTACGATTCGCGCGAGGTCAACGACCTGGTGCATCTTCTTCGCACGATCTCGAACCCGCGCGATGAAATCAGTTTGGCCGTAGTGCTGCGCTCCCCGCTGGTAGAGGTCTCCGATGAAGCGTTGCTTGCGTTGCGGCTGCTGGCGGAGAACCTGAGCGCCGCGCTCGGCCGGCTGGGCGCGGAGACGCAATCCGAATTCGGCGCGGGCGATTTCCGCGCTCTGCTTGATTTCCGCGAGCGCCTGCGCCGGTGGCGCCTCGCACGCGAGAGCGCCGGTTTCGACCGGCTGCTTGCCAGTGCCATCGACGACTGCGGCTATCGAAGCTCCAATGGCGCGCGCGGCGCGGCAAATATCGACAAGCTGCTGGCGCGTGCGCGCGCCGCGGCCTGGAGCGTCTCGCTCGACGAGTTCGTCGATGAGCTGGACATGCTGCGCGACTCCGACCTGCGCGAGCCCGACGCCCCGCCCGAGGATTCCGCCGACGCGGTCGAAATCCTCACCGTCCATTCCGCCAAGGGACTGGAGTTTCCCATCGTATTCGTGGCGGCATTGCAAAAGGGCGTTGCGACGAGCGCGCCGGTAGTGGCGTTTTCGCCGTGTGTCGGCCTGGGCGCGCGGTGGCGCAACCCGGCGGATGGCAATGACAAGGACGATGTGTTTCAGCATGCGATTCGAGAGGAACGCAAACAGCGGGAAGAAGAAGAGAGCAACCGGTTACTCTACGTGGCGATGACCCGCGCCGAGCAACACCTGGCGCTCACCTTTTCGGCGACGGCCAGAAAAACCGAGAACTGGGCGAAGCGCGTGTCCGAGAGCCTGAGCCTGCAGCTCGCCGGAATGGGCGACCGCGTGATCGAGTACTGCGCGGCGGATGGAACACCCTGGAAGCTGCGGCTGCTGGTGACGGACCGCGCGCCGGAATTGCTCACGCACCCTACCGCGGCGGGGACTTCCGAAGCGTCGCTTCTCTCGGCCACGTGGCTGGACGCGCCGGCGTTGTCCGGACAGCAGGACACCAACGCTACCGTCACCGCGATCGGTGAGTTCGCACAGTGCCCGCGGCGTTACTACCTGGGGCACTATCTCGGATTCGATGGCCGTGCGCGCCGCATGGCGGATCCATGCGAGGGTGAGAACCTGGCGGCAAGCGACCTTGGTACCCAGGTGCATCAGTTGCTCGCCGGCGCCGCGGTTGCCGATGCGGACGACGAAGCGCTGCGCCTGGCCGGTAGCTTCCGGTCGAGCGCTCTCGGCCGGCGCGCCGCTAAGGCAACCCGCGTCGAACGCGAATTCGATTTCCTGATGGCGGTGGACGATCTGGTGATTCGCGGCCAGGTGGACTTGTGGTTCGAGGATGGCGCGGAGCTGGTCATCGTGGACTATAAGACCGACGCCGTCAACCTGGCCGAGGCGCACCGCCGCGCACAGGATTACGCATTGCAGCTCCGGCTGTACGCAATGGCCGTGGAGCAGTTCGCCGGACGTGCCGCAGACCGCGCCTATCTGTGCTTTCTCCGCCCAAATGTGACGGTGGAGATCGACCTGGCGCCCTCGCTGATCGAATCGCCCGTCGAGATCGTCCGCGAGTTCCAGGAAGCGCAAAACAGCTTGCAGTTCCCCTTGAACGAGGGAGGGCGCTGCCACGCCTGCCCATTCTTCCACGACCTTTGCCCCTCAACCGCCTAAAGTGAGGCAGGTCCCCGACCTGCAAACCCTTCGTTTAAGATCCATCCACCCGAGAAATCCACCTTGTAATCAGTCACTTGCATTCAGTCAATCATTTTTCCCCAAAAAACACTTGACATCACACACTGTGTTACATACAGTGTGTACAGGACAGCATGTGATGCACACTAATGCAGTCAGTTCCGAACTCTTCGACAACCTTCGCCTGGAACTCCGCCGCGGATGCCTGGTAGTGGCCGTCCTCGCCCAGCTCTACACGGAACACTACGGCTATGCGCTCCGCAAAGCGCTCGGCGATCAGGGCCTGGCGATCGACGAAAACACACTTTATCCACTCCTGCGCCGGCTGGAGAGCCAAGGCCTGTTGGTCAGCCAGTGGCGGGAAGAGGAGAAACGAAACAAGCGCTTCTACCGTTTGTCACCACTCGGAGAAGCAGTGCTGCCGGACCTGCTGGACGAGTGGCGCCAGATGACCGCGTCCCTGGAACGGATCTTAGGCGACCGTGGTCTCGCCGGCACTGCCGAATCCGGCGGCCCAGGCAAGGAGGAAAAGTAGCCATGCCCACAACGAATACAGACCTGATCGATCGTTACTTGCACGCCGTGAAGTTCTGGCTGCCGAAGGCGCAGCAGGAAGACATCATCGCCGAGCTCGGCGAGGATCTCCAGTCGCAGGTGGACGAGCGCGAAGCGGCGCTCGGCCACGCGCTGGACGAAGACGATGTCGCCGGCATACTCAAGAAACGGGGTTCTCCGCTGAAAGTCGCCAGCGGCTTCCTTCCGCAACAGCGCCTGATCAATCCGGCGATGCTGCCGGTCTATCGTTTGGTGCTCAAAATTGTTCTGTGCTGGGTGTTCGTGCCGTTGTTCGCGTTCCTCTTCCTCGGTCCGGTCCTGACTTTCGCTCATCCCGGGGAGATGCTGCTGCGCTGCCTCGTGGAATACTGGCGCGCCGCGTTTATGACGGTGGGCATGGTGACGACTGTCTTCGCGTTGCTGGATCGCTACCAGGTCAAGTTCAAACACGCCGACGACTGGAATCCGCGTAAGTTGCCTCGCGTACCGGGCACGCAGGACACCAGGACGCGCTGGAACCACCTCGCGGGAGCTATCTTCGGCTTCGCGGCCGCGGCATTCTGGGTATTCCTGATGTGGCAGCGCAGCGAGTTCGCGTTCTCCGGGGGGACACGGCTTATCCTGGGTCCGGTATGGAAACAGATCTACTGGCCTGTTCTCGTTCTGACCCTGGCGAGCGCGTTGTTCGACTTACTCAGCTCTCTATACCCTCGTTGGACTCGAGTCCGATCGCGCGTGCGGATCGGCATCGATGTCTGCGGGTTGATCATAGCGGCAGTCCTGCTTAAGGCCGGGAATTCCGTGGGGATCGTGGATGGGCATCTCTCAGCCGCGGATCTGGCCAACAGCGTAGCGTGGTTCAACCGCATGATCGACTGGAATGTGATCGCAGCGATTGTGATTGTGATCGGCGAAGCGCTCCACGAAGCTCGCTTCCTCCTACGGGGCAAGCGCGCCAAACCGGCGGCGATTCCCAGCGCGACGTAGCAGTAACATTCGGTTTTTCGAACGATTCGGCGCGCATAGAGTTTTTCGAGAGAGATGAGAAGGGCCGGGCCACCGAAACGCTTGGAGGCGTCCAAATGAACGTGGATTGGCCGCCGCGGCAACGTGACGAAAATCACATTCCCCTGCGCGGCCCTAATCCCGGCTGATATAGAATTGACTGGATCACTCGGGATTAGGAGGGACTTCAGATGGCGACAAAGTCGCGTTTTAAGTTGCCCGGCAGCGAGCGCAGAGCCATGGCTGGCGCGAAAGCCGGGAAGGTTGTGGACGCCGGCGATCAGATCGAGATAACGGTTCGCATTCGGGGCCGCTCCCAGGCGTCACCCGAGGACCTGATGAAAATCGGTGCGCAAAAGCCGGCCGAGCGCAAAATCTTGAGCCGCGAGCAATTCGCCACGCAGTTCGGGGCGGACCCGGCGGATTTCGCCAAGGTGGAGGCGTTCGCGCACGACCACGGCTTGGTGGTATCGGCGGCGAACCCGGGCCAGCGGACCATCCGGCTGAAAGGCTCCGCCGCCGGTTTGAGCGAGGCATTCGGCGTGGAACTGCGACACTATGCCAAGGGCGGCGCCGCGCCATACCGCGGCCGCACGGGCTCCATTTATATTCCGAAGGACCTCAAGGACATCATCGTGGGCGTGCATGGGCTCGATAACCGGCCGGTGGCGAAGCGGCACTCCCGCTTGCGCAGGCCCAAGCCGCTCACCACGGCGGCGCGCAAGACAGCCAAGGCAAAGCACGCGCCGAACAAGCCGGCCAAGGGAAAGCCGGCGCCCGCGAAGAGCAGGCAGGTAGCGGACCCGACTGTCACGGCGCCGCAGGTTGCGGCCCTCTATAACTTTCCCGCCGGGCTCACCGGCTTGGGCCAGTCCATCGCGATCATCGAGTTGAATGACGTGGATAACACCGGGAAGCCGACTGGCGCCGGATATCAAACCTCCGACCTGGCGGCTTACTTCAAGAATCTCGGCATCGCCGCGCCCTCGGTGGTAGCGGTGAGCGTGGATGGCGGCGCGAACGTGCCCGGGCCGGACCCCGACTCGGACGGCGAAGTGACGCTGGACATAGAGGTCGCCGGATCCATCGCACCCGGGGCCAACATCGTGGTTTACTTTACACCCAACACGACGGCCGGCTTCATTGACGCGGTGAATCAGGCGGTCCAAGACACGGTACACAAGCCGAGCGTAATTTCGATCAGTTGGGGAGGACCGGAAGACCCGAATGGACAGGTGGATCAGCAGTTCACGCAGGGCCTGAATCAGGCGATTCAGGACGCCGCGCAATTGGGCGTGACCGTGTGCTGCGCGGCGGGAGACGACGGTTCGCCCGATATGGAACTGAAGGGGTGGGACGGAAAGCCGCATGCCGACTTCCCTTCCTCGAGCCCGTTTTCGCTGGCCTGCGGGGGCACCAAGGTTTCCGTGTCCGGCGGAGCGATCGCAAGCGAGGTGGTCTGGAATGAAGGCCAAAAGGCAGGCGCGGGCGGAGGCGGCGTCAGCAATCTTTTTGCGCTGCCTTCCTACCAGACCGGCGCCAAGGTGCCGAAAGCGCCCAATGGCAGCGCCGGACGCGGCTTGCCGGACGTGGCAGGCAACGCCGATCCGGATACCGGGTACCAGATCTTCCTGGCGGGATCGCAGCAGGTGGTTGGTGGCACCAGCGCCGTGGCGCCGCTGATCGCCGGCCTGATCGCGCTGATCAACCAGAGCCTGGCGCAGAAGACGCCGGGAGTTACCGCCGGTTTCCTCAACCCGCTCTTGTACGGCGCCGCGGCATCGGCGTTCCGCGACATCACCACCGGGAATAACGACATCTACGCGAAACTGAACGGGTTGTACACGGCCGGCCCCGGCTGGGACGCCTGCTCGGGGCTAGGCGTACCGGACGGCACGAAACTGCTGGCCAGCGTAGTGTAACCGGCGCAAATTAGTCTCAAGTTTCGAACGCTGGTACGTACCAACGATAGTGCGGCCATTCAGCCGCCCCAGGTGTATACTGATCGCAGGTTGTTTGCGCCGGAGCTGCTGATGTCAACACCAAAGGTGCTCGTTGTGGATGACGAGCCCGCCGTTTTAGGCCTGGTTTCCAAGGCCCTGTCCGCTCGTGGCTATGAAGTCCACGCGGCATCCGATGCCAACCAGGCGCTGGCACTCGCGCAAGCCATGCCCAGTTTCGACTTATTGGTTTCCGACGTTATTATGCCCGAGATGTCCGGGCCGGAGCTGGTGCAGCGGATCGCCAAAATCTGCCCCACCATCGCTGTCGTCATGATGTCGGGGTACCTTGCCGCCGAGGAGGTTCCCAAGCGCGCCGCATTCATCAGCAAGCCGTTCCGGATGATGGATCTGTATTCCACCGTGGAGAACGTGCTGGCGCTTTGTCCCGACGATAGCGAGCCAAGCCCGTGATCTTCGGCGCTCATGTAATCGTGTACAGCCAGGATGCGGCCGCCGATCGAGCCTTTTTGCGCGAGGTCCTGGGATTTCCCTTCGTGGACGCCGGCCACGGATGGCTGATCTTCGCGTTGCCTCCGGCGGAAGTGGCCGTACATCCCGCCGAAGCGAATGGCCGGCACGAGCTCTATTTCCTATGTGACGACTTGCAGGCCGAGATATCGGCTCTCGAGGAAAAGGGCGTCCGGTGTTCGGAAGTTCAGGAAGAGCGCTGGGGGTCGATCACCAGGATCCGGCTTCCCGGCGGAGGCGAAGTAGGTCTCTACCAGCCGAAACATCCATCCCCTTTGCGCGGGACTCCGGAATGAAAAAGCACCGGCGACAAGATCGCCGGCGTTACGGACACGAGAGCTCCCGTAAAGCCAGCGATCTTGTCGGCGGTGCTTTTTCGACGCTGCGCGCTTGCCCTCTTACGGTTTCTTGACTGGCGCTGGCGGAGCCGCGGCGGCCGGCTTCCCAGCGGCGGCCGGCTTCGGAGCTTCCGCGTTCGGATGGGCCTGGTCGTAGAGCCGGACGATATCGGGCGTGATATTCGTGGAAGCGGCGGCCCACAGCACATCGGTTTGCGGATTGCTCACATCGAGCACCACCGCATACCCGTTCTGCGACGCGTATTCTTCGACGATCTTCATCATTTTGCCGCCCAAATCCTGCATGAGGCGGCCCTGCTCCGCCTCCAGGTCGTCGTTCATGTCCTGGGTTTTGCGGGTCATTTCCTTGTTGCCGGCGTCGATTTCCTTCTGCAGCCGATCCTTGGCCTCTTCGCTCATGGTGGCGCTGCCCTTGCGCAACTGTTCCTGCAGCGCTTCGACATCGGTGCGCTTCTTGTCCAGTTCCGCTTTGCGCGGATTGAACTTGGCCTGCACGTCGGCGGCCGCCTTCTGTCCGTCCTTGGTATTCAAGATGGCGGACTGGATATTGATGATCGCAAACTTGGTGGCGGCGGGACCCGGCAACGCCTGGCGCGGCGGCGGCACTGCGGCCGATGCCGGTGCGGGCTGCGCCTGGGCGCACGCCAGGGCGGCGGCGGCGCAGAGCAGCGCGGGAATTACGGCTACGTTCTTTTTCAAGCTTAAACTCCTAAACGTGAAATCCTATCATAATGGGACGCTCGGCGCAGCGCTAGAACGTCCTGCCGACGGTAAATCGGACCATGGTCGACTTCTCGTCCCAAGGGTACAGCGGACCGTAACTGGCAACCGCGTTTTGGTACGTCGCCAGATTGGGGAACATGCTGCGGTCCGCGGCGATCGGCGTCTGCAGATTGGTGTCCAGGCGCAGCGGGTTGTACGCAAAATATATGCGGAAGGGCGCATTGACGACGGGGAGAATGACATCGATCTCCAGGCCCGTCGAGGCGCGCGCCTTTTCCGTCCCCGGCGCAATCTGCACCTGGCCGTTATAACCGGCCGAGGGAAACTGCTCGTTGAGATCCAGCACGCGCTGCGGATCCATGGTGAGCTGGCTGGGACGCAGGATCCGGTTGACGCCGGCGTCGAAGAACGGCACCAGGGTAACGGTTTGTCCGACAATCGGAATGCGATACTCGAAGTTCCCGTAGCTCTGCCAGTCGCCTCCGGGAGTGATGATCTGATAAACCGGCATGGTCATGGTCACCGGCTGCGGCGTGAGCACTCCGCCCACCACCACGTTTTGCGTTCGCGTCGACCCGTCGGCGTTCAGCACGTTCACCGAAGCGGTGGAGGGAATGAACGCGATCGGCGTGATGCCCCAGATGTTGAAGCCGCGCACATCGTTCTCGCCGCCCATGAAGCTGCGCGAAAACGGCGGGACCAGCTTGCCGCCATAACCGCTGATCAGCCATGTGCTTAAGTGGAAGGCCATGATGTTCTTCTTGCTGAAGATGGGCGAAGGCTTGTAATACTTCAGGTCAATCGCCGGCCGAATGGTGTTGACGTTGCCGCCGAGCACGCTGCCGGCAGCCGCCACGGAAAAGAAGATGCTCTTGCCGCCGGTCGGATACATCGGGTTATTGACCGTGCTGTAGGAAATCGCCGGCGTGATCGAGCTGGTGTCAATCCCGTTCAGCGCGTTGGGCCCGTAAACGCCGCTAAAGTCGATGTAGTCGAAATAATTGGTTGCGCCAGACGTCTGCGTGACGATGTCCGAAATACTGAACCCATAGGTGATGCTGGTGCGCCAGAAACTACGCCGAAGCTGGTGGCTCAGCGACACGTTGAAACCCTTGCTGTTTTGAATGTAGTTCAGCAGGTTCTGGTTGTTCGGACCTTCGATGGACTGGAACAGCGGCAGCAGGTTCTGCCCGTAAAGAATCGAGGCTTCACGAGCCTGGTTGTAGTCGAAACGGCTGACGAAAACCGTAAAACCGGCCTGGATGGGCCGGTCGAACAAGTAGGGTTCGGTGAATCCGAAGGTAGCACTCTGCTGGCGCGTGCCGATCTGCCCGTTCAACGTCAGGGTTTCACCCAAGCCGAGGAAATTGTTGGTGGAATAGTTCGCCCCCACGAAGCTGCCGGCGATTCCCGAAACGCCGCCGTTCAATCCGATCGTGTTCTTGCCCTTCTCCTTCACCTTGAGCGTGATATCCACCGTGTCGGTTCCCGGGTTGGTCTTGACATCCGCCGCCTCGTCCTTCTTCAGCATCTCGAAGTACCCGAGTTGGTTGAGGCGCAGAATGCTCAGGTCCCAAAGCTGGGTGTTGAACATGTCGCCTTCATCCAGCAGAATCTCGCGCCGGATGACGCGGTCGCGGGTGGTCGTGTTACCGGCAAAATCGATGCGGCGGATAAAGAACTGCTTGCCTTCGTCGGCGGTGATGGTGAGATCGATCTTGTCCGTGCCCGGCTGCGGTTCGAACGAGGGCTCCGGCACGAAGTTGATATAACCGAACTGGCCGTACAGCTTGCGCATGTTTTCCAACCCCTTGCGCAGCCTGTCGGTGGAGAACACATCGCCTGGCTTCATGCCGAACAGCCCCGAGAGAACCTCAGGCGCGCGAAACAGCTTGACGCCCACGAAATTCATGTTTTGCAGGTGATAGAGGCGGCCTTCTTCGACCGGAATGGTGATATCGGCGTAAATGCCGGGCGTCTCCATCTTGACGATCGGCAAGCGCCAGCCGTGGCCGCCGCTCGGATAGATCCTCACCGATTCGTCCAGCGCCTTGAACGTGAAATATCCGTGGTCCTGATAGGCCTGGCGGATCCGTTCCTTGTCCTCTTCGAGCTTGCCCTGGTCGTAGGTCTTGGCGAACATGCTTTCGAACAGGATGGAATGTGGGATGCCGTAGGGATGCAGGTTCTTCATCGCCTGGACCACCCACTTCTGCTTCTCCGCCTGGTTGCCGGTGATGATGATCTTACCCACCTTCACCTTGGGCCCTTCCTTGACGTTGAACGTGACTTTCAGCGAGGAAGGCGGAATCTGCTCCACTACCGGGTCCACGGTCGCGTACTGGCGGCCGCGCTCGGCCAGAAAGTCCTTCAACACCTGCGCGGCATGCTGAATCTTGTTGGGATCGTACTGCGATTCCACCACCAGTCCGACCTTGCGCTCCTTGAAGCGGTCGAGAATCTCCGACACCGTAACCGTGTGGATGCCTTCGTAGTTGATGGTGCGGATAACGCGCCGTTCGGTCACCACGAAGCGGAGGATCAGGCCGCCCGAGGGGTCCGGCTCGGTTTCGAGGACGATATCGTCGAAGCGGCCGGTATTCCATAGCGCCATGAAGTCGCGCCGTAGCGCCTCTTCGTTGTACAGGTCGCCTGCCTTGGTGAAGATCAATGCCTTCAACGTTTCGGAAGGAACGCGGCGAGCGCCGCGAAATTCGATGCCCTTGATCACTTCGCCGGTCACCGGTTGCGGCGCCCCAGGGGCTGGCTTTGGCGTTTCCAGTTGCGGCGGCTGAGCTGGCTCGCCCGGAACATTCTCGAGCGGACTGGGCTGTTGGGCCGGCGGCTGCGCGGGCTTTGCCGTCCCCGGCACATCTTCGAACGGATTGCGCTGCTGAGGCGCCGGCTGTGGCGGATTCTGTTGCGGCGGCGGCGTTTGCGCCGGCTGGGCCTGAGCCTGCTGCGCGCCTGCCGGCGCCACCAGGCCGCCCAGGCACAGCGCCGCTATCGCCAGGTACCGCCGCCCGAAAGACTTCATGCGCGCATACCTTTCCGTTGTGCCCTGCCGCGAGAATTTTGCATGGGGAATGACGTCACTCGGGTTTAGCCGGCTGTACTGTTGATAAGCACTCATTCTAGCGGATCTCGGACGCTCCAAACAACGAGGCGGCGGCGTCCACAGGTGTGAACGCCCGTCACAGGCCACGGGACTTGCGTCGGCGCATTCTTGCCCGAGTGCTTCGACATGCCATCCCGGCTTCGAACGTAGTTGCACGTTCGCGGCCAGCGGGAGCGCGAAGGCGGCACCAGTTCCGGAATCCGTTCGAATCAGCGGGAAACGCGCCGCAAAGGGATCGAACCCTGGGATCGATCGGATCCTCAGGCTGGAACGCTGCGGCCACACCCGTTACCGGGGAGCACGTAGCGCGGCTTGCCCGTGCCCCATCCGGGGCCGTCCGGCCTGCCGAGCCGAGAGTCATCTCCGCTTTTCTGGATGCCCCGGGCGCTCCGCCGTTCCCCGCAACCTTCGCCGCATTAGAATAAGCGGTAGCGGGTCACTGACCCACTACCGAATAAGCTTTGCGCCATGCTCAAATCGACCATCTTTCGCGAATACGACATCCGCGGCGTCGCCGATGCGGAGCTCTTCAGTGACGACGTCGCCGCGCTCGGCCAGGCGCTGGGAACCTATCTGCGGCGGCACGGCGGCCCGAATCTTTGCCTGGGCCGCGACACACGCCTCAGCTCGACGCGCTTACGCGACGCGCTGATGCTCGGCCTCAAGACCAGCGGGTGTCACGTCACCGATATCGGCGTTCAGCCCACTCCCCTGCTGTACTACGCCACCGTGCACACCAAGGCCGATGGCGGCGTGATGATCACGGGCAGCCACAATCCGCCCGAGTTTAACGGCTTCAAAACCGTCCTAGGCTCCGGCACGATTCACGGCGAGGCGATTCAGGAGATTCGCCGCATGATCGAAGCCGCCGATCTGGACCGTGGGCCGGGGAGCGAAACCATCGCCGACGTCGCCACCCCCTATGTGGAAGAAGTGGCCGCGCAATTCCATTTCCCGCGCCGGATTCGCGTGGTGGTGGACGCCGGTAATGGCGTCGGAGGTCCCGTGGCGCACCGCGTTCTGGAGCGGCTCAACGCGGAGCCCGTGGAAATGTTTTTCGAGATGGATGGCCGTTTCCCCAACCATCATCCCGATCCCACCGTGCCGCGCAATCTGGAAGCGCTGATCGCCCGCGTGCTCGAAACCAAAGCCGATCTGGGTATTGCCTTCGATGGCGACGCCGACCGCATTGGCGCCGTCGATGAGCGCGGCCAAATCCTCTGGGGCGACCAGTTGATGATCCTGTACGCCCGCGAGATCCTCGCTCGCAAGCCGGGCGCCACTTTCATCGGCGAAGTGAAATGCTCGCAGCTCATGTATGACGATATCGCCGCCCACGGCGGCAATCCCATCATGTGGAAGACCGGCCATTCGCTCATCAAGGCCAAGATGAAGGAGAGCCACGCCGAACTGGCCGGCGAAATGAGCGGCCACATGTTCTTCGCCGACCGCTACCACGGATATGACGACGCCATCTATGCCGCCTGCCGCCTGATGGAGATCGTGTCCAATTCCGGCCAGCCGCTCTCGACGCTACTGGCCGATCTGCCGCGCACCGTGACCACTCCCGAAATTCGCTTCGATTGCCCCGATGAAATCAAGTTCGAGGTCGTCCGGCTGGCCGCCGCCGAGTTGCGCGCCCGGCACAAAACCGTGGATGTGGATGGCGTCCGCGTGCTGTTCCAAGAAGGATGGGGACTGGTGCGCGCCTCCAACACGCAGCCTGTGCTGGTGATGCGCTTCGAGGCTACCACGCCCGACCTGCTAGCCCAATACCGGCGCGAAGTGGAAGAGGTGGTCGAGCGCTCCAAACGCCAGGCACAACTTGCCGGTGGAGACTAAGAGCTCGTCAGGAAACAACCGTACCATTCGGACGTGGCGCACGCACTCATGCGTGCCGCGTCGGCACTCGTGCCGACGCCGGTTTCCCGGGCGCCAGCAGGTGTCGGGCTGTGTCTGTTCTCGCCTGGCGCGCCAGGTAGGATTCGGCGGCCAGTTCTTCCAATTCCTTGTCGCGCGCCAGGCGCCAGGCCTCGAAGCGGCGTTGCTGCAGGCGATCGAGCAGGCGAAAGCGGCGCCGCGCCTCCAACATCTCGCTGCGGCCGGCTGCCAGGCGCCCTTCGCATTCGACGCGGCGCGCAGCCAGTTCGGCGTTTTTTTTGCGCAGGTGAAGGCGGAAGCTGCCTAGCGCGGCCAGGTCGCGGCCACACACGGGGCTCCAATCGCGCACCAGAATCTCCGCCCGGATGCCGGCTGTCTCCAATTCCGCGACCGCCTGGCCGACCGCGGCAACCTCAGCCGTCAACCGCTGGAATTTGAGCTCCGCCAGATCGAGCTCGTTGCGCCGCCAGTCGAGCACCCTTTGGAGGGGGAAGCGAAATGCATTCATGGCCGGGTAAATCCATTGGGCCACGAATGAACATGCATAAATAGGCTCTTGGCTTTACATTCCCGGTTTTTGCGTTTTGTTTTTGCATTCATGTTCATTCGTTGTCGATTCGTGGCTGACACCTCTTTCGCGGTCAACCCTCCGCTACGGTTTCGCCGGCTTCGCCACCAGCATTCGCTCGCCGTCTTGCAGGTTGCGGGCCAGCTCTTCCATTCGCGAAAGGGTCTCTTCGAGCGGCGCGCTGGTGCCGTGGTCCTGCCGCAGAAAGTCGATCAGATCGGGGTGCAGCCGTATGCTGGCGTCGAGCTGGGGATTGGAACCAGCCACGTATGCGCCGAGCTGGATCAGGTCCTCCGCATCATGGTAGGCGGCCAGCGCCTGGCGCATCCTGCGGGCGGACGCCATCTGCGCCGGAGTGGAGAGCGCCGGTGAAAGGCGGCTGACCGAGTGCAGGATGTCGATGGCAGGGTAATGTCCCTGGCCGGCTAGTTGGCGCGACAGAATGAAGTGGCCGTCCAGAATGCCGCGGGCGGCGTCGCAAATCGGCTCGTTGAAATCGTCGCCTTCCACCAGCACGGTGAAGAAACCGGTAATCGAGCCGCAACGGAAGTTCCCCGCCCGTTCCAGAATTTTGGGCAGAAGGTTGAAAACGGAGGGCGTGTATCCTTTCTGGCTGGGCGGTTCGCCGGCCGCCAAACCGATTTCGCGCTGCGCCATGGCGAGGCGCGTGATCGAATCCATCACCAGCAGGACGCTGGCGCCCTGGTCGCGGAAGTACTCGGCCACGGCCAGCGCGACAAAGCAGGCGCGTACGCGCAGCGGCGCCGGCCGTTCCGAGGTGGCGCAGACGACGACGGAGCGGGCGCGTCCTTTTTGCCCCAGCTCATTCTCGAGGAAGGCGCGCACCTCGCGATTGCGTTCGCCGATCATGCCGATTACGGTCACGTCGGCCGAGTTGTCGCGCGCCATGGCGCCGAGCAGAGTACTTTTTCCCACCCCGCTGCCGCCAAAGATGCCGATGCGCTGGCCCTTGCCGCAGGGCAGGAGCCCGTCGATGGCGCGCACGCCGGTGACGAGAGGCTGGGTGATGTGTTCACGCTCGAGTGGATTGATGGGCGTTCCATAGAGGCTGTATTGTGCCCGCTCCTCGATGGGAGGGCCATCGTCCATCGGCAGCCCGAAACCGTCGATGACGCGACCGAGCAATCCCGGCGAGACCGGAACGCGCGCCTCCTCGCCGCGCGCCACCACCAGATCGCCCGATTGAAGCCCATCGACCTCCTCGAGCGGCATGGACAGTACGCGCCCGTTGCGGAAGCCGATCACCTGGGCCCGAATGCGCCGGCCGCCGGCGGTTTCCAATTCGCAGAAATCGCCCACCGCCACGTTAGGGCCGTGCGACTCGACCAGCAGCCCCACCAACTGGGTGACGTTCCCCGTCCAGCGCATCGGGGACACCCGTTCGAGTGCGGCGAAATACGGCGCCAGCGAGAGGGAATCCGTCACGCGCGCCTCCGCAGACAATCCGCCAGCCCGCGCTCGATCTCGCTCAACTGCGCATCCACCGATGCATCCAGATTGCCGCGCTCGGTCGAGAAGATCGCGGAGCCCGGCTCGAGCGACCGATCGGCGATCACCTCGACCGGCGGGCCCGTTCCCCGCTTGCGCAGCAAATCGCCCACCAGCGCGGCGTGAGACGGATGCACCTTCACGCGGGAGATCTCCTGCCCTTCCAGCTTTTCGAGCGCCGCCATCACCAGCCCGCGAATGGCATCCGGGTCCACCGCCATCTCGCGCCGCAAAACGCGGCGGGCGATCTCGAGCGCCAGACGCAGCATGTCGGCTTCGGCCTCGCGCCGCATTTGACCGCGCAAACCCGCCATCTCCTGGATGGAGCGGGCCAGACGGTCGAGCACCGGCTCCAATTCCGCGGCGGCGCACTTCTTCCCGGCCGCCTCACCCTCGCGAAACCCGGCGGCACGCGCTTCCCGCGCGCGCTGCTCCCCCTGGCGCTCCAGGCGCGCGGTTGCCTCGGCCAGATCCGGCGGTTTTCCCGCCGGCCCGCGCCCGGCGTCGGCTTCCGACAGAGGCACCTGCTTCCAGACGAAGCGAACGGCGCCGGCGGCACCGTCCTGCGGGACCACCTTAGACGACATACTGCTCCCCGACGGTGCCCTTGAGGCTGATGGTACCCTCCGATTCGAGTTGCCGCACAACGGCGATGATCGACTGCTGGGCCGTCTCTACCTCCTTGATCTTGACCGGGCCCAGTGCTTCCATGTCTTCCTTCAGCATCTCGGCGCCGCGTTGCGACATGCACCCCAGAATCTGCGTCCGCAATTGTTCACTGGTGCCCTTGAGCGCCACCGTCAACAGCTTGCGATCCACCTTGGCCAGTACCTCCTTGAGGCCCATGGGATCGATCAACAGCAGGTCCTCGAAGACGAACATCAGGTGGCGGATGGTCTGCGCCAGGTTGGTGTCCGCCTGTTCGATGTGATTGAGGATTTCCCGGCTCGAGGTGGAGTCCAGGCGGTTCAGCACTTCGGCCACGGCGCGCACGCCGCCGTAGGACTCGCGGCTGAATTCCCCGAGGGCCTGCAACTTCTGGCCGATCACGTTGGCGATTTTGAGGATGATTTCCGGGGAGATCTGGTCCAGGCTCGCCATGCGCTGGGCTACGTCCGAGCGCAGCCCGGCCGGCAGCGAGTTCAACAGCGCCGCGGCCTGCGAGGCGTTGAGGTGCGAGAGGACCAGCGCGATGGTCTGCGGATGTTCGTTGTGAATGAATTTCGCGAGTTGCTGGGGGTCGGCCTTCTGCAGCGCGTCGAACGAAGCGGCATCCGCGCCGAGGGCTTTGGCCAGGCGATCCAACATCCGCTTGGCGGTCTCCGGACTGAAAGTCCGCATCAGGAGTTTGCGCGCGAAATCGATGCCGCCGCGCGCCACGTAGTCGCCGGCTACCGCCATGTGGTGGAAATCGTTGAGGACGCTTTCGGCCTGTTCGCTGGAGATGGAGGTGACGCGGGCCACCTCGCGGCTGACCCTTTGCACATCGTCCTCCGACAACTGCTGCAACATCTCCGATGCGGTCTGTTCACCCAGCACAATCAGCAGCATGGCCGCTCTGCGCAGCGGCGATAGCGCCTCGGTGTCCGGCTTGGCGTTGACGATCATCGCTTACCCACCCGCCGCCGGGGTGTCACATATCCTCCTCGCGGATCCACGTTCGCAGAACCTGCGCCGGCGTCTCGGGGTCCTGTTTGATCTTCTCCCGTAAGTGTTTGGCCAGTACCTCGGCAGTCTTGGTGATGACCGGCGCCATGTTCAGAGCATTCAGCGCTTGCGCCTCCATCTTCTGCTGCATAGCGTCACGCTCGGCCAGCTTGGATTCGATCTGTTGCTCGACGTTGGAGCCGGGGGCGGCCAGGCCGTGCGCCGTCGGCTGTGCTCCGTCCGGGCCGGCGGGCAAGGTTTGCCGCAGGTCTACGTTCCCGCCCAGCGCACGTTTCTTCCCCCGCAGCAAGCGTACGGCCACGAAGCCGAGCACCAGCAGGCCCAGCGCCGCTCCCGCCACCATCGGCAAGGTCTTGCGGTCGAGCGGCAGGCCGAAGGGCGCGGCCGGTTTGGCCGGCGGGGCGGGGAGCTGCGGCGGCGGGGGCTCCAGAGAGAGCGTCGTCTCGAACGGCAACGATTCGATGGTGATCTGGTCGCCGCGCTCGGCGTTGAACCCGGTAACGCCGGTCACCAGGTCGCGGACCACCTTCAGCTTGTCCGCGCTCGGTGGCACAAGCACGCGCTGGTAGCCGCTCTTGTCCTTTTGCCAGGTCAAATCCTGGTCCACTAGCACGGCCAACGACATCCTGCGCACGGCGCCCGCCGGAAGATGGGTCTTCTTCACCGTTCGGCTGGCCTGGTAGGTGATGTTCTCCGTAACGCGTGTGTTGCGGCCGGCCCCGCTGGCTGGCCGCGAGGTGGGCCGGGGCAAGCTGGAGGGAGTGCCTGGTACGCCGGCCGCGAATGCGGAGCCGGTGCTATCTTCACTGCGTTGCGAAGTCAGCATCACGGAGTGCGCCGGGTCGTAAAGCTCCTCGCTCTGGTCGCCGGCGGCGAAATCGCACTCGACGGAAACCCCCGCGCGGTACTTCCCCGCCCCCAGCAGGGGCTCCAGCGTGGAAGCGATCTTAGCCAGCAGGTCCGCCTCGACTTTGTGCCGGTATTCCAGCGCCGCCTCGGAGGAGTCGGGGCCATCCAACCCGCCGGCCGCGGCGGGACGGCCCAGCAGGTTGCCGTTCATGTCCAGAACCGAAACCGCGTCCGGCGCAAGCCCCTCCACGGCGCTAGCCACCAGGTGATCGATCGCTTGCACGTTCCCGGCGGCAAGATGCGCGCCGGGCCGGATCTTGACCAGCACGCTGGCCTTGGCCGGCTCCTGCGAATCCAGAAATACCGATTCCTTGGGGAAACTGATATGGACGCGGGCTTGTTCGACCTCGGCCAGACACATGATCGACCGTTCGAGCTCCCCTTCGAGCGCGCGCCGGTAGTTGATATGCTCGGTGAATTCGGTGGCCCCGAGGTTCGCCTTGTCGAACAGCTCGAAGCCGATGCGGCCAGAGCGCGGCAAGCCCGCGGTCGCCATGTTCAAGCGTAATTCCGCCATGCGGGCCGAAGGGACCAGTATGACCCCGCCCGACTCCGGCAGGCGGTACTCGACGCCGCTCTCTTTCAGCTTTTGCACGATGGCGCCGGCGTCTTCCGGGGCCAGTCCCGTGTAGAGCGGCTTGAAGTCCGCCTCCTTTTGCCAATGCACCAGGGCGTATAGACTACCCGCGATGGCCACTACGATCAGTCCGATGGTGACGCGCTGGCGCAAGGTGAGGTTGGCAAAGACGCTCTTCATGCGGATGGCTCCGGCGCATTGCCGGTCTGTTTCTCAGATCGGTGGTAAGGGCCAAAAACCTGAGGGCGAATGAGGAGGAAAGAGGAGAAGCGAGCAAGAGATGACGGGCCACAGATCAACACCGATGGAAAGAGAGAATTGGCGTATCCGTGTTCATCAGTGTTCATCCGTGGCCCCAAAAACTCTTTTGCCTTTTTTGTGGCAACTCTACAGTTGCATGCGCATGATTTCCTGATACGCGGCGACCACTTTGTTGCGCGTCTGAAGGAACATGTCGAAGTCCATCTCAGCGCGCGTGATGGCCAGCGCCGCAGTGTGGAGATCCTCACCTTCGCCGCCGAGAAAGCGCTCGACCGATGCTTGGGCCTGCTGGCCGGCACCCTCCACCGAGCGGAGGGCACTCGAAAAGGCCTGGCTGAAATTGGCTCCGCTGGCTCCGCCCCCTACCTGCGGCGGTTCGACCAGAGCCGGGGCCGAAATGGGAAGAATGGGAGACGCCATGGTCAGCCTCACTTCAACAGGTCGATGGAACGCTGGATCATGTCCTTGACCGCGCCGATAGCCGCCACGTTGGCTTCGTAGCCGCGCGCCGCGCCCATCAGATCCACCATATCTTCGGCCGGGTTGACCCGCGGAAAGGCCACGTACCCGTTGGCATCGGCATCGGGATGTCCCGGCATGTAACGCTTCTCGGGGTCGCGCGTATCGGTCACCACCGAGGCTACCGTCACGCCGTTGGCGGCTTCGATCTCCTGACCGAATACGGACGAAAAGGGCGAGCCGACGGGCGCGCTTTCGAACACGGCGTCCTTGCGCCGGTACGGCCCACCCTCGGGAGTGCGCGTGGTTTCCGAGTTGGCCAGATTCTCCACCAGCAGTTCGGCGCGCGCGCGCTGCGCGGCCATGCCGGATGCGCCCACCGAAAGCGCCGAGAACAGGCTCATGAGGTCTGTCCTTCTTTGATCGCGGAGCGCAACTGCTGAATCTGGGAATGCAACAAGCTGGACGCCGCCTGAAAGCGCAGCGCGTTCTCCGCCAGCAGGCGCGATTCGCGGTCGATGCTGACGTTGTTGCCGTCGTTCTTATTGGCCAGACCAGCCACGGCGATCGGCTGCGGCGCGCTTATCGCGTTTTGAAATTCGCTCTGAAAGTCGATGTCCTGCGTTTGGTAACCGGGCGTATCCGCGTTGGCGATGTTGGAAGCCACCAGCCTCTGCCGCGCACTGAGCAGATCCATGTAGCGTTCCAGCTCACTTGCCATCGGACCGAGCGTCACACCCGGTGTCAGGCATGCCGGGGGCCAGATGGCAAGTCTTTAGGCATGAGCGCGAGGCGTGAGCGAGACGCGGCATTTTTCTGCCGCGTGGCAAGACCGTGGCGCCTTCGGCCCGCAAGGCCGGGGAGGAATTCTGGACCACAGATGAGCACGAATAAGCCAGTCCTTTTCAAATCTGTGTTCATCCGTGTTTATCTGTGGCCGCTGTGTTTGCTTTCTTGGGCAAGCTAAAGCGTGCCCTACCTATTGCTGGAAACGGAGGCAAGCGCGGCCCAGGTGGATTTCGTCGCCGGAGCGCAGCTTCTCGCCGCGGCGGTTGCCGGCGGGAACGTCGATGGAGCGGCCGTCACGGAAGACGCGGGTACCGAATTCGCTGCCGTCATCGGCGATGCGGTATTCGCCAGCCGCGAACTGGATGTGCGCGTGTTTGCGCGACACGGTGTTGTTGGCCTCATCGGCGCCTTCGAGAAAAACGATGTCGTTGCGCCGCACGACGCGCGATTCGGCATCGGTCAACTCCGCCAGACGGCCGATGTTGGTGCGCGGCCCCGAGAGCGCATACGTTTCGCTTTCGGCTTTTCCCTTCACGACCGCCAGGCTGGCCGGCGCGGGCGGAGCGGCGGTAGCGGTGCCATACAGAATCTCGAACGCGCCGGAGCCGGATTCGGCGGTTTTGACTTCCACCGAAAAGGCGCGCGGCAACTGGCAGCCGGCGCCTTCGAGAGCTTGCCGGACATCGCTCTCCAGCCGGTCTTCGGCGCCGAAAGCGGCCGCATACAGCGCGCGCCGGTCGGCGTCGGCGGAAATCAGCGTGACGGCGATCAGCGAGTAAGGGAAAATGCGCTGGCCGCGGCCGGCGATCTGCACTTTGGTTTCGATTTCCTCGAGGATGGCGCGATGCACCAGCAGCAGCTCATCGGACTGCGCGGCGCCGAAGACATGCTCGGCGAATTTCCGGAAGCCGCGTTCGATGGTCTTTTCGATATCGGAGAAAAGTCTCATGGCTGAATCAGGCCCAGTTCGAGTGCCGCCGTGGCGATTTGCGCGGCGGCGGGCGCGGCGGCCGCACCGCCGTATACTCCATTTTCCACCAGGATGGAGAAGGCGATCTTGCGCGGGCCGGGACCATAAGGAGCGAAGCCGATGAACCAGGCGTGCGAGGGCGCGTTGGCCAATTCGGCAGTACCGGTCTTGCCGGCGATGGGAACCGATGCCTCGGCGCGCCGTCCGGTGCCCGAGGTCACCACTTCCCGCATGAACTTGCCCAGCGTGGCGGCGGCGTCGGCGGTCAGCACAGGCTGGGCCGGCGCGGCGCGCGGATTGGTTTCGTCGGTGATCCAGCGGCCCTGCGGCATAGCGCCTCCGGTAGCCACGGTAGCGGCCACGCGCGCCATCTGGAAGGGCGACGCCACCACTTGGCCCTGCCCGTATGACGATTGCGGCAACGACTTGCGTAACTGCGCGGCACTCGCCGGAGAGGCCACCGAAATGCCGAGCAAGCCGGCGGTTTCGAGCAGCTGCTCGGCGCCAACGTCATAGGCGCCCAACTGCGCGAAGTAGGCGTTGCAGGAAAGCACGATCCCGCGCTCCATGTTGACGGTTCCGTGCGGCGCCTGATCCTGAATGTCGTCGCGAATGGGGCGTTTGGAACCCTTGATGAAGTTGCCGACGCGGCCATCGGAGAGGCGGATGCACTGGTAGGTCTTGTCCACGAGCTGCGGGTCCTTGCGCAAGGCGGCCATGGCGGTGACCATTTTGAAGGTGGAACCGGGCGGGTAGAGACCGAAGCGCGCCCGGTCGAGGAACGGATTGGGCTGGCCGCTCACCGGTTCCCCCGGAGGTGTGTCGGGCGGCAAGGGCAGACTGACGGCGGCCAGCAGGTCGCCGGAAGACGGATCGAGTACCACGGCCGCACCTTTTTCGAGGCCCGCTTTCTCCAGCGCGGCGCGCAGAATGGCTGCCACGCGCACGGTGAGGCGCGCATCGATCGACATATGAATGTCGCGCGGCCGGTCGAGCACGCGGCGCACCTCGGGGCTATCCGGATGGTAGCGATGGCGCACCAGCGGCACCAGTTCGCGGTAATCGTAGCGGATCACGCGCTCGATCGCGCCGGTCTTCGGGTTCTTTACATCCACCAGCGTGGGACGGTCGTCATAGCCGCGCAGGCGGCGGGCGGAATCGCGCTCTACAAACGCGGTGTTACCGGCGGCCCAGCGTGTGCGCGTGCGCAGATCGCCCAGCAGATCGAACATCAGGCCGCCGAACGGGTAGTGGCGATTGTCGGTGCGGGTCACTGCGCGATCGATATCGACGCCGAGCGCCAGGTATTCGGCGCGATGCTTTTCGAGTTCGCCCCAATCGCTGGTCGCCAACGGCAAGCCATTGCGGTCGTAGATGGCGCCCTTGGGAATTTGGCGCATGATTTCCTGAAATCGGGGGTTGTATTCGAAGCGGCGGGCGCCGTCGGCCTCCACCACCAGCGTGCCTTCGCCCATCACGGCGGCCGGGTGCAACAGTTGGACCCAGGCGGCCTTGGCGAGCACGGTGGCGCCGGCGAGGGCGAGAATAATGCCTGCCACGGCTACCGGCGCACGAAATGGGGCAGCGGCATCCCGCGGGCGGCGGCGAGCGGAAATGGATTCGAGAATGCCGATTACCAGGAAATTGGTCAGCAGCGCGGTTCGGCCGTAACTCAGGAATGGCGTCACCACGCCGGAGAGCGGCGCCACGCCGAGCGCGCCGGCGGAGATCAGCAGAAGCTGTAGCGCGGTGGCGACGCCGAGCCCGGCGGCGAGGAAGAACTCGTAATCCGAAGCGGCGCGCAAGGCGATGCGCAACGCCCGCCAGACGATGAACGCGTAAACGAGGAAGACCGCCGCGACGCCCAGAAAACCGCACTCCTCGCCCAACGCGGAGAGAATCAGATCGGTGTGCACGGCGGGAACCAGTTGCGGATCGCTCAAACCGATACCCATGCCGTAGGTCCCACCGGTGGAAAAGGCCCACAGCGACTGCGCCAGTTGATCGCCGCCGTGAATGAGATTGTCCCAGGGCGAGAGCCACATGGAAACACGTTCGCCGACGGTGTGCGGGACTCCCAGATAGAAGCCCGCCACGAAGCCCAACACCACCAGCGCGAAGCCAATCGCGGGCACGAACACGCTCGAGCGCGCCAGCCCATAAAGGACCAGGAACAGGCAGCAGAAGACCAGCGCCGGGCCCATGTCTTTCTGGAGGAAGAAAAACAGCAGCGAAAGCGCCACGCACGCGGCGGCTGGGAGCGTGTACTCGAGCGGCGGAATATCGATGTGACGGGTAAGCCCGGCCACCGAAGCGCGGGTCTCGCGCGCGTGCCGCAGTACGTCCCACGTCCGGGCAAAATAGCCGGCCAGGAAAAACACCAGCAGCACGCGGATGATTTCGACCGGCTGAAAGCCGAGCAGATTGACCTTGGCGTCGCTCGAGCCGGGACCGGAGCCGAAGACGATCAGCAGCGCGGAAAGCGCGAAGCTGGCCAGCAGCGGGACGAAGCTCAGGCGGCCGGTGAGGCGTTCGAAATCGAGCAACGCGGCGGCGGCCATCAACAGGCAGCCGAGCGCGGCGCCCTGGGAGAAATCGGCGAACAGCAACTGATCGCGCAACGGATCGCGCAGGCTGATCATCAACACCACGCCTACACCGGTGAGCAGCGCGAGCGCCGGAACGAGGTACGGATCGCCGCGGAAACCGCGCAGACTCCAGGCCACGTTGACCAGCAGAAAGGCGGCGAAGAAAACGGCGATCCAGGTTTCAAACGAACGCCGGAACTCATCCGGCCGGCGGACCACCAGCGACGGTTTGAGCAGGCGCAGTTGGTCGCCGCTCACCAGCGGCATAGATTCGCGGTCTTTGAGCCGGTCGCGCAGCGATTGCAAGCCGCGGCCGGCGACTTCTTCGCGCGTGACGCGTATGCGGGCGATGGCGCCGACGTTGGCCAGTCCGCCGGAGATGTTGTAGATTTTGCGGGCGACGAATTCGCGCTCGACGGGGTCGGGGTACAGTGTGAGCACGGGCAGCAGGTCTTCGCGCTCGGAAAGTGCGTTCAGGTTGACGATCTGCTTGGCGGCGAGCGCTTGCTCGGCGTCGGCGAATCCAGCGGTCTTGGCGCGCCAGGCCAGCCACAAAGCGCCGGCCACGACGAGGCCTGCGGCGAGCATCCAGAGCAGTTCGCGCATCCGCCACGCGGCACGGCGTTGCGGACCGCGCCCGGCGTTTGGGCGGCTGACGGCGCTGCTGCGGGTGACTGGCATGTTAGCGGGTGGAACCTGCCAGTCCGCATACAGCGGCAATGGTAGGACGGACCATCGCTTTTCGTGGTCTGCCGGGATGGGCCACGGGCCCGCGAAATTCCACGAAAAACCTCGGTAACGCCGGCGTGCTTCGAGGTTTGGGGAATCCTGGCGAATCACCGGCGACAAGATCGCCGGCGTTACCCATACGGCCGGCGGGCCGAGTGCGGACGGGGGCGTCCGCCTCACAGGGCGCCGGCGGTGGCGTGGTACAGCCCGTCATTTCTGCGCTGTTCCTCCGCTGTCCTCAATCTGTTGCAGGCGTGCATTGACAACCAGCAGGCTGGCTTCGACGCGGACGATGCCGACGCTGGCGTTGGCGTACGGGGCGACGTTCTGGTACAGGTCGAGCGCGCGCCGGTAGTCGGCGGCGGCACGATCCAACTCGTCTTTCTCCTGCGGCAGGCCATGCACATTGCGCGAGTCCCAGAAGGTGAGGTCGGCGCGGTCGCGGTAGCCATCGGCCAGTTGCAGCTTGTCGCGATTGGCGAGCTGGTAGCCGCGGCGCTCGGCTTCCTCGAGCGCGGCAGACGCCTTGTCGATATCCTTCAGGTTGTAGTAAGCGCGCGCCAGCCCAAGCTGGGGATCGGGCGAATGCGGCAGCAGGCGGTCGGCCTGGTTGAACTCGTCTACGGCGGTCTGCAACTGCTTCGCGTCATGATGAGCGGCACCGTTAATGCGGGTCACGTGCCCCTCGGCCAGGCGCAGCTTGCCGCGCACCTGGTCGTCCGGGTCCATCGCGAGGGCCCGCGCCAGGGCGTTGCGGGCGCGTTCCCAATCCTTCTCATAGATCGGCTGACCATCGGCCTTGCGATAGCCCGCAATCACGCGATCGGCTGTCTCCACCAGGTTCCCCTTCACCGCCTTGCGCGGCGTATACAAGAGGAGAGACGAAGGATTGCGCTTGGAAAGTTCCGTCCAACGGCTCCAGATCTGGTCGGGGTCGGTCACCTGCTCGGCCTGGATGTCGCGCTTGAGCTGCTGGCCGTGCTGGTACATCCGATAGTCGGCAAGGGCCTCCCAGCAGCCGTAGAGGACAGCGGCTACTGCCAGCATCGCCACCACGCGCATCACGTTGCCGAATTTCGTGCGCGGCCGTTTGGGAAGCTGCGCGGTGAGCGGCCAATTCCGCGCGGGCGGCTTGCGGCGCGTGGCTTCCGCCTCGGGGCCCTGGGTCGCGGTGCGGCGGGTGGCATCGTCAATCTCGGCGCGCGTGGTGCGGCGGGTCGCATCCAGGTCCTCGGTTGCGGCGCGCACCACACCGCCGCGGCGGAAGGCGATCAGGTCGTCGGCGAATTCCCGCGCGGATTGGTAACGGATGCCGGCATCGGGCGCGGTGGCTTTGATGAGGATGCGCCGCAGCGGCTCCGGGCAAGGATCGGGCGCGGGCGGCGGCGGAATGCGCGAGCGGATCATGCTCTCGAGGCGCTCGGTCGATTCGGCGTGATATGGCTGCAGGCCGGTCACCATCTCATAGAGCATCACGGCCAGCGACCACAAATCGCAGAGCGCATCCACCTCTCCCGAATCGAGCCGTTCCGGCGACGCGTAGGGCACCGAGCCGAATTCGTTGCGGGTCAGCCGGCGCGACAGCGAAAGCGCCTTGGCGATGCCGAAATCGAGCACGCGCACATTGCCGCGGCTGTCGATGCGAATATTCTTCGGCTTGATGTCGCCGTGCACCACGCCGCGGAATTCCTTGCCATCGATGGACGCTTCCAGGTTGTGGGCGTTGACCAGCGTCTCGGCCACGGAGATAGCGGTATCGACGGCGAATTCGATGACCAGCGGCCCGCGGCGCAGCAACTCGGCCAAGTCCTGCCCATCGACGTACTCCATGGCGACGTGGAAGTAATTTTCGATGTCGCCGGCGCCAAATACGCGGACCACCCGCGGGTCGACGGCGGCCAGGCGCGCCTGGAGTTCCGCGCCCCGGCGCTCGGCTTCGATCGCATCGATGGTGTCGGCGTCGGCGCCGTGTTCGATCAGCTTGAGCGCCACAGTGTGCCCGTTTTCGGTGTCTTCGGCCAGGTACACGTCGGCCATGCCGCCGCGGCCCAGCTTGCGGCCGATTTCATACTTGCCGATGCGCCGGTCGGCGGGGGCGATCATGGCTTCCTGGCTCCCGGACGCGCTGTGGCGGGTTTGGCGTCGAGCAGGAAATTCTGCGCGCGGACGCTCTCCATTTTGAGCTCCGGCGGCAGCTCCAGCGTGCTCTTGTCGAACACGTTGCCGGTGAGAGAAGGCTGCGCGCCATCGCGCGCGGCGAGGTTGGCGGCGTGGTTGTGCAGGAACGAATTGTGCGATACCCACAGCGAACTGGGACCGGAGGCGAGCAGCCCCTCGGCCAGCGAATCGCGGATGGTCGACGCACGCAGGATCAGCCGGCTGGCGCCGCGGACTTCGATGCCGATGGTGGCGCCCTCGATTTCCGTGTCTTCGATCTCGACGCTGGAATCAACCAGTAGAATGCCCTGTGGAGGCGGCGCCTGGCTGTCGGCGAGGATGCGCAGGCCCTGAATGCGCACGTCGCGAACGTTGTCGGCCAACACAGCCGGGCCGGCCGCGCCGGGCGCGAGACGCAGAATGGCGCGCGCGCCGTTGGCCATCTCGCCGGTTTGGCTGCCGCGAAACGTGACGCCGGATTTCAGCCGCACCGGCTGGTCGAATTCCGTGCCCGCGGCGAATTGAATGACATCGCCCGGCCGGGCTTCGGCCAGCGCCTGGAGAAGCGGTATGCCGGAAGCCGGCGAACCGCCCGCGGAGTCATCGACGCGAAGGACCCGCGGCGAAATCGCAACCGAGGTCACGAGCTTGGAGGAACGCAAGCTGGATTGCTGCAGGCTGTGCAGGAGGCCAGCGACCAGAAGCGTCACCAGCAATACGCCGGCGGCCAAAGCCACGGCGCCACCGACGCGGAACCTCAGGCGTGGAAGATCCACGGTGGATTCCGCGAATCGCGAACCCTCCACCAGCACCACCGTGACATTATCCTTGCCGGCGGCGGCGTTGGCGGCCTCAATCAACTGGCGCGCGGCGGCGGCGGGATCGCCCGCGTTACGTTCCACCACGACGCGGATGTAATCCGATGTCACCTGGTCGCTGAGACCATCGGTACACAGCAGCAGGGCCGCTTCGGCCGCGAAGGGGATGCGTTCGATATCGATGAAATCGGCGTCGTCGGGCGCATGTACCTCGCTGCCCACGTCGCGAAAAACTTCGTTGCGGCGCGGATGGAGCATGGCCTCGATCTCGGAAAGTTCGCCCGATTCTTCACGCCCGCCCACCGGCGAATGGTCGTGAGTGACCTTGCGGATGGCGCCGCGGCGAATCTCGTAGAGCCTGGAATCGCCGACGTGGCCCACCACCACCGCGCCATCGTCCACCACCGCCAGCGTCAGTACGCAAGCCATTCCCTGCCATTGCGGATTGTCGCGCGCGGTGCGCAGAATCTCGTTGTTGGCGACGGTGATGGCCTCGCGCACGCGCTGCTCCACTGTGCCGGTCTGGCGCTCCAGGCGGGCGCGTATGCGGTCCACGGCGATTTCCGCCGCCTTCTCGCCCGCCGCCTGCCCCCCGATGCCATCCACCACCAGGAAGATGCCGCGCTCGGCGTCGATGTACCAGGCGTCTTCGTTGTTGTGGCGCACGCGGCCAGGGTCGCTGGCCCCCGCGAATTTCAGGATTGTGTTAGAGCCTGTCATGGGATTGCCACATCGATCAACGTGACCGCTCCCTCTGGTCGCGGCTCCGGTTCACTCGCGCATCGGAGCCGCGACCCTAGGGAGCGGTCGTTGTAGTTGCCGCCAAGCGACCTCTTAACCATGCGCGGTGCTTTGGAATTCCAGGTAACAAACGCCGGCCAGGCAGAGGCTGGCCTTTTCCGGCACCGGCGCTTCCACGTTGCGATCGCGTTTCTCGGTGCCGGCGACCTCGATGCTGGAAGGCGCCGCGACACCGTTGATGGTGGTGCCCAGGCGGCTCAGATCCTTCAGGAAAAACTTGCCGCTTTCCGGATCGCGGCGCAGGCGGAAGTGCTCGCGCGAAACATCCGGCAGCGTGTCCAGTTTCAAATCGGTCCAATAATCGCGCCCGCCGCGGCCCACCACGATTTCGTTCTTGGTCATGTAGAACGTCCTGCGCACGCCGCGATCGTCGTACTCGATCGACGCAAAGGCGCCGGCGGGCGGGGCTGCCGGCGTCGCGGGCGCGGCCTGCGCCGGCTGGTAGGACGATTCGGCGCTCGCCGATGCGCCGGCCATGCGGCGCGTGGCGATGCGCTTGGTCATGCTGCCGGCGCCGAATTCCTCTTTGGCGGGCAGGGCGAGCTCGGAGTAGATGACGATATCGCCCGCGTCCACGTCGTCGTCGGTGTTCTCCAGAATGCGGATCTGCCAGCCGCCTTCGGGCGGGGTTATTTTGGGCTCACTGCGCCGGGCGATTTTCAGCCGCTTGGCGAGCCCCCCGCGATTGAGCGATTCCATCTCCGCATCGAGCGCGCGCCGCGCCTCGTCGACGATGCGCGGTACGATGCCGCGCAGCCGCTCCATGTCGTCCGGGTGCAGGTAGACGTGATAGATGGCAGGCGGGAGCGTGGAGTAATGCAGAGGCTCGAGGCCCTCCCGCATGTTGCGGACGATCTCCAGAATGATTTCGCGCGCGGTGGCGGATGTGGCAGCGGCAGGGCGGTCCATAGCGGCCTAATAGAAGTTTAGCAGCAGGGGGAAGGCGCGGGCCGGCGACGTTAAAGCGAGAGAATTGCTAACGTGGAATATGGATGATGCAACGAAGGGTGGTGGCCGGCTTCGCATTTGCGCCTCTGGCTTGTCCCGCTGTCTACGTCTTCTTGACGGTAGTGATTCACGATCCGCCAACAGTCTTGACCGCAGGCGCGTGGTGGTGGCTTCTAGTTGTGTACATCAACGGCCTGCCAATCGCCTACATTACCGAATTGGTATTGGGCTTACCCGCCTGGATGGTTTTCCGGCATTTCGGCATCCGCTCTTTAGCTGCATATGCGGGCGGTGGCGCGGTGATTGGCTGGCTGGAGGCCATGGCTCTTGGGACCCTTAGCGGAGTTCCAATAAGGACGGCGTTCTCACCGGACGCGTTGCTCTTTGACTCCTGCCACGCGGCGTCTGCCTCGGCTTGCGCTGTTTTGTTCCGGGTCATTGTGTTCTCTGGCAGGCGCGCGGTGCATCGACCGGAGTCCGACTGCGCGCAAGTACAACCGAATTAACTGGTTACGCCGTGGGCCTCCCAACATCGTTGACTTATTCGGCGCTACAGGCGATACTGGCATCAGAGCAACTGGTGCAGCCGGATGCAGGTGTTACCCGGGCGAGTTGCTTGGTTTCAGAAAAAGGCTATCCGAAAGGATGGCCTTTTTCTTTGTGGCTGGGCTTGATGGTGTCGCCTTTGGGCATAACGGTAAAGAGTTCGGGACGCGGATGGTGCGCGGTGCATTCAAATATAGCCCTGTCTTTGACCATGTTTCCGTAAGCGTCGGGTCGCGCGGTTGGGTTTTCCATCGCCGTCATGTGTTCCGGATCCAGCACAACCGAGCCGCTACTCATCGCGCTTTCAATTTGATCGATAACGTCCGCGATCCTATAGCCGTCTCGAATCACGCGACTTTTGTAAACGTGCCACCCGAAAAAAATCACTTCCGCTGCTACCGGAGGCAGTCCTTCTGCCTTTCTGTTTTCATTTGTGGCTTTGACTTGGGCGTCTGTGAGCGCGCCTATCATCGCGCCCCGAACACGGGCTTTGACGCCCGGCTGAAATTGCTCGAGGTTGGCGCGAATCAGGGCACGAGCGTCACTGAAGAGTGGCATCGTTGTCGGGAACCGCTCAGCGTATCAGGATTCACGCGAGTGGTTCCCTCAGATCCCAACCTCCTTGCTTAACGCGCCTTTCTCCGCCGCGGCTTCGCTTCCTCGAACACTCCGAATTGCAGCTTGCGTTCGTTGGCGTCGATTCGCACCAGGATTACTCGTACCTTGTCGCCGATGGAGAATTCGCGCCTGGTGCGTTTGCCGACAACCTTGCGCACGTTTTCGCGGTAAGCGTACTCGTCGCCGGGGAGGGTGTCGATCGGCACCAGGCCTTCAATGAAGAGCTCGGTCAGCTCGACGAAGATCCCGTACTTGGCGGTGCTGATGACGAGCGCGTCGAAGTCTTCGCCGACGCGGTCGGCCATGAAGCGGACTTTCTTCCATTCGACCAGCTCGCGCTCGGCTTCGGCGGCGCGGCGCTCGGTGTGGGAACATTCGGTGGCGATGGCGCTGAGTTCGGGTTCGGAGAGGGTTGTGGCTACGACCGCTCCCTGACGGTCGCGGCTCCGTTGCGCGTCTAGCGCCTCGCGCAGCAGGCGGTGCACCACCAGATCCGGGTATCGGCGAATGGGCGATGTGAAGTGCGTATAAGTGTCGGCGGCCAGCGCGAAGTGGCCCACGTTGTTGGTCGAGTAGCGCGCCTGCTTCAGCGAGCGCAGCATCAGGTAGCTCAATATGCGCTCCTCGGGCTTGCCTTCGACCTTCGCCACCAGTTTCTGATATTGGCGCGAAGTGATCTTCAACTCGGGCGCGGCCAGCTCGATGTCATGCCGCCGCTTGCTGCCGTCGCGATGCTTATCCGTGATGCCGAACCGCTGCACGGGGATCGCTCCCACGCCGAGCGAATAGCCGAAGTGCGCGGCCACTTCCTCGAAATCCATCACGCGCTTCGGATCGGGCTTTTCGTGGATGCGATAAATGCTCGCCGGGACGGCGGTTTCCAGGTGCGCGGCCACCGCTTCGTTGGCGGCCAGCATGAACTCTTCGATGATGCGGTGGGCGATGTTGCGCGCGGCGCGGCTGACGCCGGTCATGGCGCCCCATTCGTCGAACTCGATCAAGGGCTCGGGCATGTCGAAATCGATCGAGCCGCGGCGCACCCGCTTGCGATTCATCAGCAGCGCCAGCTCGCGCATCAGCTCGAAGCGCTCCACCAGCGGCTGGTAGCGCTCGCGTTTGGCGGCATCGCCTTCCAGCACAAGATGAACGTCGGTGTACGTCATCCGCTCCGCGCTGCGGATCACGCCGGCGGTAAACTCCTGCGCCACGGTTTCGCCTCGGGCGTCGATTTCGAGCAGCGCCGAAAGCACCAGCCGGTCCACCTGCGGGCGGAGCGAGCAGATGTTGGTCGAAAGCTCGAAAGGCAGCATCGGCACCGCGCGGTCGGGAAAGTAGACGCTCGTCCCGCGCAGGCGGGCTTCGACGTCAATTGGCGTGCCGGGTCGCACGTAATGACTCACGTCGGCGATGTGGACTTGCAACGCGTAGTTGCCGTTCGCGAGGCGTTCCACCCACACGGCATCGTCGAAATCGCGCGCGGTTTCGCCATCGATGGTAACGATATCCAAGGCGCGGAAATCGCGGCGAGAGACCAGATCGGCGGCGGCGATCGAGTCCGGAATGGCTTGCGCCTGCTCCACCACTTCCGGCGGAAAGCGGTGCGGCAGGTGATGCTGACGGATGACGATCTCGACATCCACGCCGAAATCGTCGGGCGAGCCCAGAATCTCAATCACGCGGCCCACCGGATGCTCGCCGTGCTCCGCGTATTCGAGCACCTCCACGTTGACGATCAGGCCGGCCAACTCCTCGCGCGAATTCACCTGGCGCGGGGTGACCCCGATGCGATCGATAGCGGCGCCGATCGCGCCGGCCGGCGGGATCTCCATGCCTTCCGGGATTTCGATCCATTGGCGAATGCGGTCATCGTGCGGCACCACATACTGGCCGCGTTTGCCGAAGCGGAACTCGCCGACCACCGTCAGGTGGGCGCGCTGCAACACTTTGACGATCTCGCCATCGGCGCGGCCGTTGGCTTCGATGCGCGCGATGCGCACCACCACGCGGTCGCCGTGCATGGCTTTTTCCGCCGTTTCCGGCGGCAGGAACACATCGCCCTGGATGCCTTCGAGGGGGCGGTCGGAAATCAGGAAGCCGTAGCCGTCGCGGTGCATGTTGACGCGGCCCACGGCAAATTCGCGGCTGCGCGCGGTGGCCGTGTAGTGGCCGGAGCGCAGCTCGATGAGGTCGCCGCGGGCGGCCAGACGGGCGAGCGCGGTTTCGAGCTCGGCGCGCCCTTCTCCCCTCGTGCCCAGTTCCCGCACAAGTTGCTTAAAGTTAGCACGGGCATGCGGCAAGCGGTTAATGTGTTCGAGCAGCGTGGCGTCGGTCACTCCTCGATTGTACAGTTCAGAGCGGACCGGTACCGCCAGGACATTTGCGCGCCATTGCGCCGAAGTTCTTTAATCTTCAAGCGAAGCCGCGCGGCGACGGCAACCAAGTGTGAGGAAGATCGCGGGCTCCGTCACCCGTAGCGAGCGGCCCGCGAAATCTTTTGGAAATTTCCGTTTGCAATCGCCGCGCGAAGCGTTATGATTTGGAATGCCCCCCGAGTCAAAATCTAAAAAGGCGCCGTGCATTCCACACAGAACCCGGTTCTCTTAACGACTGATCTTCCTGGTATCGAACTTCACGCCCGCGGCAAAGTGCGCGATGTTTATCGCGTCGGCGAACAGCTTCTCATCGTCGCCACCGACCGCATCTCGGCATTCGACTACATCCTTCCCACCGGCATCCCGGACAAGGGCAAGGTACTGACCCAGCTTTCCATTTTCTGGTTCGACTTCCTGCGCGACCTGACGCCGACGCACTTCCTGACGGCGCGGGTGGACGAATATCCGGCTGCGCTGCTGCCGTTCCGCGATCAGCTCGAGGGCCGCTCGATGCTGGTGAAGCGGGCCAAGATGATCGACATCGAATGCGTGGCGCGCGGTTATCTGGCCGGTTCCGGCTGGAAGGAATACCGGCAGCACGGAACCGTGTGCGGCATACCGCTCGCGGCGGGCCTGCGCGAAAGCGACAAACTGCCCGAGCCGATTTTCACGCCCTCCACCAAGGCGCAGACGGGACACGACGAGAACATCTCGTTCGCGCAAACGGTTTCTTTGATCGGCGAGGACCTGGCCAAACGGCTGCGCGATTTGACGATCGAGATCTACTCGCGCGCGGCCCGCTATGCCGAATCGCGCGGTATCGTGATCGCCGACACCAAGTTCGAATTCGGCTTTGTGGATGGCACGCTGGTGCTGGGCGACGAAGTGCTGACGCCGGATTCCTCGCGCTTCTGGCCGGCCGACACGTACCAGGCCGGCGGCGCGCAATTCTCGTTCGATAAGCAATTCGTGCGCGACTACCTGGAATCGATTCATTGGAACAAGCAGCCGCCGGCTCCGCCGCTGCCGGAGCAGGTCGCGGCGAAGACGAGCGAGAAATATAGGCAAGCCTACCAGACGCTCACCGGCCACCAGCTATGAACTGGCTGGATGTGGTGCTGGCGTTGATTCTGGCCGCGTCAGTGGTGGCCGGTATGCGCAAGGGCTTGACGCGGGAAATCATCGGGCTGGTCTCGGTGGTGCTGGGTTTCGTATTGGGGTTGTGGTTCTACGGATGGGCGGGCAGCTTTCTGGAGCCGCACTTGAAGTCGCCGCAGGCGGCGCATTTCGCCGGCTTCGCTTTGGTGTTCTGCGGCGTGCTGGTGGCTGGCGCGCTGGTGGGTTTCGTGGTGGGCAAGTTTCTGCGGGTGACCGGACTGTCTTTCTTCGATCATCTATTGGGTGCGGGCTTCGGCGTATTGCGCGCGGCCCTGATCGCTGTAGTGCTGATCGCCGGCCTGATGGCGTTTTCGCACGGCGATACGCCGCCGGCCGCGGTGGCGCATTCCCGCCTGGCTCCTTACCTGGCGGGCACCGCCAACCTGGCAGCGGATATGGCTCCTCACGAGTTTAAAGAAGGTTTTCGTAAGGCATACGGGCAGGTCAAGCAAGCGTGGGCCAACGCCCAGCGGCAGGGAACCAAGCCCGAGGCCGACAAGGACAAGAAATGAAAAACGAATTTGACGGTTTGGTGGCTCGACTGTTAAACGGAGGCGTTTTTCTCACGGATGCGGTCGCGCTCCTGGAACGGAGCATGATCGAAGCGGCGCTCGGACAGAGCAAGGGTAACCAGTCGGCGGCCAGCAAGAAGTTAGGCATCCACCGCAACACGCTACAGCGCAAGGCGCTGGAATTCGGCCTGGAAAGCGGACGCACGCGCTCGCGGCGCAAGCCAGCCAGCCGGGAAATACGCGCGCGCAAGCGGAGGACCGGCGCGGCTTAGGTCTTCGACCGTGCGCTGTAGTGCACTTTGCCGGAGTTCGGCCTCGAATCGCCGCGCCTCCGAACGGAGCCGCGACCACAGGAGCGGTCCTTTCGACAGAACCGAATCTGCCGGTCGAGCACTTAGTCTCCCGTCTTGCCTAATTGTTGACCATGGCCGCTGGCGCGACGTGGCGCAGGCACTCGTGCCTGCCGCGTCGAGACTCGTCTCGACGCGCTATGGCCTTCACGCCCTGCTATAGATAGAGTGAAGGCCTCGTGGAGATTCTGACCACTAACCTGATAGACGGGACACCTGTGTTCGACCTGCTGATCTTCGACCTCGATGGAACGCTGATCGATTCGCGCCTGGACCTGGCCAACGCCGTCAACGCTACGCGCCGGCACATGGGGATGGCGACGCTCGATAACGAGCGCGTCTATTCCTACGTCGGCAACGGCGCCGCGGTGCTGATCCGCCGCGCCTTGGGCGACCAGGCGACAGAGGCGGAAGTGCAGGAAGCGCTCGAATATTTTCTCGAGTACTACCGCGAGCACGATCTCGATTTCACCACCCTCTATCCCGGCGTGCGCGAGTCGCTCGACCGCCTCACCGCGGCCGGCAAGCGCATGGCCGTGCTCACGAACAAGCCAGTGCGCGTGAGCCAGGCCATCGTCGAGGGCCTCAGCGTGGCGCATCATTTCTTCCGCGTCTATGGCGGCAACAGCTTCGAGTTCAAGAAACCGAATCCCATCGGCATCGAAGTCTTGATGGAGCAGGCCGAGGTAAGTCGCGAGCGCACGCTAATGGTGGGCGATAGCTCAGTGGATGTGGAAACCGCGCGCAACGCCCGTGTGGCCTGCTGCGGAGTAACTTATGGCTTTCAGCCCGAGACGCTCGATAACATGCCGCTCGATCTGAAGGCCGACCGTATGGAACAGATGGTCGATTGGGTGCTGGGCACCGCGAAAGAGAAAGGACCGGAGTCACATGAATCATAAACCAGGCACCGCCGCGCCAGTAACTGGCATCTATTGGTGCAGCGTCTGCAAAACGCCCAAGCAATTCTCCAAAGGCGAGAAGCTGCCCGAATGCCCCAACTACTGCGGGAGGGGGTTGTGGGAACTGGTGGAGGAAGAGGAATAGGGGGAGCCGGGGCGGGGATCGCGCCGGTTGCTCCCGATGGAATCGCGTTAAGATCACATGGATGTGCTGGGTACACCGACAGGACCCATGAGGCTTTGATCGAATCGCTTTGCGCCCGAAGCCACGAGCTACAGACATCTCCACACGTCGAGGGCAGCATCGGCTAAGCGTGGCGCAAATACGGAGAATCAAGTAATGACCCCGGATATTCGTACGGGCTTGGCCGAGAAGCTTTGGGTGGCCGCAACGTATCTCAGGCACCGTATCAAGGACGCGCGCGAATCAGGGGAGATCTCCGAGACACTCTCGTTGTTCGTTAGGAACAAAGTGACGCACTTTTCTTACGGCGACCAAGGGGGAGTCAACTTAACATTGTCGGTTGAGTACGTGCAGAGATCGGAATGGCCATTCGCCCAGCAGTGGACTTTCGCCGGAAACGCGGCTCGTGACTCGTCCGAGGTTAGGGATTGTGTGCCCGCCATCGTAGCCGAGCTTGGCGTCGACGCGGGGAGGCCGAGAGCAATCTCTTCCGCTTTGTTGTTTCGATCGTGTCGACACCGGCAGATGACCTCAGTGACAGCAGAATCGTCGCCTTAGTGGCGACCTTCCTAGCCGATCTGCAGCACACGCCGACATTGATGAGGATCTCGGCGTGGATGGACGGCTGCTGGTTGAGTGCTTCATCCATAAAGGCCTCCGGGGTAGTCCTGCGTCGTCCGAAATCCGAGGACTTTGAAGCCGAGACGGACGTGCAGATGCGCCTCATGCCGGTCGATCATCTTGCGCCCGAGACCCCGCGCGGTCCAGTTACCGCCGAGTTCGAAATCCGCGCAGCCACGATGCAGGAGGCCCGCGATACTGTGGGGGTATTCGTGAATGCGCTCCGGCTGTACCGTCTGGGCTCTGTTTACGTGTCGTGGTATCGGGTCCAGCCAACGTCGATCCTGCGTATCGGCGGAGTTTTCGGCGGGGGGCTCGATCGCGGAGGACACTATAAATACGAGCTTGGCGCAGCGGACGAAGCTCCCTTAACGGAGTTTCTTAAGCGCATGCAGCCCCTGATGCCTTCGGTGTTCGAGCCCCACGCACTGGCGCAGACGCCAGTGTTGATAGGACTTCGCCGCTTCTCGGCCGCAGTCATTGGCCCCAATGACATTCAGGAACGGATTACCTCAGGGATTACCTGCCTCGAAGCTTTGTTTCTGCGAGACAAGGAACGATCCGAGTTGAGCTTTCGGCTCAGCCAGCGCGTGGCGGCTCTTCTGAGGTTGCTGGGGCACAACGGAATCATGGTGCAGGGCGAGGTCCATGAAGCGTATGGCATCCGAAGCGAGTATATACATGGGGGCGCCGGCGATCCTTCAAAGGCTCAGCACAACGAGAAGCTTTGCCGACAGATTCTGGATTATGCACGGGTGGCCCTTATAGTCTTTCTGCAAATTGAAACGATGATGAGCAAGAGCGAGCTCCTCAACCGTCTCGACGAGGGGCTGCTGGAGGAAAGGCGACTTGAGAAACTGAAAGCGGTTCTGGCGAGCGTCTTTCTGCCTCCCACCTCCCAGGGATAGCCGGGCCGGGAAGCGACGCCCTGTCATCTTCGTGCGAACAGCACGACGCGGGCTCGGTGGCCCTTGCACAATTTCTCGTCGCAGGTGTAGAGAACGGCGTTCATGGCCTCGGCCAGGGCTATGTAGGTGGCGTCGTAGGCGGTGAAGTTGTGGCGCAATTCCCAAATACGGCCGATCAATGGCGTGTGCGAATAACGCTCTGCCGGCAGCGCCGCCAGCCCGGCGAGAAATTGATCGCTGCGGTCCGCCCCTACTCGCTGGCCCGCGAGTAGCCTTCGCAGCGCGCTCACCACTTCGACATCGATCAAATGCGGAACAACGAAAGACTCATCGCGCCCGGAAAGGTCGCTCCTAATGGAATCGGCGAGCACGCCATTGGTGAGGAGTTCGACGACCACGGAGGCGTCCAGAACGATCATCGCGAGTCTCGCAGTTCGCGTATGGCCTGCGCGGGGGTCATCCCACTCCGGTCGTGAGCCCGGATGGGCTTGGTTTGTTGCGCGCGATCCAACCATTCCTGCATAGTCGGCCGTTCCGCCGCACGCGCCAATTCCCTCTTGAGAAAATCGGAAAGGCTCATGCCTTCGCGAGCCGCACGGGATTTCAGAGTGCCATGCACATGGTCCGGGACGTCCCTCACTTGAATCATCTTCGACATGTTCTCAGCATACAATCATGTGCCGCACATGTCCATCCGGATGGTGGAAACGCGGACCGTTCTCGAGAATAACTCCCCGTTTCACTTTGACCGCAAGTTCCGGATAGCGCCGCTCCGGCGTCCGCCCTAGACTGGGAGTGTGATGACCGCCGAAGAAAGTGCTTTTTGGGAAACGTCCTTCTGGGAAGCGCTCATGGGGCGCGATTCGCGCATGGACGGCTTCTTTTTCTACGCCGTGGTTTCGACCGGCGTCTACTGCCGTCCTTCCTGTCCGAGCCGCCGGCCGCGCCGCGTCAACGTGGTCTTCTTTCGCGAGCGCGAGGCAGCCGAGCGCGCCGGTTTCCGGCCCTGCCTGCGATGCAAGCCTGAAACGCCGATCGGCGCCCATCCTCACGCCGAGTTGGTCAGCCGCGTCTGCCGCGACATCGAATCCAGAATCGAATCCGGCGTCGAACCGAATGGGGATGCGCCGCTCACGCTGAGCGCTCTCGGGCGGCGGCTCGGCGTGAGTCCGTTTCATTTGCAGCGCACGTTCAAATCGCTGACGGGAATCACGCCGCGCGCCTATGCGGACGCCCGTCGCCTGGAAGTCATGAAAGCGGGGTTGCGGCGCGGCGATTCCGTCACGCGCGCCATGGTGGATGCGGGCTATAGCTCGAGCAGCCGCCTTTATGAGCGCGCCGCGTCGCAGCTCGGCATGGCGCCGCGGCAGTACCGCAATCGGGCGGCGGGCGTGGTCATACGCTACGCGGTGGTGGATTGCGCGCTGGGCAAGCTGCTCATCGCCGGCACCGATAAAGGCGTCTGCGCGATTCGTTTCGGAGACACGCGCGCGGCGCTCGAAAAGACTCTGCGCGAGGAGTTCGCGCAGGCGCGCCTGGAACACGATCCGCACTCGCTCGAACCGTGGACCGGGCGGCTGCGCGATCACTTGCGAGGCAATCCCGCGATGCCCGATCTTCCGCTCGACATCCAGGCGACGGCATTCCAGCGCCTGGTCTGGGAGCACCTGAGGACGATTCCGCGCGGCCAAACCGAATCGTACTCGGAAGTCGCCCGCCGCGTCGGCCGGCCCACGGCTGCGCGCGCGGTGGCGCGTGCCTGCGCGTCAAACCCGGTTGCCCTGGCGATTCCCTGCCATCGCGTAGTGCGCGAAGATGGCGACCTGGGCGGCTACCGCTGGGGCATCGCCCTCAAACAGAAGCTGCTCGAAATCGAATCGGAGCCGCGACCATAGGGAGCGGTCACGCCGAAAGGAGCGTCTCCGAACTCGTGATGGCGTTTTCCGCCCGCCGCCTGACAGACGACAAAAACCGATCGTCTATCCTACCTCTGACGGCAAACCTGGCTCAACCCAAAGTCCGCCGCATCAGGCTATGCCAAACGCCCCGTCGCAGCCACTTCACCCCAACCGCGCCAAATGGCGATAGACCAACGACACCGGCAGGCCCATGACGTTGAAGTAGCAGCCTTCGATCCTCTCGACGAATTTCGAGGCCAGCCCCTGGATCGCATACGCTCCGGCTTTGCCATCCGGTTCGCCGCTGGCTACATACGCCCCGATTTCTTCATCGCTGAGCGGCTGAAACCACACTGCGGTCGATGCGCAGTCCAAAATCGGCGAATCGCCCTTGCGCAGACAAATGCCGGTGAGCACGTCATGCCGCTTGCCGGAAAGAAGCGCCAGCATGCGGCGGGCATCGGCCGCATCCACCGGCTTGCCGAGCACGGAGCCGTCGATGGTCACTGTGGTATCGGCGGCGAGTACTGTTTCCCGCGGCCCCGCCGGCGCCGCCAGCGCCTTGGCCAACGCCAGCCGCTCGACGTAAACGCGCGGGCTCTCCCCGGCAAGCGGCGTCTCATCCACCTCCACCGGCCGTACCACGAACGGAATGCCGGCCTGGCGCAGAATCTCACTGCGGCGCGGCGATTGCGAAGCGAGCACGAGCATAGGTCGATTCCGGCGCGGTATGGTGACACGCGAGCGCCAGGACCTCTACTATAGCCTGAGAGGGGAGCGCGTGTATGAACAGACGCAGTATGCTGGCAGGGATGGCCGCCGTTGGTTTCAACCTGGAGGCACAGATGAATTCTCCCAGCGCACAGTCGCTTTACATTCCCAAGCCGCAGCTCGTCGAGGACCGTAAGCTGCTGCACGATTTCATGGACGAGTTTTCTTTCGTCGATCTCATCACATCGGAGCCGTCCCTTCGCATTACGCACATCCCGGTCGTGCTCGACCGCAATGCCGGCAAGAACGGCGCGATCTACGGTCACATCTCGCGCCAGAACCCGCAAACCGAGGCCATTCTGGCGGCCGCAAAAGCAGTGATCGTTTTTCACGGGCCTCATTCCTACATCTCGCCGACCTGGTACTCGAAACCGGAAGTTGTTCCGACGTGGAACTTCGCTTCCGTCCATGCATCGGGAAAGCTGAAGGCGGTTACGGCCGAGAACGCCATGCGCGATTTGCTGACGAAGCTGATCCGCAAGTTCGAGGAGCCGAATTCGCCCTACGATCTCGCCAAGCTCCCGCAAAGCTACACATCCGGCCTCATCGGAGGCATTCTCGGCTTCGAACTGGAGATTGAATTACTGGAAGGCAAGTTCAAGCTCGGCCAGGAACGCAGCGAGGCCGACAAAGAGGGCATCTTGAAACATCTGCGAACCGCGGCGCCTGAGCGTTCCCTCTACGATCTCACCGCCAGCTTCTACGCCCGCCGATAGCCCGTGGCGCGGCCTGTCAAGGCTGCAGAGCCGAGAGTCATCTCGGCTTTTCTTCAAGCGCTGGATCGCGATCGTCCCGCACCCAACGGCCCTCGGTCTCCCGCGCCACTCATCTACAATAACCTTAGGCCGCATGCCGCAAACACAACCGCAGATTTCCCACCCAGGGTTGCTTCGTCAACTCGGCTTCTTCAGCGCCACCGCGCTGGTGATCTCGAACATGGTGGGCACTGGCATTTTCGCCACCACCGGTTTCATGGCGGGCGACCTGGGCAGCGCGGCGCTGATCATCGGGTGCTGGACGGCCGGAGCGTTCTTTGCCTTCGCCGGTGCGCTCAGCTATTCCGAGTTGGGCGTCAACTTCCCCAGCTCCGGCGGCGAGTACGTTTACCTGACGCACGCGTTCGGCCCGGAATGGGGATTCATGACCGGCTGGGTTTCCTTCTTCGCCGGTTTTTCGGCGCCGATCGCGGTGACGGCGCTCGCGTTCACGGAATACCTCAGCCACTTTTTCCCGGGGCTGTCGCAAGCGCACACGCCGATTGTTCTCGGCTCGGGAATGTTCTCGCTGCATCTGGGACCGGCGCAAGCCGTGGCGTGCGGGCTGATCGCCGTTCTCACCATTCTCAACTGCCTGGGCGTGGGGCTCGCCGCCAAGATACAGAATTCGCTCACCACTACCAACCTCTGCGTGCTGGCCGGCTTCGTCGTGCTGGGGCTGGCGTTCGGCACGGGAAGCTGGAGCCACTTCTCGCAGCATGCCGTCCGCACATCCACCGCTTCGCTGCCGGCGCAGTTCGCCATCAGCCTGCTCTGGGTCATGTTCGGATACAGCGGCTGGAATGCTGCGACGTATGTGGCTGAAGAAATCCACCGTCCGGAGCGCACGCTGCCGGCGGCACTGGCGGCGGGCACTGCGCTGGTCGCCGTGCTCTACCTCGGGCTGAATGTAATCTATATCTATTCCACGCCGCTCGAGCAGATGAAAGGCGTGATCAAAGTCGGCGCGCTGGCGGCCTCGAACCTGTTCGGGCCTGGCATCGCGGGCGTATTCTCCGCGCTGATGGCGCTCTCGATCGTCGCCACCGTGAACGCCGAGCTGACCATCGGGCCGCGCGTCTATTACGCCATGGCCAAGAACCGCGCATTCTTTCCGGCCGCCGGCATCGTGCACCCGCGCTTCCACACGCCGGTGTTCGCCATTCTCGCTCAGGGCCTGTGCGCCATGCTGATGACGCTGACTTCGTTTCGCGATCTGCTGACTTACATCGGCATGAGCCTGACTATCTTCACCGTGCTTTCGGTCGCGGCGCTGATGGTCTTCCGGAGTCGGCGTCCGGGCTGGCAGCGGCTGCGCGCGATTGACTTCGCTTACCCGCTGCTGCCGGTTTCGTATATTCTGGTAGGCGCCGGCATGGTGATCTTCGGCATCAAAGAAGCGACCGTCGCCTCGCTCACCGCGTTCGCCACCGTGGGCGTGGGCGCGCTGGTGTACCACTTCGCCCTCCGGCCGCGGCCGAGCGAATGAGCCCCGCCGGCGTCGTCACCATCGAGCGTCCCAGCCGCGTCCGCTATTGGGTGATTGTTTTCGCCGTCACGCTGGCGATCATCACCTATATCGATCGCGTCTCCATTTCTTACGCCGCGCTGTTCATCCGTCACGATCTCGGGCTTTCCCAATCTCAAATGGGCTGGGCCTTCGGCGCCTTCGGGCTGGCGTACGCCCTGTTCGAAATGCCGGGCGGCTATCTAGGCGACCGGTTGGGCCCGCGCAAAGTGCTGCTGCGCATCGTGCTGTGGTGGTCGTTTTTCACCGCGGCCACCGGGCGCGCGTGGAACCTGGCCTCCATCACCACCACGCAATTCCTCTTCGGCGCCGGTGAGGCGGGCTGCTTTCCCAATTTGACGAAAGCCTTCACCACCTGGCTGCCGGCGCGCGAAAAAGTGCGCGCGCAAGGAATCATGTGGCTCAGCGCGCGCTGGGGCGGCGCCTTCACGCCGCCGCTGGTGGCATTAGTGATGGGCTTCGTGGGATGGCGCAACGCCTTCGCGCTGTTCGGTCTGATCGGGATTCTCTGGGCGGTGTTGTTCTACCGCTGGTACCGCAACGATCCGCGGGAAAACGCAAAGCTGAACGACGCCGAACGCCGGCTGCTGAGCCAAAGCGCGACGCTCGCCACCGGGCACGGCGACGTTCCCTGGCGCAAGCTGCTCGGTTCGCGCCAGGTGTGGATGCTCTGCTGGCAATATTTTTCGCTCTGCTACGGATGGTATTTCTATATCACCTGGCTGCCCACCTATCTGCGCGAAGCGCGCCATGTGCAGATCGCCGCCACGGCATGGCTCGGTATCCTGCCGCTGTTCTTCGGCGGATTGGGCAATCCCGCGTGTGTGGCGGCGTTGGGCTGGCTGCGGCGGCGCAATGTGAGCGTCACGCACGCCCGCCGCATCATGACCACCCTCGGATTCGCCGGCGCGGCTTCGTTTCTGGTGTTCTCCACCACCCGGACGGCAGCCGTGCCGGCCATGCTGGCCATCGCGATGGCGAGTTTCTGCAACGACCTGGTAATGCCCTGCGCCTGGGGCGCGGCCATGGACGTGGGCGGCAAGTTCGCCGGCACGGTTTCCGGCGCGATGAATATGTGGGGCAACTTCGCCGGCTTCGTGGCGCCGGTCGTTATCGGCCACTTACTCGAGTGGACGCACAGCAACTGGAATCTGACGTTCTACGTCTCAGCCGGCGTATATCTGACCGGCGTCATCTTCTGGATGCTGCTCGATCCGGTAACGCCGATAGAGCGGTAGCGTGGCGCGGGCTGTCAAGCCTGCAGCGTCGGCATTCGTGCCGACGCTTCTTGGCAACGGCGGAGCGCGAACAAAGAAGAGTCGAGACGAATCTCGACTCAGCAGGCTTGACAGCCCGCGCCACGCAGCTTACTCATACCGCAGTGCCACCAGCGGATCGACCTTTGCCGCGCGGCGCGCGGGGAGCCATCCGGAGGCGAGCGCAACGGCTACCAGCACGCCGAGGGCGACCGCCAGCGTCAGCGGGTCGGCCGGCTTGAGTCCGAACAGCTTACTCCGAATCAACTGGGCGCAGGCCAGGCTGGCCGGAATGCCGATCACCAGACCAATCGCGATCAGCACCAGCGTTTCGCGCAGAATCATGCGCACCACGCTGGCGCCCTGCGCGCCCAGCGCCATGCGGATGCCGATTTCATTGGTGCGGCGTGCGACCCCGTACGAAAGCACGCCGTATAGCCCGAGGGAAGCCAACAGCAAAGCCAGCGCGCCGAACGTGGCCGAAAGCTGCGCGATGATGCGCTCCTGGCGCAGGTTTTCGTCGAGCAGCGCTTCCATGGTTTTCGGCGTGTTCACCTCGATAGCCGGATTGAACGCCAGAATCGCTTTGCGCGACGCCTCGATCACCGGCGCCGGATCGCCTAGCGTGCGGATCTCATAGTTCATGTCCGGTGAGTATCCGCCCAGCGGCTGCCTCGCGGAGAGATAAAAGCGGCGGAAAATCTCGCGGCGAAGGCTGTGGTCGCGCGCGTCGCGGGCCACGCCGACAATCGTGAAGGTCTTGCGCGAATCGGGGAACTCATCGGTTACGTGCCTGCCGATGGGGTTCGCTTTGCCGAAGTAGAACTTGGCGAAAGTCTCGTTCACCACGCAGACGGATTCCGCGCTGGCCGTGTCCTGCGGCCCGATGTCGCGGCCCAGCAGCATCGGAATGCCGACGTTGGCGAAATAGGCAGGGCCGACCTGATCGAACCGGGCATGCAGATCGGCGCGGTTTTTCGAAGTGTAGCCTTCTACGCTGATGAGGTCGCCCGATTCGCTGCCGCTGAACAATCCGTTAGTCGAGTAAGTCACCGCGCGGACGCCCGGAATGCGCGCCAGGCTGTCGCGCACGCCTTCATACGCCATCGGCAGCCGATCGCCCGAGTAGCCGGCTGAGAGCAGGTCCGCACCCACCACGAGCAGCCGGTCCCGCGAGTAACCAAGATCGACGTTTTCCAGGTTGCGCAGCGTGCGCACGAACCAACCCGCGCCGATCAGCAGCACCACGGAGACGGCGATCTGCCCGATCACCAGAATCTTTCCGAGACCGATGCGCGCGCTGGATCCGGTGAGTCCGCGGCCCGCTTCCTTGAGTGTGCGGCTGACGTTGACGCACGACGATTGCCACGCCGGCGCGAGTCCGAAAATCAGGCCGGTGAACAAACAGACGGCGGTGGTGAAGAGCAGAACCTTGAGGTCCGGGCTAACGTCGAGCGTCAGCGGAACAGGCCCGCTCGAAGCCAGCCGCATCAGCAGTTTCACGCCGGCGGCGGCGAATGCGACGCCGGCCACGCCGCCGGCCGCGGCCAGCACCAGGCTTTCCACCAGGAACTGGCGCACGATGCGGGCGCGCCCGGCGCCCAGCGCGAGCCGGACGCCGATCTCTTTCTGACGCGCCGCGGCGCGCGCCAGCAGCAGGTTGGCCACGTTGGCGCAGGCAATCAGCAGCACCAGCGCCACCACCGACATCAGCACGTACAGCGGGTCGGCGAAATCGCCGCGCAAGCTGGAAACGCCGGTCGAGGCGCCATGCAGTTTCAGGTTCTGTTTCAGAATATTCGGATCGCTGCGGCTGAGCGCGGAGAATTCCTCGGCCAGAATTTGCTGGAACACGATATCGACGTTGGCCTGCGCCTGCCGAGGCGTGACGCCCGGCTTGAGGCGGCCGATGACTTGCAGCCACATCACCTTTTCCGCGATGTGCCCGGCATCGTCCTCGAGCCACATGCGGCCCGGCATCAATTGCGGCTGCATATCGAGCGGAATCCAGACGTCCGGCGCGGCGCCGATCTGTTCGCCGTGAAAACCAGGCAGCGTCACGCCGATCACGGTGAGATCGGCTTTTTCCAGACGCATGCGCGCGCCGATGGCGGAAAACGCGCCGCCGAAACGGCGCTGCCAATAGCTGTAGCTGATGACCGCGTATGGCGCCGACGTGGGCCCGCGTTCGTCGGCTGCAGAAAACGCGCGGCCCACCAGCGCATTGGCGCCCAGCACGGTAAAGTAATTGCCGCTTACCAGGCGCGTGTGAACCTCTTCCGGCGGGCCGCCGTTGACGCTGGCGTTACCGTGGTCCAATTCGGCCTGCGCCGCCAGCACGCCGGAGAACGCTTGTGTGCGGTCGCGCAGCCCCTCGAATTCGCGCGTGGAGAGAATGCCGCGTTCGCCGCCGCTGGTTCCTATGTTGACTCCCGAATCGGTGGGATCGGTCAACGCCACCAGTTCCTGCGGGTTCGGCACCGGCAGCATTTTCAAAATCACCGAATCGATGAGGCTGAAGATGGCCGTGTTGGCGCCAATTCCCAGCGCCAGCGAAAGCACGGCTACCACCGAGTAGCCGGGGCTCTTCGAGAGCATGCGAATGCCGTAAACAAGGTCCTGGCGCAACTCCGCAAAGCTGGTCATGGCGATTAGACGCTCCTCTCCGGCATTCGGTTAGCCGCGCCGCGTCACCTCAAAGCATCCCCTGGCAGCCGCGGCGATGAACCGGTATACGGAGATCATACATCGAAAGTTTCAGGGTAGAATCGGAAAATGTCATTCGATCTCCATCCCGTTCTGAAAGGTGACCTGGTGGAACTGCGGCCGCTTCGAGAAGAGGATTTCGACGGCCTCTACGCGGTAGCTTCAGATCCGCTCATTTGGGAGCAGCACCCGGTGAGAGACCGCTATCAGGAAGAGGTGTTCCGGGAGTTCTTCCGCGGCGGCATGGAATCGGGCGGTGCGTTTCTGGTTGTGGATGCGAAAGACGGCCGCGTCATTGGGTCGACGCGGTTCTGCGGATACGACGAGGGAAAAAGCGAGATCGAAATCGGCTGGACGTTTTTGGCTAGGTCCCACTGGGGCGGCATTTACAACGGGGAAATGAAACATCTCATGCTGCGGCACGCCTTCCGATTTGTAAATAGAGTGGTCTTGGCGGTTGGTCCACAGAACATGCGCTCGCAGCGGGCCGTGGAAAAGATAGGTGGTGTGAGAGTGGGGACCCGGCGCGACGACGCGCGCGGTTACGACAACGTCGTCTACCAAGTCACCGCGGCGAGTTTCGCGCAACGATCTACAGAGGCGCGGTAGCGTCTTGACCGCTCCCTATGGTCGCGGCTCCGATAGATTGTCGCGGCTCCGATGCGCGCGATGCCTTTCGGAGCCGCGACCATAGGGAGCGGTGCAGCCTCGGTTCTTACGAAACGCCGCCGCTACGGCTGCAGAATCACCTTCATCAACCCCGGCTCCCGTGCGTACAGCCGCTCGAACCAGGCCGGGCCTTCGGCTAATGGGGCGACGACGCTGATGAGCGGCTCGACGCGGATAGCGCCGCGCGCCAGTAAGTCGATGCAAGTCGGATACTCACCCGATGACGCGCAGGAGCCGAACAGGCGAAGCTGGCGAGTAACTACGGCTTGCAGTGGTAACTCGATCTTAGGAGCGATGTTACCCACGAGCGTAAGTGCGCCGCCCTTGCGCAGCGCGGCGATGGCGGTCTGAATCGGCTCGGTGGCGCCGACCGCTTCCACGGCAACATCCGCGCCGCGCCCGCCGGTCCGTTCCCGCACGAATTCCGCCACGTCGCCTTGCTTGGGAGTGATTACCGCAGTGGCGCCGAGCTCCAGCGCCATTTTCAGCCTGCCCGCATCCACATCGGTGACGATGACCTGCGTGCAGCCGGCCAGCTTCAGCGCCTGCAACGCCAGCGTACCGATCATGCCGGCGCCCACCACCAGCGCGCAATCGCCCAACCGCACCGGCGTCAATCCCACCGCGTGCACGGCCACCGAAACCGCTTCGATCATGGCGGCGTGCTCGAACGGCAGCGTGTCGGGCAAGTGATACGTGATGCGCGCCGGGGCGACGACGTACTCGGCGAACGCGCCGTGGCGGCGGTAATCGCCGCAGGAGACGCCCAGCACCTGCCGGTTGTCGCAGAGGTTGACTTCGCCGCGCGTGCAGAAAAAGCACGCGCCGCAATACACGGTGGAATCGAACGTGACGCGGTCGCCCTCGCGGAAACCGGCGACGCCAGCGCCCACGCCAGCCACCGTCCCGGCCGCTTCGTGCCCCATCACCAGCGGCGGCTGGCGGCGCCCAGTGCTGCCATCGAAACCGTGGACGTCGCTGCCGCAAATGCCGCAGGAATGGACCCGCACCAGCAATTCGCCGGGCCCCGGCGCAGGGGCAGGCATGTCCACCAGATCCAGGCGCCGGTATTGTTTCATCAGCAGTGCGTTCATATATGGTTATGTTGGCGATTCAGTGCCTATCACAATAATGGCTCACCAGAATAAATGCGTCTGTCCCCTTTACAGTATACAAAATGTTGTATACTGTTGGCGTGGCTGATTCCAAACCCGTCGAGTTTTGGGGCAGCTCCCTGGAAGACTTGCGCGCCTTTCCTCTGACGGCCAGGCGCGAGGCCGGCCATCAGTTGGATCAGGTGCAAAACGGTCGGGAGCCGGACGACTGGAAGCCCATGAACACGGTGGGCCGGGGTGCAAAGGAGATTCGGATTCGGGATGAGACTGGCGCGTTTCGCATCCTCTACGTGGCGAAGTTCGCCGACGCGATTTACGTGCTGCACTGCTTCCAGAAGAAGACCGGGAAAACCAGCAAGGCAGACGTGGAGCTTGCCGCCAAGCGTTACCGCGAGTTGTTGAAGGAGCGAGGGCAATGAAGAAGGAACGTTTTACCAGTGTCTGGGATGCTATCGAAGGCACGCCCAAGCAGGCCGCCAACATGAAGCTGCGCTCGGTCCTGATGATCGCCTTGAAGGATCAGATCACCCGTACCGGGATGAGCCAGGCGCAAGCGGCCCAGCTTTTCGGCGTGACGCAGCCGCGCGTCTCCGACCTGATGCGCGGCAAGATCAACTTGTTTGCCCTCGACGCGCTGGTGAACATGGCGACCGCCGCGGGCTTACGCATCGAAATGCACGTGCTGGAAGCCGCCTAGCCGCGCGAATATTCCGGCGCAAAGCGCCCCAGCCACACACTCTCACTTCGCGAGCCAGGTAAAGGGGACAGACGCATTTTTCATTTCACATCCATCCTAATCCTTGCCAGAAGACAAACTACCCTTGCGGCCAACTCCGCCCGGCCTCGGGAAAAGGGGAGCCCGCTTCCCTCTCTCCCTGCTTACGCCAGCAACTCCGCCCGCATCACGGTCACCGCTTGGCCGCCCAGGATCACGCGGTCGCCGTTTAGCCTCACGCGGACTACTCCGCCGCGCGCGGACGCCTGGTACGCGGTGAACTCGGTTTTGCCCAGGCGCGCCGCCCAGTAAGGTCCAAGTGCGGTATGCGACGAGCCGGTGACCGGGTCTTCATCTATCCCCGAGCCGGGCGCGAAGAATCGCGAAACGAAATCGAAGCCATTGGTTGAGGCGCGGGCGGTGACGATGATGCCGCGCGCTCCGACTTTCTTCAAGGCGGTGAAATCCGGCGCGGCGGCGCGCACTTCCTCTTCCGACGCCACCTCCACCAGGTAATCGAACTGATTCTTGGCGACGTTGGTGGCTTTGACGCCGAGCGCAGTTAGCATGCCCGCCGGGGCTTCGACCGGCGTCGCGAGCTTGGCCGGAAAATCGAGCTCGATCCACTCGCCGCGCCGGTCCGCCAGCAGCAGGCCGCTGCGGGTTTGGAAGCGCGCCTGCTTGTCCGCGGGTAAGTGGCTGTCTTCCCACAGCACGTGCGCGCTGGCGATGGTGGCGTGGCCGCACAAATCCACTTCCACCGACGGCGTGAGCCAGCGCAGGCGGTAGCCGCCATTTTCCGGATGCAGGAAGGCGGTCTCCGAGAGATTCATCTCGCGCGCGACGTCGCGCATCCAGGCATCGGGACGCGGTTCGGGAAGCACGCAAACCGCGGCGGGATTCCCGGCAAAAGGGCGATTGGTGAAAGCGTCGACTTGGACGATGTGAACGGACATAACTGGTTCGACTCGTTCCGCGATGAAAAGTATCTATTTAGTCTACTCTAGAACGAAAAACAGGCGAGCTAAAGAGCTTGCTGACAAACACCAAAAACATCATGGCCACGGATAAAACACCGATGAACACAGATTGAAAAGAATTGGCTTATCCGTGTCCATCTGTGTTCATCCGTGGCCATGGAATGTGTTGTCGGACTCTTTCAGCAGTCTCTAAATCATGCCCCACCTCAGAGAAGACGCGGCTAGAGCGATTAGCGCTGCGCGGTGGCGCGATGATAGCCTGAACTACTGAGCCGATGAGCCTGATCGAGATCCTATTGCTCGCCATTGCCGCCGCGCCGCTGGCATATTACGCGATCGCAGTTTTCAGCGTGTGGCGTTTTTTCCGAACCGAGCGCAGTGGCACGGCAAGCTCAACCAGCTTCACGCCCGCCGTCAGCAACCTGAAGCCGATCCGCGGCGTCGATCCGGATGCGTACGCAAATTTCGCCAGCTTCTGCCACCAGGATTATCCGGATTATGAGCTGGTGTTCTGCGTGAGCGACACCGAAGACCCGGCCCTGCCGGTGATCGAGAAACTGCAGCGCGCCTTTCCGGAGCGGCCGATCCGCGTGCTCTACGGCTCCGGCCGCGACGCCGCCAACGACAAAGTGGCCAAGCTCGACCGCCTGGTTGCCGAAGCCGCGCACCCGGTGCTGGTGATCAGCGATAGCGACGTGCGCGTGAGCCCCGACTATCTGCGCACCGTAGTAGCGGCCCTGGCCGACCCAAAGGTGGGCGCGGCCACCTGTTTCTACGTGACGGCGCAGGAGAAAACCTTCGCCGACCGCTTGCACTCTACTGGAATGCTGTCGGATTTTTATGCCGGCATCATCGTGGCCTGGCAGTTGGATGGCGTTAAGTTCGCGCTGGGGCCGACCATCGCCACCACGCGCGAGCGGCTGGCCGGCTTCGGTGGATACCGCGCCATCGAAAATCTGCCCGGCGACGATCTGCTGGTCGGCCGGCTGATCGCCGAGCAGGGCTACGAGGTGAAGCTACTACCCTACACCGTGGAAACCGTGGCCGATTTCGCCTCGATGGGCGAACTGCTCCACAAGCGCCTCCGCTGGATGGTGGTAATGCGGCACATGCGGCCCTGGGGCCACTTCGGGCTGCTGTTTACGCAGGCCATGCCGTGGCTGTTGGCGGCGGCGGTGCTGGCGCCCCCCGCCGCGGCGCTGGCGTATTGGGCAGCCTACCTGGGCCTGCGGTGGCTGCTGACGTGGATGATCGCTGCGTGGGGATTGCGGCAACCGGGGGTCGCTCACAAGCTCTTGCTGGTGCCGCTGTGGGACGCCGTGGCCTTCGGCATCTGGGCAGCCAGTTTCACCAGACGGACACTCCGCTGGCGCGGCCACGATTATAAGATTCGGAATGGCGCGCTGGTTCCGGTTGCCACGCGCGAATAACGGCTGAAGCGGTGCGGCCTTTTCTCAGCCGTCAGACCCGCCGGGCACCGTGAGCGCGTGGGCTGCGGGACATAACTCGGGTGCGAGGCCACAATAGGGCCAGCCCGGAGGGCGAAAGAAAATCACTCTTGTCCAAGACAGGTTCTTGCAGTCTGAAATAAGGGGAGTGCCCTCCTATAATTGGACGTTGGCGAACGTTTCCTAGCCGGGAGCTTCGCCGAACGCCGCCCACAA
>Ga0187847_10000293_pt1 | contig 59466 bp, 47 predicted proteins | sample June2016WEW_4_10_FD_132458 | JGI IMG/M metagenome (GOLD analysis project Ga0187847, IMG submission 132458) | Peatland microbial communities from SPRUCE experiment site at the Marcell Experimental Forest, Minnesota, USA - June2016WEW_4_10 | ecosystem: Environmental > Terrestrial > Soil >...
CGCGTGCGCACCGTGGCCATGGAAGCCACCGACGGCATGGTTCGCGGCATGAAGGCCATCGACCTTGGCGGTCCGATTCGTGTTCCGGTAGGCAAGGAGACGCTGGGCCGCATCATCAACGTCATCGGCGAGCCGGTGGACGAGCTAGGCCCCATCGGCGAGAAGTCGCGCATGCCCATTCACCGGCCAGCGCCGCTGTTTGACGAGCAGACCACGCACGAAGAAATGTTCGAGACCGGCATCAAGGTCATCGACCTGATTCAGCCGTTTTTGAAGGGCGGCAAGATCGGCCTCTTCGGTGGCGCAGGCGTGGGCAAGACCGTGGTCATCATGGAATTGATCAACAACGTCGCCAAGAACCACGGCGGCTACTCGGTGTTTGCCGGCGTGGGCGAGCGCACCCGCGAGGGCAACGATCTGTGGTTGGAAATGACCGAATCCGGCGTCATCAAGCCGGGCGACTTCGCCAACTCCAAATGCGCCTTGGTCTACGGCCAGATGACCGAGCCGCCAGGAGCACGTCTCCGCGTGGCTCTCAGCGCGCTCACCGTCGCCGAGTACTTCCGCGATGTAGAGGGGTCAGACACGCTGCTCTTCATCGACAACATTTTCCGCTTCACGCAGGCCGGTTCAGAGGTCTCAACGCTCCTGGGCCGCATGCCTTCGGCTGTGGGCTACCAGCCCAACCTGGCCACGGAGATGGGCGAACTGCAGGAGCGCATCACCTCCACCAGCAAAGGATCGGTGACTTCGGTTCAGGCAGTCTACGTGCCTGCCGACGATTTAACTGATCCTGCGCCGGCCACGACCTTTGCCCACCTGGACGCGACCACCGTGCTCAGCCGTCCGCTGTCGGAATTGGGCATCTATCCTGCCGTCGATCCGCTGGCTTCCACTTCGCGCATTCTCTCTGAGCGTGTCGTCGGCCAGGACCACTACGACGTGGCTCAGGGCGTGAAGAAGATTCTGCAGCGCTACAAGGATCTGCAGGACATCATCGCCATTCTCGGCATCGATGAGCTTTCTGAAGACGACAAGCTCACCGTGGCCCGCGCCCGCAAGGTGCAGAAATTTCTGTCGCAGCCCTTCCACGTGGCTGAAACGTTCACCGGTATTCCCGGCGCTTACGTCAAGGTGGCCGACACGGTGCGCAGCTTCAAGGAAATCATCGCCGGTAAGTACGATGACATCCCCGAGCAGGCCTTCTACATGAAGGGCGCGATCGAGGAAGTGCTGGCGGAAGCTGAGAAGCTGAAGGCGAGCGTCTAAAGGCAGCTACTAGGTGTTAGCCTCTGGCTCTTAGCTGGAGGCTGAAAGCTGGAGGCCAGGAGCAATTCATGGCAGATGAATCAAATTCGCTGCGGGTCAGGCTGGTGACGCCAGAGCGCACGCTCTTCGAGCACCCGGCGTCCGCGGTGGAGTTGCCGGCGAAGTCGGGATACATGGAAGTCCTCTACGGAGCCGCGCCGCTGGTCGCCGAGCTGGGTGCGGGCGAAGTGGTCGTACATGGCGGAGCAGACGGCGACGCTGCGAGCCTCTCGCGCTACAACGTGAGCTGGGGATTCGTTGAGGTGCTGCCAGATCGCGTCACCATCCTGGCCACCGACGCGCTGAAGCCTGAAGAGATCGACGTGCCCCGTGCACAACAGCAGCTGGACCGCGGACACAAGCAATGGAACGAAGCCGGAGACAGCGAAGAGAAGTACACAGAAGCCCTTCGCGTCATCGCTGAAGCCGAAGCCAAGCTGGCCACCGCGGCGGAAAAACGCTAAGGGTCCAGAACAGTTATCGGTTCAAATGGGACGGCACGGAGATCATCTCAGCCCGTCCCTTCTGCTTTCTGATCCCCAAACGCCAGTTGCAGCGTCTCAAAGCACAGCTTTATTTTCATGGTTACGTAGGGAAACAAGCGAAGAATGCTATTGAATCGCGCGGAAGGATGCTTGAATGTCGCTTTTGCGATCGCGCTGGCAGTCCCGCATGGTACAAGCGAAATACCGCGGTTCAAGGGTGATGCCGTGACGAGCCCAGATTCTATGAGAGATTCCGAGGCCGATCATGCCCGCTTGCCGGCTTCCGGCGCCATTGCGACCATGCCCATCCTGCTGTTGCACGTCCACGAGCATTGCAACTGCCGCTGCTTGATGTGCGATATCTGGCAAAGGACCGATGGCAAGGAACTGGACATCGCGGATTTTGCGCGGCATCGCGAGTCACTGGTGCGGCTGGGCATACGCGAGGCGGTGCTCACCGGCGGCGAGGCGCTGCTGCACCGGGGATTCGATGGGTTGTGCACGTTCTTGCGCGAATGCGGAGCGCGGGTCACGCTGCTGACAACAGGGCTTCTCTTGGCAAGGCGCGCCGACGCGGTCGCGAACGGAGTGGACGAAGCTATTGTGTCCATCGACGGCCCGGAAGAGGTGCACGACCAGGTGCGGCGCGTGAAAGGCGCACACCAACTCGTCGGCAAAGGGATTGAGGCGGTGCGGCAGCTGAGGCCGCAGATGCCGGTGCACGCGCGCTCGACCATCCAGAAAGCGAATCATCGCGTATTGCGGCAGACGGTTGCGGATGCAAAGGCGATAGGTCTCAATTCGGTTTCGTTTCTCGCAACGGATCTGACCTCGCAGGCGTTCAATCGCGACGTGGTGTGGCCCATCATGAGGCAGAACGAGGTGGCGCTTTCGCGAAGCGAGGTTGAAGCTCTGGAGGTGGAGGTCGAGGCATTGATTCGGGAGAACAGTGAGGATTTCCGCACGCGGTATATTGTCGAGTCGCCAGAGAAGATGCGGCGCATCGCGCGAAGATTCAGGGAGCATCTTGGAGACTGCGCACCCGTAGCGCCCATGTGCAACGCGCCGTGGGTCTCGGCGGTGGTGGAAGTGGATGGCACAGTGCGGCCGTGCTTCTTTCACCAAAGCATCGGCAGCGTCGCTGGAATGACGTTAGAGGAGGTGATCAACGGCGATGAGGCGCAGCGTTTTCGCGCTTCGCTCGACGTTGAGACAGATCCGATCTGCCGGCGCTGCGTATGTTCGCTGAACTACAAGCAGGCAGAGAGGCCATGGTCGCCCACAACGACCATCGCTTCAAGTGAGCCGGCACTGTGACAGTCTCAGGCCGTCCCTCTTGCTTTCAGTGCCCAATCCCCAGTTGCAGCGTCCCAAAGGTGAGTTGTATCGTCGTTTGTGCGCGGGAAAACAAGCGACCCCACGCTTTGAACTGCGCGGAAGGGTACTTGCAATGCGGCTTTTGCGATCGTGCTGGCAGCGTGAATTCGTGTGCCGGCTATTTCTCCCTGTTCTGCTCGCCATCCTCTGCTTGCCCAGTTCGACCTACGCCGCCACCAAGGTGGTTACGGACGAGGAAAAAGGTAACGATGTTCAATTGAAGGTTGGGGATGTGCTCGAAGTTCGATTGAGAGCAAATCCCTCCGCCGGGACCATGTGGTATGTCCATCCCAAGTCGACTTCCTTGCTGAAGCTCAGCGCAGAGACAGAGTCTCCCGGTACCGAGCCGGGCGCGGACCGTCCCATGATTCAGGTGTTTACCTTCGAAGTGAAGCGCAAAGGGGACGGAATTCTGCTGATGCGTTATGCCCCGGCCAAACAGAAACCCATGTTGGGTGAAGAAGAATACACGCTGCATGTAGTCATCGAGCCGTAATCAGGGGCGTCACTGCTTCAAAATCCAGCTTGCAATCTTGTCCAGCGCAACCGGGGACATGGTCTCTTCAATTTCTGCGTACTCGCTGGGTGAACCGGTCTTGGCCGTCTGGAAGAGGTGATTCAACCCCGGCAGTTCGTCCACCTCGAAGCGTTTATTGCCGGCCTCCTCCAGCGCTTTGCGAATGGCGGGCAGGTTCTGTGCGGGCGGAACTTGCAGGTCAAGTGAGCCGTTGATCGCTAGCACCGGGCATGTCACCTTGCGCAGGGCGGTTGCCGGGTCGTAAGTGAGGAAGAAGCGCACCCAGGGTGAAGTCAGCGCCTTGGTCTGCGCGGCAATCTGCGCATCCGGCACGCCTTCCGCCGCCAGCTTTACGCCCAGCAGCGTATCGAGATTGGCCGGATCTTTGTCCGTCTCCACCAGCGCAAGCGTCTCGCGCTCTTTCTCCGCGTCCTGGTCAGCTTTTTCCCTGCTTTCGCCGCTCGCCTCGGCGATCAGGCGTCCTTGCTCCACGATGATTTGGTCCCCGGGCACACCTGTTCCAGCCATCATCACAATGAATGCAACGCCAAGGTCCTTCGCCGCCACCATGGGCGCAATCGATCCGCCTTCGCTGTGGCCAACCAGGCCGATCCGGTGCGGGTTAACCTCTTGTCGCGTCCTGAGAAACAAAACGCCCGCTTCCGCATCGGCGGCAAAATCAACGCTGGTCGCACTGTCATAATTACCTGTCGATTTACCAATGCCGCGCTTGTCCGCGCGCAAAACCACGATTCCTTTGCGAGTCAGATAATCCGAGAGCACCAGAAACGGCTTGTGCCCCATGAGGCTTTCGTCGCGGTCATGCGGACCGGAGCCGGCGATCAGCAGCACCGCGGGAAATGGTCCTTTGCCGGAGGGAATGGTAAGCGTGGCCGCAAGCGTGACGCCCGCGGCCTTTCCGGAATACTTCACATCCTCTTGGTGATAGGGATACGGCTTAACGGGATTCTGCGGGCGTGGGCGCTCCAGTTCCGAGCGATCCTTGACGCGTTTCAACGTTAGCGGCAATGGGGTGTTCATTTGCGTGAAGGTGCCGTCGATCGAATTCAGGTCTGTCGCGATTGTCCCTTCGAAGACGCCACCGTTTGCCTTGATGTCAATCGTCAGAGTGCTGCCTTTGCGATTTACTGAGGTCGCACTCAACCACACCGGAGTCTGATCGGGACTCTGCATCTGCGCGGTCAATCCATCGGCGGTGTTGACGATCTTGAATAGAACACGCAGCTTGATCGTGCCGGCGTCGAGCGTCCCCAACCAGGTTCCGTCAATGTCTGAAGACGCTGCGGGTTTGGGCGCAGGCTTTGCCGCGTAGACCCCACGTTCGAAGTTGAGTGGGATCGCCTGTCCCTGCGTGAAGGTGCCTTTGATTTCAGTGTCGCCCTTGTTGACCATGCCCTCATATGCAATGTGAGCGGCCTCGATGGTAAAGGTGAGCTTGGAATTCTTGAACACAATGGTGGTCACAGGGGCGCCATTGGCGCCCTGGTCCACGCTATCGAAAGTTGCGGTGAGGTGTCCGTCTTTTGCTTCGGTGATGTGCAGGGCCAGATGAAGCTGTTGGGCACCGGCGTCGAGCGTTCCGCGCCAGTCTCCGGCGATGGTGGTTTGAGCCCGGCAGAATGGCGTGAAAGAAAAGGAGACGATAAGAAAGAAGCCGAGAATGTGTACGACGCTACATTTCATTTCAACCCTCTTTACAGGTAACTCGATATTCGCAGGTGATGGTACCACTTGAACGCCTTCCACAAGCTGCTCGGAAACCGCAAAGCACGTTCCTTAAGTTACGCCTGCACTGTGCAACACGCCGCCGTCAGGCATACAATCTGGATTGAAATGGCGAAAGCGAAGGATCACATTTTCGAGGTTGCGTGTCCAGACTGCGGGGCGATGCTCCGGATTGACGCAGCCAGTGGGTTGGTGGTGAGCCACACATCGGCCCCGCGCAAACGGATGTTTGAGGACCTGGAGACGGCAGCCCAGGCCATGCGCGCCCAGGAAGAGCGGAAGGAGTCGCTCTTCCGTCAGTCCGTGGATGCGGAGAAAAACAAGGCCGACCTGATGGAGAAGAAATTTGCTGAGGCTCTGCGCAAGGCCAAGGACGCTCCGGAAGGTAAACCGTTGCGGGAGTTCGATCTGGATTGAGCGTTGTGCACAGTGAAGTAACAATTTCATTGCGGAACGAAGGAACGGCAATTAACTTTGAGCGAGACTCTTTCGCAGAGTAACCTCTCGCCTGGGGCCACGGATGAGACAGCAAGGAGATAGACAATGGCGGTAGTTCCACTGACTCAAGCGGAGAAAGAATCTAACGGTCTCCCGCGCACTGAGGATTGTGAAGAAAAGAATTGGACCAGCATTGCGGCGGCCGGGGCACTTGTTGTCGGCGGTTTGCTTCTGCTCACCGGATGGCGCCGCGCCGGAATGGTGACGGCAGCCGCAGGCACCGCTCTGACGCTGCTTGACCAGGAGGAAACAATTCGCACCTGGTGGACCGTGGTTCCCGGTTACATCGAGAGCGTCCAGAAAGTGCTCGATCAGGTCGAGGGCACGGTCGAGGAGATCGAGGCCAAGCGGGAAACTCTTCGTCAGATTCTTTCCCGTCCCACACCTGCCGCGTCCTAAAGGCCCAGCTGAAGGCGCCCTGCCGCACTGATGCGGTGCGGCGTCCATTTCGGTTCCCACACCAGGTCAACCTTCACGCTGCTGATCTCGGGGATGCCGGCCAGGCGGTTGTTTACCTGTTCGAAGATGAGTCCGCTGGCGGGGCACTGCGGCGTGGTGAGGGTCATGGTCACCTTGACCCACTGGCGCGGCCACGCCGGTTTTGAATCCGGGTCAGGGCCAGTTTCAACTCCGTAAATCAAGCCCAGATCGACAAGATTCAGCTTCACTTCCGGGTCGAAGCAATCGCGCAATGCGGCGAGGATCTCGGCTTCGGAGAGCATCCGCTAGTTTTTCCGGTCGACCAGGTAGCGGGCAACCGACTTCAATCCGTCCGCGCGGCTGCCGTAAGGTTCCAAAGCCGCGAGAGCCTCTTTCACCAGGTCAGCGGCATCACGCCTGCTCTGCTCGATACCATAGACAGCAGGCCACGTGGCTTTTTCCGTGGCGAGATCCTTACCCGCGGTCTTCCCCAGGTGTGCCGAGTCGATGGTCATATCCAACACATCGTCGACAATTTGAAAGGCCAGCCCCGCCTTGCGGCCGAACAGGTCCAGGCGCGCAACATCGTCGTCATTGGCTCCAGCGTAAACACCTCCCGCCACCACGCTCACGCGAATGAGGGCGCCAGTCTTGGCGCGATGAATGGCAGCCACGAGCTCGGGCGTTGGCTTCAAATGTTCGCTTTCTAGGTCCAGCACCTGCCCACCGATCATGCCCTCCACCGTACCGATTGCGTTGGCGATGAGGCCAATGATCTTGACCGTAGCGGCGGGCGGACAATCCAGCCCTGCCAGCACTTCGAAGGCGCGGGTCTGCAAGGCGTCCCCAGCCAGAATAGCGGTTGCCTCGCCAAAGGCAACGTGGCAAGTAGGCTTGCCGCGGCGCAGGTCGTCGTTGTCCAACGCTGGCAAGTCATCGTGGATGAGCGAGTAGGTGTGGAGCATTTCGAGGGCCGCTCCCAGCCGTTCAATACCCGCAGGGAGCGTTCCGGCGATGGTGACAGCGGCCTGCATGGCCAGCACAGGCCGCAGGCGCTTCCCCCCTGCAAAGGTTGAATGGCGCATGGCGCCGTGGATAGAAGCAGGGACCGTCTCCACGCTGGGAATGAGCTCCTCCAACGCGCGGTCGGTCAGCTCCGCTCCCTCCTGAATCAGCGATTTCACGTCGACGGGCATCATCTTCATGATAACCGAGGGCGGGATTTCTTTCTCTCGAGCAAACACAGAGCTGTGACCAAGGCGAGCGCCAGTGCACTAAGCCACCGTCCGGCAACTACGTCCGGAGTGGTAATCCAATCCGCGGTTAGCTCTACCGGCCCCTGCGGCACAGGGACGGCCATCAGTCCGTCCTCGCGCGTGGGCATGGCGGAGACCAGACTGCCGTTCACCTTTACTCGCCAGGCGGGGTAACTCCGCAAGCGAAGGATGAGGAGGCCGGGATGAGGGATTGTCTCGGAAATCCGTAAATGCTCGGAGTTCAAATCCTGCGGTCGCGAAGCTATGAGATCTGTCCGCGCAAATGTGGTCTGACAACTACCCTGTGCAGCGTTCCAGATGGGCTGCGCGTCACCCGCCATTTCACCCGCGGGAACAGAGCCCAGCGCGAGGGAGGGGTTGCTCACCAGGCACGCAAAGGGCAGCCCGCTGGCGACCATGGAGTTGTCTGCGCCCGGAGGAGCATACTCATCCGTGCCCTGGAATCCGGCTCCGGTGCGATAGACATCCAGCATCGGCTTCACGGCGTCCTCATCGTCGCACACCTGGAAAAAGACCGAGCCTGAAATCGCCGTCAAGCCCACGAAGACCACTCCGCAAGCAGAAGGGACAGCAACGCGCAGCCAGCGACTGTCTGCTCTCCGAACTGGCCAGATAGCCGATGCCACAAAGATGGCCATCGGCGCTTCCAGCACCACCAGCCAGCGCCAGGGAAACTGCAACAAGCGAAGCTTCGGCAGCAGATTCCACACCGGCAGCGAAACGGGAAGTTGCAGCAGAAGGATCACAACCGGAATCAAAGCGAGCGGAATCCATAAACGGCGGGCCATCGATGGGATTTCCGGTGACTGGCTTTCCATGTTGCCACGGTTGCGCAGCCAATCTACCAGGATGCCGGCCAACGCCAACGCAATCATGACTGCGGCAATGACCGACACCCTTCTGAGTTCTTCATCGTGTAGCCCGAGTAAGGGGTTGGCGTGGTGTGCGAAGAGCCAGCTGTTCTCAATCATCTCGCCGGCGTCGTCAGTAGCCTGGCGGACATCGATCCAGCGCTGCTCCCAGACCGCAGGCACCAGGTAAATAGCCGCCAGCCCGATTCCCAAGCCGGCCGCAACTGCAGCCCGCAAAGCTGGAGCCCACGATCTTGTCAGCAATGAAACCACCAGTGCAATCGCGGCAAGCAGGTAGCAGGCCATGATGCCCACCGGGACATTCGAGAGCCAAGCGCCGGCCACAACCAGAGTAAGCGGGAATGCGGAGCCATCCAGAGCCCGCCGCCATAATTTGTTTTCTTCGCTGCGGTCTCGCAGCGCGAGCAACAGCAGCAGCGGAATCCAGAATCCACCCGTCAACTCGCCGAAGGCCGATCGCTCGTAGGAACAGAACAAAGCGTAGCCAGAGAACAAGGCCATGCAGCCCGCAAGCGTCGCAGCCCCGTTGGAAACCACTTCAAGAGCAAGCGCCCTGGTAGCCAGGCCTGTCGCTGTCAACAAAACCCATGTAAGCGCAATGGGAACCAGCGTCCACGGAAGCGCAACGCCCAGCATCGCGCCCAACATCCATGTGAGCGGTGGATAAAAAACGAAGCGCGGTTCGCCCCCACCGAAGTTTGCACTGGGCGTCCAGTGCGGATAAACAATCCCGTGTCGCCAACTGTTTAGGCAGTCGAGCCAGGAGACAAGATGAAAGTCGAAGTCGTGCCCGCAGGAGTTTCCGCGGATGAGTTGCGGCGCTACAGCCACAGCCGCGGCGATGAAAATGACCGCCCAAGACCCGTAGCCCTTGATCCGCGAGTCCTGCCTGTTCATGGCAGCAGGCGCAGCGTATGGCTGGTCTGCGCCGCTACGGCCGCCGAACTGAACGGAAGCGCGAAGGTCGCGCCGCCGTAATAATCGTTCCACTGGTCGCGGTAGTATGAGCTGTAGGGATCGCCGCTCTCTCCCAGAACAATGTTCTCTGTGGACCCGTCCACGTTACTCCAGTCCATGGTGAAACGCTGCGAGGGGCCAAATGCGCGGCCCACCTGCTTCACCGTGGTGCCATCGCCACTCAGCGGCAGTTCCCCAGTCCCGGCAATGCGGCTGAAGAACGGTACAAAATCAGCCAGCGGATGCTCGATGTCCACCACATGCCAGCTTCCATACGTCCACTGGGCCACGTCCTCGGGTGCCTTGCCCTTCTTCATGCCGTTGCGCACAGCATGTGTCAGTAGCGCGTCCCAGTTCTTGTAGCCTGGGGGAAGCCAGTCCGCGTTGGCATGCATCACAATCTCTTCCTCGGCAAAATCCGCTTCGCTCCATTGATAGTCTTCTGCCATCTTCCCCAGCTTCGGTTCCAGAAGCAGTGGCCAAAGCGCGGCGCGCGTCTGCGTCACAATCGAAGCCGCGGCAGAGTTGGTCGCCAGGCGTCCATCCCAACTGCGCATCAAGTCGGCGGCCTTGTGCAGGCGGCTATCCGACTCGGGGGTGTGATCGATGGCGTAGGCAAAGCGATGGCCCAGTTCCTGGTCCACCTCGCTGTAGATGTCCGTCTGCACCGCCAGCAGATCTTTGGCCGTGAGCTTGTCGCGGCCTTGCAGCGATTTGTAGATGCGCTCAATGCGATAAGGGTCCTGCCACTCCAGCGTCAGCGGGTAAGGAGACTTCTCCGTGGTCACCCGAGCGTTCGCGGTAGCCAGAAATCCCGACGGCGGGTCGAACGCATTCGGAATTTCATCGAACGGAATGTATCCATTCCATTCATGCGCCGAATCCTGAATAGGCACGCCTTGCAAGCCTCCGGGGCGAATCGGAATCTGTCCAATGGCGTGGTAGGCAATGTGTCCCTGGTCGTCGGAGTAGACCAGGTTCTGCGCCGGCCAGCACCATAAGCGCAAAGCCGAGGAGAACTCATCCCAGTTCGAAGCGACATTCATTTCGTGCAGCGGAAGCGTGTTCAGTGTTGGATCGTAGAGCGTCCACTTGAGAGCAATGGCCCTTTTTTCCTTGGGGAACAGTGGATTCAGCAGCGGTCCGTGGTCGGTGAATTCAACATCCACTATGTTATCGCGGCCTCCACGCACCACGATCACCTCGTGATCCTTGGCGAGAGGCTTCCAACTCCCGTCAGCAGCCTGGTAGTTTCCTTTGCCGTCAAGCTTCTCCACGTACATGTCTTGCACATCGGCAAACAGCGCGGTATACCCCCAGGCCACGTGCTCGTTGTGCCCCGCAATCACAAATGGCACTCCAGGCAGCGTGACCCCGGTTGCGTGGTAGCTCGGTGCACCTTGTGAACCGTCTGCCTTGAGGTCGGCCATGAACCAGATGTTCGGTTCCATCAGCCCCAGGTGCATATCATTCGACAGCAGTGGCTTGCCGCTCGCCGTGTGGCTTCCCGCAATCACCCAGTTGTTCGAGCCATAGGCGCAACCGGTGCACGAGGACAGGCCGAGCGTGGCGCGCAAGGCTTTGAGGTCTTCGTGGTCCGCATGTGCGTTGTTGGCTTGCGTACGGTCATCGTCGTCTTCGTTGGTGCCGGGCGGAGCAGGATGCGGCTGGCTCCAATCCACCACCGTGCCTGTGGGCGGACGGTCGCGCCACGAGCCCACCGGGTACAAATCAGCCTCGAGCTTCGGGTTGTGGAGTTTGGCCGCAATCTCATCGCGCGCATACTTCGCATACCAGTGCGTATCCAGCATCTGCACCATCATCATGCCGATGGAGAGCGAGTCCACGCCGCTCCACGGCCTCGGCCGATAGAAGAGCAGCTTGAACTCGGCCGGAAGGTTGTCGTGATGCTGCTCAATAAAGAGATTCACGCCCCGCGCGTAGTCATCTAGCCGTGCGCGATCGGCAGGGGGTAGGTTGGCATACATGCGCTGCGCCGTGTTCCGGAATTGCATCACGCGCTGTGTCCGGTCATGCCGCAGCAGCGACGGGCCCAGAATCTCCGCCAGCTCGCCATTCGCATTGCGCCGGAATGCGTCCATCTGCCACAGTCGGTCCTGCGCAGTGACATATCCCTGTGCAAAAAACAGGTCGTTTTCGTTGGCAGCCTCAATGTGCGGTACGCCGTGCGCATCGCGGCGGACGGTCACCGGCGCAGAGAGCCCCGCAAGATGCAGCTCGCCGTCGAGCACCGGCAGCGCCGCCTTCTCTGCTGAGCGCAACAAGAGAACGCCGATGCCCGCAGCGATCAAGAGGACTGCGAGAAGAGTGGCTGCGGACCACAGCAGAATGCGTGGCCAGCGGCGCTTGCGGCGCCGCGGCCTGGAAACGCGAGTGCGGAAAGTCGATGGATCGAGGGAGCCTGGGTTGGACATCTGTCCACTCTAGGATAACGCCCTGGAGGTCACTCCGCGGGCGCCTCTTGGTGAAGATTCAAGGCGCGGTCATGGTGCGAACTCCCATTGTTCCTTGCGGCAACGCAGGGCGCAATGAAGGTATCGACACTGCGTGCCCTGAGCAAACGATGTCAGCATCAGTGGCCGGCGGCGAGATTCTGTCTTTGTCTGGAATGGCTCTGTTGATGCGGCTCTTTGTCTTGGTGGAACTCCAGAGTGTCCAGCAAGGGGCCAGCGTCTGGTCGATTCCCGGCTCGGGGGCGTGGTGCCGCTGAAACAATGAAGCGACACCCGAGGCGACTGCGAATGGAACTGACATTGGAATAGCGACCACAATCAAACCCAGGCAATTTACGAAGCCTTCGCACACTCCGTCTCCGCCATCGTCGATGTATCCGCGCAGTCCTATTGAAGACTCGTCTGGGAGAATAAGGCCGAGCGGTTCCACCTGGAGTTTTCCATCACTCTTTCCGGCGACGCCCTTGCGCGCGAAGGTGACCAGACCCGATGCTGGCGTGCCTCTTGGAATTACGACAGTTCCGTTGACGACCACATCCTTCCTAACGACGAGCCTCACTGTCTGTCCCTTTTGTGCAGTCGCAGAGGAAACAGTTTCCATCAACACCAGTTGCACTATGGTCTTTCGGGGAAGAGTGATTGCCGTTGCCTTTGGCTGCGTGGCGGAAGCAATGTCGGGTGTGGTTGGATTCTTCCCGCTATCGGTGGCTTGTTGCGCCACCAGCAACGGCGACAAACAAACGCAAAGCGCGGATTGAAGCATTTTTCGCTTCATGATTCTTCCTCAAATGACTTGCGGGTCGACCCCTTGTGAACTACGGTGCGGATGTTTGCGGACCCAGCTCGTACGGTGTAGCATCCGGCTTCATCACGGGAGCAGTCGCTTTGTTCTTCGAGATCGATTGGTGAAACACCGTTCTTCCCGGAACCAGCAGCGCAACCGGCAACCCGACAACCACTCCGGCCAACGCTCCAATCGCGGCTCCCGCCAAGCCGGTCAAGAGGCGCGAATCCCCATTGGCAGGCGGAGTTGCCACTCCCCAAATAAATCCCGCTGTTGCCATCCCGCCAATCAAGGTGTGTAGATTCCTCCTCTTGTCGTCCATGCGGACCCGCTGTACCTGAGAACGCGCGAATCGATATTGATTGCCGCTGTACATCGAGTCGCAGAAGAGATAGTCCCCGCTGGCTCCCGCAAACAGGCAGGGCACTGGAAGCCCTCTGCCGCGCTCGACCATGATCTCTTCACCATTCGCCAGGTCCTGAACGCGTCCCCAATCCGCCTTCCCGGCTGGCGCAGGCTCCGGGTTATTCGGCAATGCCTGCGAGGTGTTGAGATGCACGGCCGTTGCCGGAACCTGTTGCGCAACCAGTACTGGATACGCGACAAGACAAAGAGTGGCTTGAATCAGCCTGCGAACCATGACGACTCCTCCTTCGGCTTGGTTATTGGTCCGAGCGATGTTGCGACGCGTGGCTCTCAGCTCTCAGAATCAAGAGTTCGGCCAGTCGCTTGATCATTCCGCTAAACTCAGAAGCCCTGATCGCTGCCCACAGGGCTCGATGGCAGCCGGGCTACGGAGAGCGCCTTCACGATCTGTTCGGCCATGGGGCTGGAAGCGACGACTCCGTCGAAGGCTCTGACCCTGCCCGAGGCGAGTACGATCCCTGTCGCTTTGTCCGTAAGGATGTAGGTGTGGATATGAGTGAAGATTAATCTATCGACATTGAGTTGCAGATCGGCTTTGCCCGGAGTTTCGACGATATTCAGGCCCAGCTTCTCCCAATCTCTCTGCTTCAGCAGGGCCCGGTCCAAGGTGCTCACGGTCAGGTAGGCTGTCTCCGAGCTGATGAAAATCGTCCGCGCTTTTTTGATAGCCAGATTGCGCTCGGCCGCGGCACTCGGTTGCAGCACATCAGCCGCCCCTTGTTTGTTGGCAGCGGGCTGTTCGGTTGCAGAAGTCAAGGGAACCTGCGTCGATTGCTGCGCGGTGAGCAGCGGGCAAATGGTGAGGTAGAGAATTGCTGGAATCATCAAACGATTCATCGGAACTCCTCATGTGACTTTGTAAGAACCGATGTTAAATTTGAAGCGCGGGGGACTGGAGCGCAGTTAGGACAGTTTCGCGGGTGTCACAACGCAGGAGTGATCTGGAGTTATGCGGAAACCCCGTTGCCTTCGCCCGCGATTGTTGCTTCCATCGCGCGCAGCGGTGCCACAGAACTAGCGTCGAGCAGCGTAAACCGCATCGGGAACAGGCCGGCCGTCAATTCCAGTGCAGTGACCGAATCGCAGACCACGCCCGAGGTCGCATCCAGCCCGCGCTTCCATCCGGGACGAGTAGGATCGCACACCAGCAGACTCTCCGGTGGCAATCCAGCGGCCACCAGCATCGTCCGGCCGATGCGCTGAAACTCAGACCAGCGCGACGCAATGCCGATCAGGTCTCCGCTGTGCTCCGGCAGATATCGTTTGAGATAGGCCTGAAGCTCAGGAGCAACGGGATGTACCTGCAACGTGATCAGCTCGGTTCCGGCCGGCAACAGCTTCCGAACCATCGCGGCCTTACTGGGCAGAACCACAGGCATGGAGCCGCGCAGCATGTCGGCGGTCGCGCAATCTTCCACAGCGCAACCCATCACCGGAAGAGCCAGCGCCTGTGTCATTTCATGGATGACGATACGGCGCAACTCTGGATCGGGTTCGATGACCATCCAGCGTGAGGGAGGCTCAATGGCGAGCCAGCGACGCAACCGGTCTCGCAGCAAAGTCTCAGAAGCGCCCCGCTCGCGCGCCCCGGCTACCAGTTCGCCGATAAGCTGATCCACCACCAGTTCGGCAGCAGTTTGCGGCGAGGTAGGGGCAGTAGGATGATTGGCTCGGACGTACACGCCGCTGCCGTGGCGGAATTCGACCCAGCCCTCGCGCTCCAACTCGCGATAAGCCGCGCTGGCCGTGTTGGCGTGGATGTTGAAGCGGCGAGCCAAATCGCGGGTGCTAGGCAACCGTTGGCCTGGGAGCATCTCCTTGCACAGAATTGCCAGAACTACCTGCGTAACCAACTGCTCGCGCAGAGAGACTTCGCCGGTGTGGTTGAGCCAAAGCCGCATGCGATTATCCTGCGGCCAGCTCTGAGATTCGAGCAGCCGAAGTATCGCTTTTTCCGCGGCGATAGAGGATGAGAATGGCCGCCAGCAACAGCAGCACCACCGGGATCACAAGTACGCTGCCTTCAGGTCCGTCGGTTCCACCGCTCCACACAGCAGCGCCAGCGGGACTGGTCGAAAGCAGATGGCCCGTGGCTACGTTGCCGCTGTCGGCAGCGCCGTAGAAGTAAGTCTCTGCCCAGTCCCACGATGCGTGGCAGCCAATCGCCCACCAGGCCGAGCCCGTAGCCCACACGCTGGCGCAGAAGACAAAGCCGATCAGCGACGCGGCAAAGATACCGATCCAGTTTTCACCGTTGTTGCTTGTGTGGATGAATCCGAAGAGCGTCGAAGTAACCCAGGCAGCCTGCCAGAAGTTCGATCCCGGCACCTTTTTCATCTGCAGCAGCGCGCAAGGAACCACGCCTACCGCCGCGACCAGGTAGACACCCCAGATGCCGTTTCCTCTGCCCCTCGTCAGCAGGTCAAGGCAGACCCCGCCAACGACTGCCAGCGCCCACCAGAAATTAAGACCGCGCGTGAGCGTGAACTGCAAATAGCAGCGGAAGCTTCCCTCCTCGACCAACCCCACGATGAGAAACGCCACGGCCCACAGCACACCGAACCGAGCGATCCTGGCGCCGCTGAGGCTAGCCCCCCCGAAATGGAGCCATCCTCCCAGGCACAGAATCCCAACCAGGACAGATAACGCCACAAATCCAATCGCAAGCCCGGTGAAGAAGTGGAAAGCTGGGCGCGGACCAGTCAAGTTGTAGTCCAGAATGCTTCGCTGCTCAACACGGGCGACCACTGTGACTGCAGCGAGGATTGCGAGAAATGGAACCAGCTCTCCGATCAGCGCGAAAGTCGGCGAAAAAATGGCTCGCGTCAGTTGGGGATCGAGCGAAACTGCGACCGCTCCCAGAAAGTACACAAAGATGCGGTAGAGGACATAGAAAATCAGCACCGACCAGCCCGCGCGAAGACCCTGATCCCCGATTAAATACCAAGTCAGGTCGTGAGTCTCGTGGGCAACTTGGTTTAGTCCGGGATGCTCTTCCTCAATGCTGCCGTTCGCGCCAGCCTCCGTTTGCGGTGTTCTGGGTGGTACGGGATGAATCACCGGATCCGCGGGATCCATGAAGCCTCCTCGAAATTGCAGCAGGTTTCCATTCGTAGTTTTGTACTGATGGAAAGATACTCTACGAGGCAGGCTTCCGGGGAGTTCCGTGGGCGCAGAGGAAGGTGCGCCCATCCAGATCCAAAGTGATTTTCAAAGCGAAGTGTTGGCTCACTCGCGCCGGTGCCTACTCGTCGCGCAAAGCAACTATGGGGTCGATGCGCGAAGCTCTCCGCGCTGGTAGCCAGCTCGCAAAAATCGCAATCACAACGATGGCGCCTGTAATGCTTCCAAAGACCACCGGGTCGTCAGGCCGCACGCCGCGCAGCAGGTTGGCCACCAGGCGCGCCAACGCAAAAGCCATCACCAGACCAATGCACACGCCCGTGCCGGTGAGCCACGATGCCCGGCGCAGAATCATGCCCAGCACGTCTTCCCGGCGTGCCCCGAGGGCCAAGCGCACACCAATCTCACGCGTCCGCTCGCCCACCAGGTTTGCCATCACGCCAAAGATGCCAATTGCCGCCAGAAGCAGCGCGATCGATCCATCGAGGCTCAACATCCCCGAGGCATACATCAGGCCTGTCAGGTTGTCGTGCAGTAGTTGCTCATAGGTCTCAACAGTGTTCAGCGGCAACGCTGGGTCGAGTGAGGCCAGGGCTTTACGTGCCGCCGGTGCCAGGGCCAGCGGATCACCGTTAGTAGTGATAGCGTACTCGGTGCCGTCTGCTGGCACCTGCAAAGCGTTCATGTAGACCGCCGCGTGAGGTGTCTGGTCCCACAGCGAGTAGCTGGTCTCCTTGGCAACCCCAACAATCGTCAGCCATGGCTCATGATTGTTGCGCTCGCCCATGTGAATCCGATGGCCCACAGGGTTCTCGCCGGGGAAATACTGCGCGACAAACCGCTCGCTCACCACGGCTACCGGCGTTGTTTCCAAAGAGTCGCTTTGGCTGAATCCGCGGCCCGAGACGATAGGAATGTGCAGCTCAGCAAAATATCCTTCAGTCACAGGCAGGTTCAGTGCGCTTTGGAATTTCCCCGGAACGGTAGGACGATTCTCTATATCCAAGTCGCGCAGCCAGCCGTTGTCGTCATAAGGCAGCGCGGGAGTGAGTTCGGCATGGGTGACACCGGGTAGCGCGCGCAGCCTCGCAAGGCTGTTGGCATACCATGCCGCCTTATTCTGCGGAGTGTCATAACGCTTCACAGGGAGATTTACGTTGAAGGTGAGCATCTTGGCAGGTTGGTAAAAATCAGCAGCGTGCAGCCAGACATTCATGCCCTTCGCCATGAGGGCAGCTCCAATCACCAGCGCGACAGCCAGGGCAATCTGCGCCACTGCAAAGATGTTCCTCAAGCGGTGGGTGCCGCCTGAGCCGATGGCCGATCGCGATCCGGCCTTCAGTTGATTCACCAGGTTGATGCGCAGCGCTTCAAGCGCGGGAACCATCCCCGCAACCAAACCGGCCAAAGCAGCCAGCACGAATGAAAACGTCAGTACGCGTCCGTTGAGACTGGTATTTGACCAGCCAGACATGAAGCGCGCGACTCGTTCCGGCATAGTGGCCATCAGATATTTGCCATAAGCCGCAGCGATCCCAACGCCGGCAAGCGCACCTATCAGGCTGAGCAGAATGTTCTCCGTCAGCAACTGCCGCAGTACGCGTGAGCGGCTTGCGCCCAGCGCAGTGCGCATCGCGATCTCTGGCCGTCGGGCAATGCCGCGCGCCAGTTGCAGATTCGCAATATTGGCGCAAACCACCAGCAGCACAAACAGCGTGGCGCCCAAGACCATCTTGTAGTAAAGCGGCGTGTACGGCCCGTTGATGCCGTCGAGCAGCGGCTCAATGTGTACGGACCAACCCGCGTTGGTGGCGGGATATGCCCGTGCCAGATGCTCGGCCATGGTCTGCATCGCAGCCTGCGCCTGCTTCACGGTGATTCCATCGCGCAGCCGCGCAGTCACAAGGTAGTTGTGCGCGGTCCGGTTGCCAAGCTGGCCCGGCGTGGGCGCGAAAGGCAGGTAGATGTCCGCGGTCGAGGGATATTGCATCGTCTTCGGCATCACGCCGACAACTGTGTAGGTCCTCTGGTCGAGTTCGATTGAGCGGCCCAGCACCGCAGGGTCGCTGGCAAAGCGTCGCTGCCACAGCCCGTAACTCAAGACCGCAACGGCATCCCTGCCCGGACGACTCTCCTCGTCGTTATACACACGGCCAAGTTGCGGAGTGGCACGCAATACGTTAAAGAAATTTGCCGAGGTAAGCGCGGCCTCCACGTGAGCGGCATCACCACTACCGGTCAGAGTCATGTCGGCCTGGGTGCGAACAGCCAACGAGTCAAATGAACGGCTTTGGCGCGTCCAATCTTCATAGTTCGCCAGCGTCACCGCCTCGTAAAGGCCGTCAGAGCGCTTGCCCGCCTGCTGCTCGTCCACGGTAACCACTCGGTCCAGTTGGGGTACGGCCAGCGGATGCAGCACCACCGCGTCCATGTTGCTGAAAATCGCAGTGTTGATGCCGATGCCGATGGCCAGACTCAGCACCGCAGCAAGAGTAAATCCCGGCGACTTCCACAACTGGCGAACCGCGTAACGCAGATCCTGAATCAGGTTCTGGACCAAGGCTTGCATGAAACCCTCCGAACAGCCGCAATATTTCCGTGGAACTACTTGGAATCTAGTCGCAATTCCACCGCCAAACAAGAAACTCCGCAAATGATTGAAATCAAAAGTCATCAGCAAAAGGTAGGCAAGCGCAGCGCCACCTGCCTGTCCGCAATCGAAATCTTCCGTCCGCTAATGGACACCCGAGGTTCCCAAAGTTCACCGGAAATCCGTCCGCGCCTTGACATCGAGGGCCAAGCCCTTGATGCTTAACAGTTCCGGTAGTTCTGTTTTTTAGCGTGGGAGGGTTCTGGTTTTGCGGGTTCGCGTCTTCTATCACGACAAATGTTTTGACGGAGCTTGCTCAGCCTCACTGTTCACGCGCTTCCACCACGAGTGCGTCAATCCGCGAGCTAGCTACGAGTACCACGGCCTTGTGCACCGGGCCGGAGCACTCTTTGATGAAAGCGAATTCACCGGCGACGAGAATGCCATCGTCGACTTCAAGTACTCGGCCTCGCCACGCATCACCTGGTGGTTCGATCACCATCTTTCGGCGTTTCTCACATCCCAGGACCACCAGCACTTCCAGGACTGCCAGAGGGACCCAGTCTGCGGTGCGCACAAGTTCTTCGATCCTGACTACACTTCCTGCACCAGCTTTCTGGCGCACATCGCTTCCACGCGCTTCGGCTTCAATACCGAGCCGGTTGCCGACCTGATCCATTGGGCCGACATTGTCGACGGCGCGCAGTATGCGAGCCCAGAATCAGCCGTGGAAATGGCCGCTCCGGCCATGAAGCTGACGCTGATCATTGAGTCCACGCAGGACCCTGATTTCATCCCGCGCTTGATTCCTCTGCTCACCGAGATGCCGCTCTCTGAAGTACTGAGCCAGCCCTTCGTGGCCGATCTGCTCCCGCCGCTCCTTGAGCGCCACCAGCAGGCGATTGAGCTGATTCGCAGCCGCAGCGAAGAGCGCGACGGAACCATCTTCTTCGATATCACCGACCATCCACTCGAGGGATTCAACAAGTTCATCCCCTATTACCTGCACCCTCAATCCACATACTCGATTGGCCTGTCGAAATCCAGCTTTCGGACCAAGGTATCGGTTGGCTCGAACCCGTGGACCAAGGCCGACCCAGCGAAGATGGTGAATTTGGCTGCGATATGTGAGCGCTACGGCGGCGGTGGTCATGCCCGCGTAGGCGCCATCAGCTTCCCGCCCGATCAGGCGGACCGGGCGCGCGAGGCAGCGTCAGAGATTGTTGCTGAGTTGAGGGCGAAGAATCCGTTAGGCTGACAAAGACTGGGTAGTGGTGCAGTTTCCTGATGGCCGACCAACGAGACGCAATCCCGTTCATGGACTCTTCGACGATTAGCTAGAGGCATACCGCCGAGTCCACCGCCGCCGCGATTTGAAAAGAACTTCGCGTATAGCCAGCGATTCTTGATTTGTCGTCTTGGGGAGATAGATCGAGGACGGTATCTCGGATAACTCAAGGAGATCAGATCATCGTCCAGGTAACCTGCGTGGCATCGCTCTCGAGGCCGATCACGCTCTACTCAACACCGCAGCCCCAGCTAATCTGACTCGGTGGGAGGCCTGCGAGTAACCTCCATGCTTCCTGCCATGCGAAGGGAGCTTCAGGACCGTTAGGTTTAGCGTCAAGGAACGCCTTGAAGTGATCAATAGCGGCTTCTCGTTCCTGTTCTTTTGCCGCGTGCGAAAGCGGAAAGGCTATATAGTTATCATCGCTATTCTCCTCTTGACTCTCTTCATCACCACCTGGGTAAGTCCAGACCACCCTCGCGCTATGAGCCCTTGCAAGCGCATAGTGGACATAAGGCGTCCATTGGTCAGAAGAAAAATGCGCAAGAAAGCTTTCACCCCTTTCAATCGCCAGATCGGGCCAGGGACGGTAATCAGTAGATGAGCACGCCTCACTAAGGGTCAAGAGGGCTGCCAGCTCCCCCACTTCTCCCCCGCCATCCAGCTTCTCGGCTCTTTCTAGGAAGTTATGATCATAGTTCCCCTCTTTGTCATACCTGGCGCCGAGTCGCGTGTAGAATTCAGCAGGCCCTACATAAGGTTTCGCAGCGTATCCCCAGGGCGCATTTTCCACATAGAGATCCGCGAGCAGAAACGCAGCAGCTCGGCGCCGAGGAGATAGCTGCTTTGCCGCCTCGAACCAGTTCCTGAGACGGTCAACCGTAACAGAAGAATCCTCCTGCGGTGTCACGCTGGTCATCGGACACGACCGTCTGACAATCTGCCGGGTTAGCGTAGGATCTTCGACGGCAATCCGGCCGGCTCTCTCTGCCAGCAGGGTCCGCTTCCCGCCAAGCAGCGGGAGCAGGGAAATCTCGCATTCACCGCAAGTGTTGGCTGGAAGCGCATCGCGTCTCGCATAAACAAAAACGCCGGCTGGAGAGTGGAGCAGCGTCCCAGGTCTTTTCGTCATTCGAACGCTCACTCCATCATGATCCCAAGTGGCGCCGTCACTGTCCACGATCAAGGGATCACGGCTAACATTTGGCACGCCCCATACAGAAGAGAACTCGCGAGCAAGATCCTGCACCGAGATTTCGGGAGAAGCTCTGTACCGGAGCATCTGTATCCGGCAGTCTTCCTTGATGGACACCTGCTCCAGGCTGGGTAGGAACGGGAGTGCGTCTGCCTTTACGCTGGGCACAAAAAACAAGGCGACGCGTCCGAAGTCAGACGGCGACTGGCTGATCGACGCCGCGCACCAACGACTCTTCACTTCGGCAAGATCCGCTTCATAGAAATTCTCGTCAAAGTTGTAATGCGCCAGTTCGAGCTTCTCATGGAGGTGGAGCTTTTGCCATGCACCCACGGACAACTGAGACGATAGGGGGGCAATATCGCGCTCCACTTGCTTGGCGAACATGGAAGCAGTTGCCTCTTGGGCACAAGACGGAAGAAGAAACCCGACGCAAAGGAGAGCAGGCCCAGCGAACTTCAGCTTAGACATATGTTTCCCCGACTCAAGAGGATAATGTCTCGAAACGCAACCAGCAAGTGGCTGGGCGTTCCGCGATGCTTGGGCCGGGCACATTCAATTATCGACAAGGTGCCGATCTTCGCGACAGACGCACTCTGGCGCGGCTCTGCTTTCTCTCAGTTTCTAGCACCCGACGTGAGAGACTCATTGTGCAGAACATCGTTACTTCATGCAGTTCAAGATCTTGCGGCCCGATGATCTCCAAGCATTGGCGGGAGAATCCGATACCTATCTAGACGAGGCCGTCTCATCCATTCCTGGCGTATCACAGGTGAACCGGCAATTGCACCACTACCAAAGACCGCAACCGCTCGTGATCAAGCAATAACCTTGCTGGTGAACCCGCTCAGACATCCCTCTTGCATATCCCAGCGGCCACCCTCGCTCTCTCTGAGAAGGAAAGAATCGATCTCCCTCTGATCGACTGACGGGGGAACATCGATGGCAATCAGCCTCCCGTTTACCTGCTCAACCGTCAACCCCAAATCAAGCAATTCCACCACCGTTTCATCTATTCTCTGGACTGAATCCGTATGAATGAGCAATCGATAAGTATTATGTCCCCCACGTGCCAGGACGCGCTTAAATGCGAGAGTCTTTCCTTCTGACACCTCCACGGTGTCTCCGACAGAAACATTCTTGAGATAGAAGGGTACGCTCGCAATCACGTAGCCGTTGTCTACTCTCTCAGCCAGAACGCTCTCGCTGGTTCTGTCTTGCTGATAGCCACCCGCATCCCTTTCCAGGCGGAACCAGACTTCATCTAGGACTGCTGGGCAAAAGTCATCAGCTAGCGGACTTCGATTTGCCATTTTTCCCTCTCCCCGATGCTACCAATAGGTCAGACCACTGGCAAGCCGGGGTCCTGTGGATGTCGAGTGCCCGACGCAGCCCTGAAGAGGAAAGACGATCATCAGTTGTTGAACTGCCATGTGGTTCTAATCAAAGGACGTTACCAATAGGTCAGACCACAAACAGGCTGATCCCAGGAGCGATCCATACGGAAATCCAGCTTCTTTCATGGAAAACCACTCCAAGGTAACTAGCGCTTGCCGAAAAGGGGAGAGAACCGGTTTGGATCAGGCTTCCTACACCTTGGCGTGCATGCTGGGCCACTCCGCACGGCGATGTTCCAGGAAAGCCCTGACGCCCTCCCTGAAGTCCTCCGTCGAGCGTTGCTGCGCGTTGGCCTCAATGCCGTCCGCAAGTTCTTCGTCCAGGCGACGCTTGGCGTGTTTGGCCAGCAATTCCTTTACTGCGCGCATGGCCTGCGGGCTGTTTAGCAGAAGTGTCTGCGCCAGGGCGTTGGCGCTTGGAATCAAATCGTCGTGTTCCACAATCTGGGTCACGAGTCCCAGGTGGAGCGCCTCCTGAGCCTTGAGGATCTTGCCCGAAAGCAGCAGCTCACGGGTCCGCAACTCGCCAACCTGGCGGATCAGGAATGAAGCAACAATGGCCGGCACAAAACCCACGCGCACCTCGGTGTAGCCAAACTTGGATTCCGGGACGGCAAGCGTGAAATCTGGAATAGTTGCCAGGGCCATTCCGCCGGCGATGGCCGGACCGTTGACCGCGGCAATGATCGGTTTGGGAAAATCGTAAAGAGTCCGCAGCACGCGGGCCATATTCTCTGAGTCGCGGCGATGGTCCTGGGGAGTGCGGGCGTTCATCGTTTCCAGGTGCTCCATGTCCAGGCCGGAACAGAATGAAGGCCCGGCGCCGGTCAGAATCACCACACCGCAGTCGCAGGTTTCCGCTTCGTGCAGGGCCTCGGTGAGCTCCTCAAGCAGCGCCGGACTGAGAGCATTGCGCTTTTCAGGACGATTCAGGGTAATGGTTTTTACACCGTTTCTTGACACGGTCACGATGTGATCGAAACGGCTCATGGCATCTCCTCCCGCGCAGGCTGCAGCACCTGGATCGAACTGCCTATCGTAGCGCAGATTTCCATTGCAAAGCGGGTGACCTGGATCACCAATGGCATTCGGTGAACCCAACCGTCACCATGTGGTACGCAGTGAACTTTGACCCATCGCAAGCTGCTTCGTCAAGACAGCCGCGAACGCCGGTAGCTACGACACAAGTACGTTGGATGCGAAGAAACCGCTGCAGGCGCCACTGGGTTTACTTCAGATAGTTGTTCACCAGAAGGAGCACGAACAGCCCGCCAAAGTGGAGGAACATCGCCGGCGCCAGCGCAACCGCCAGGGGAGCACGTCGGCTCAGGCTCCAAAAGGCCAGCACTCCTTCAATCGGGAATTGAGTGAAGAGAATTACCGTGGGCAGTATATCGGTAATCTCCGGGCTGATGCCAAGATCGCGGCGGCCCGTAAGCACCACAAAAGGGAAAACGAGCCACATCGCCCACTGAGGGGCGTGGATCAGTTCACTCTGCAGAGTGGGTGCCATGAACGCAAGAATCACTCCCGCCACCAGCGGCCAACTGATCTCTATGAATTTCGGCGGCGGCCCTTTATCCAGATGCGCGGTAGGGTAGTGGATCACGGGCCGCGATTCATCCTGGTCCGCGCGTAGTCGAGATCGGGGCCTCTTCGTGGATTCTTCGTCGGGCATCTGGGTTATGGTACCTGTTGATACTGTTTTATATCTATATGAGTAGACTGGGGGAGATATGGTTGTATTCCCGAAAACCAATAGGGTACTGACCTGTTGTTTCATCGAAATCGCAGGCGGGCCAAATCACAGCCCCAGCTCTTCAGCCCGCCTTCTCATCGCCTCAATGCAAAACCCGATATGGGCATCAAGCTCCACGCCCAACTCTGCCGCCCCTTGAATCACATCTTCCCGATTCACTCCCCGCGCAAAGGCCTTGTCCTTCATCTTCTTTCGCACGCTGGCTACCTCAACATCAGCGATCGCCTTTGTCGGCTTCACCAGAGCGCAGGCAGTCAGAAACCCGGCGAGTTCATCGCAGCCAAACAAGGCTTTATCCAGATGCGTAACGCGAGGCACCCCGGAGTACTGCGCATGGCCCAGAATGGCTGTACGCAACTCAACGGGCCATCCCAGGCGCTCCAGCTCCCGCACGCCCACAAACGGGTGCTCCTCGGCGGATGGGTGCCGTTCGTAGTCGAAGTCATGCAGCAGGGCGGTGGTCGAATACAGATTGATCATTGCGGCCCTTTCGCCGCCGTCCAACCCCAGACGGTTTGTCTCAGCCTCGCCGCAGGCCGCCACGCAAGCCTCTACAGCCAGAGCGTGTTTGCGCAAGCTCTCGCTTTGCGTCCACTCCGTCAGCAGTTGCCAGGCCTCTGCTCGCCCGTATCTGTTTAATTCGCCAGTTGACGGAATCTCAGCGCCCAGACTCTGCTCGTCACTCTACATATTTTTCTCCTTTGTTTTTTCGCGATGTTGATCAATATGGTTCGTGTTTTATCGGGTTTTCCGGGGTATCATAGGTGAGCCTTAGGTTTGACCCTAAGTTTGTACTTGACAATTATGGTTCATTTCCCCGAAAGTAGCACATATCGCGGTGCAAAAAAGCACCCCGGAGATCCAGCTCTGGCGCTCCGCACACAGCCTATGGCTACCACCCTGGTGAGCGTGGAAACACGCGAAGTTGTGCGTTGCGATTTCTGCAGCCTGGTTCAATACCGCACCACCAACTCCCTTTGCAGAAAATGTCATCGGCCGCTCGATGTCGAGGAGCCTGCTCCCGCAGCCCCACAACTGGTGCCTAGCCCGTCCGCCCCTCCGGCTTCTGCCGAGGCCGGACTGCAGGTAGCCGGGCAGGTGCGCGAAATCCGCAAGGCCCGCCACCTGAGCCAGCGCCAACTCGCTGGCCGCATGCAGGTGCCAAGGACTTACATTTCGAAAATCGAAAACGGCAAGGCGATCCCCACTCTGGGATCACTTGAGCGACTCGCCGACGCTCTCCAGGTCGATGTCTGCCAGCTTGTCCGGGACACCCGTAGCCGGCGCGAAGAGGAAGTAGCCTCAGTGCTGGCCGATCCGTTCCTGGCTGAAATTGCCGCCTTGTTGCCGAATTTGGATTCTCTCCACAGAACGCTGGTCTACGGTGCTGTTCGAGATGCCTCCACCGGTCGCCGCCGGACCGCATAAACCTGAACTTCCGCGCCCATTCCGGGTCGGCTCGAGTCCGGTTTCGCGCGCGGATTCACACCGCCTTCCGTCTAATCACGCAGGCGCTTGGCAATACGCTTTAGTGTGATTGCGATGCATAGGCGCTTGTGCTACGGTCGAAGGTGCTGCATCTGGGCTCCTGCCGCGGGAGAACTGTGCAAAACAGCATGTTCGCAACTAGCGAACATGCATTCCCCCGATCGACAACGGGCGGCAAGGTTTGGATGCTCCCTGGGCGCCAGCCGGGAAGCTCCAGAAGCAATGAAGAGGCGGGTCCTTTGTATCCATCCGGTACGCTGCGCATCCATGAATTGACTGCTGAGGAGCGCGCTGTCTATGCGACGCTCAAGCCAGAAAGCCTGCCGGAGCATGTGGCCATCATCATGGACGGCAACGGTCGCTGGGCTGGACATCGCTCGCTCAAGCGGTTCCTGGGCCACCAGCAGGGGGCCAAGAGCGTTCAACTGGTCACAGAAACGGCCTCCCGCATTGGGCTGCCCTGGCTTACCCTCTATGCGTTTTCGCTGGAAAACAATCTCCGCCGTCCTCGCGCGGAAGTGAACTTCCTCATGCGCCTGCTCAAGAGCTACCTCGAGAGCAACGTGCAGCGCATGATGGACAACAACGTGCGCATCCGCTATATCGGGCGTACCCACGAACTTCCCCCCGAGGTTCAGGACAAGATGCATTGGGCTGCGGAAACCACCGCGCGCAACACCGGTACCACGCTTACGCTGGCCCTGAACTACGGTGGCCGGTCGGAGATGGTCGATGCCTTCCGCGCGCTCGCGGCCGAAATGCGTCTCAAGCACATTAGCCCCGACCGCATCACGGAGGAGGACATTCATCGCCATCTCTACACGGCGCATATGCCCGACCCCGACCTGCTCATCCGCACCTCCGGCGAGATGCGCATTTCCAATTACCTCTTGTGGCAGATCGCCTACACCGAGATCTTCGTCACCGAGCGCCTCTGGCCCGACTTCCGTGGCATTCATCTGCTCGAAGCTATCGCCGACTTCCAGCGCCGCGAGCGCCGCTACGGCGGCCTGGGCGAGCTCTCAGGAGAAGTGGACGAAGAAGCCGAACACGTCAAAATCGCCGCCGGCTGAGTAGATCTTGTCTTTACTGGCTCCGAAAAAAACTCACTCGAACGGTAGGCCGGGGATTCATCCCCGGCACAGATTATTCCGCGCGAAGAGCGTCCATCGGATTGACCGACGCCGCGCGCCGTGCAGGCAGGTAGCTGGCCAACAACGCCGCAGCAGTCAATACACCCACAACGGTGAACAGCACAGAAGCATCCCAAGACCGCACACCGAACAGCAGCCCACGCATTAACGATCCTGCGCCCACTGAGAAGACCAACCCAATGGCGATCCCCACGATTGCTAGTCGCGCAGCCTCGCGAAGAACCATGTGATGAATCGAATCGCGATGCGCGCCCAGCGCCATGCGCACCCCAATCTCTCTAGTACGCTGACTCACGGAATAGGCAATCACGCCGTACAGCCCCACCACTCCCAGCAGCAGCGCCATCACCGCGAAACTCCCCACCAGCCACGCCGATGATCGATGAAGATAAGCCGATTGCGAGTCATGAATGCGATCGTCCATGGTCATTGCGTCATAGGTAGCGATACCGGGATCAACTTGATGAATCGCCGCATCCATCTGCGGCAGAAACGACTGCGGAGCCTGCGACGTACGGACGATTACATAAAAAGCGTTATCCGGATCCTGGTTCAACGGAATGTACATCGCCGGATGTGTCGCCGTCTCCAACGGGCCTTCCTTGATGTCGTCCACGACTCCGACAATTTCAATCGGGGACTTCGCCACATCGGACCCAATGTGCTGCCCCAGGGGGTTCTCGTTCGGAAAATAGCGCTTGGCCAGCGTCTGATTGATGATGGTGACCCGCGGCCCTCCGGCGACGTCGCTCTCGGCAAAGCTCCTTCCGCGAAGCACCTGCGCCTCGAGCGTGGCAAAGTAGCCAGTGCTCACTTGGCGATCGTTCACTTCATTGTGATCTCCCAGGATCGGCTTCTCTTTGAACGCGATCGTTGTCAATCCATCGCCGTCTCCCACCGGAACGTCGCTTGACAGCGCTACCGACGTAACTCCGGGAAGACCTTGCAGCTTCTCCAGAATCTGATGCTGGAGATTCACCTTCGCGGTGTCGGTCGAATAACGCGCGGCGGATCCGCTGATTCTCGCCATGGCCAGATTCTGCGGCTGCAATCCCATATTCACATGCATCAGCAGATAGAAGCTTTTGCCCAGCAGCCCCGCGCCCACCAGCAGCACCATCGCCGTGGCTAGCTCAATCACCACCAGGTTCGCGCCAAAGCGACGCCACAGCGTGCCCGCTGCATTGCGGCCGCCTTCCGTAAGTCCCTGGCGCAGATTTTCGAACGAAATGCGCAACAACGGCGTAAGAGAAAACAGCATGCCCGCAATAGCTGAAATGACAAGCGCGAATCCAAGCACGCGCCCGTTCAGCCCCATTCCCTGCAGGTATGGCATGCTCGCAATCCGGTCCGCAGGAATCAACCTAGGCAACGACTGCATCGCGGCGCATGCTCCGGCAATGCCCAGCAGGCTTCCACTCGTCGCAAGCACCAGTCCCTCGGTCACGAATTGCCGCATCAGTCGGCCCGGCGTCGCGCCCAATGCACTGCGTACGGCAATCTCGCGCTTGCGGTTCTCTGTGCGCACCAGCAGCAGGCTCGCCACATTCACGCTCGCAATCAGCAACAACAAACCCGCGCCGCTCAGCAACACCATCAGGATAGGGCGCACGTCGCCGACAATCATATCTGTGAGCGAAATGACGTTCGCGCCGCGGTTTCGATTCGTATCGGGATATTTCTTTTCGAGCTGCGCGGCAACCGACTTCATCTCGGCATCGGCTGCAGCAACCGTTACGCCTTCTTTCAGCCGTGCCACTCCCAGAAAGTTGTGGCAGCCTCTCTGCTTGTTGCAGTTATCCCCCGGTACAATCGTCAGCCAGAACTCGCCCGGCGCCGCAGGCGCAAAGTGGAAGTCGCGCGGCAGCACGCCGATAATCGTGGCCGCGGTTCCATTCAGAGTCACGGACTGGCCCACAATGTCCTGTCTCCCGCCATAGCGATTCTGCCATTCCGTGTAATTAAGCAAGACCGCGCTCGAAGCTGAGGTAAGATCTTCGCCATCATGAAAATCGCGGCCCAGAAGCGGCCTAACACCCAACGTGCGGAAAAATCCGTCGCTCACCCGCACGCCATCTACATGCCGCGTGCCCTGCGGAGTGCTCAGCATGAAGTCGTCCTGCTCGTAGACTGACATGGAGCCGAAGACTGAGTTCATCCTCTTCCAATCGAGATAGTCCAGATAGGAGAGATGAAACCTCGGTCCTGTCAGATTGCTCTCGAAGAGATTCACCAGCCGCGTGGGGCTTTCATACGGCAGGGGCTTGATGAGCGCCGCATCTACAAACGCAAAAATCGCCACGCTCGCGCCAATTCCCAGCGCCATCACCAGCACCGCAGTAGCCGTGAAACCCGGATTTTTGAGCAACTGTCGAACGGCAAACCGCACGTCGCGCACCAGGTTATCGAGCCATACCGCCCGGCCGCGAAGATAGAACCGTTCGCGCGCCACGCTCACGCTGCCGAACTCGCTCTTAGCCCTTTGCCGCGCCTCTCCCTCGCTCAAGCCGTCGCTTTTCAGTGCCTCGGTTTCGAGCTCAAGATGCGATTGAATCTCTTCGGCAAAATCGTCCTTGCTGCGCTTGCGTTTAGACATTCTCAAGCCTCCCTCGGGATTCTGTACCGTGCCATTGCCCAGGATTATTTCCGTAGCCCGCTTCAGTCGCTGCCACTCCCTGCTCTTCTCGATCAGTCGCGCGCGTCCCATCGGCAATGAGGGAGTAGAACTTCGCTCTGCGATTGTTCTCACTCACCCCCACTCGACCGTAATCCGCTCTTTGTCTTCCGGCCGCTGCAGAGCCAAATAGAGCGACCCATGATCGACGAAAAACACTTCTTCTGACCGGCGTTGAATCGCGCGCGCCACCCCTGTCCGTGGCATGGTCCCGTCACAAGCGTCCTCAAGATCAACAGGTCCAGGGTTCCCTGCAACAGGCGATGCGATCGTGGGAGTTCTTTCAGGTCGTCATCCGACCTAAGTATCCCAATCCTCAGGTCGGATGTCAACCCAAGGAGCGGCTATCCCATATCTCAATTTGTCACTGAAGAGGGGTTCCCAGATCCGGATTTTCAGATCTGGGAACCGGTCGATCCCCGATCCGCGACAAATCGAGAATCGAGGTTTCCCATGTTTCGGAATCAAGACATGGGGCACTCGGCATGATCAGAGGGATTTAGCCTTTGGGGTCATGCTATATATGAGCAATGCGCTCTTTTCTCTTTCGTGTGTTGCTCCTCCTGTTCTGCACATCCATACTCGCCCATGCGGACGCGAACCCCTCGTGGACTGCATCCATCGCTCCTTTCCGAATTGCCGACAACCTCTACTACGTGGGGAGCCAGGAGCTCGCCAGCTATCTGGTCGTCACTCCAGGGGGAAATATTCTCATCAACGCCAACCTCGCTACTTCTCCGCCGCAGATACGCGCGAGCGTGGAGAAGCTAGGCTTCCGCTGGACTGACATCAAGATCCTGCTCAATAGCCAGGCGCATTTCGATCACATGGGCGGCGCAGCCCAGGTGATTCGCGAGACACATGCGAAGAACATGGTGATGGACGGCGACGCAAGCGTGGTTGAGTCTGGCGCAAAAACAGATTTCCTCGCGCCCTCACCCAATATCCCCACCTACGCCCCAGCGCACGTGGCCCGTGTTCTCCACGACGAAGACACTGTGAGCCTCGGCGGTGTGATATTGACGGCCCATAAGACCGCCGGCCACACGCGCGGATGCACCACGTGGACCATGCGCTCTCATCTCCCAGGCGAGCCGGCGGAAACATCGCGCAGTATCGTCATTGTGGGAGGGGTCGCCTTTTGGTCGGAGTTCCACTTCGTCGCTACGCCCAGCCACCCCGTAAGCTATCCAGGCATTGCTCAAGATTTCCAACATACATTCGCCGTGTTACAGGCTTTGCCCTGCGATGTATTTCTTGGAGCGCACGCTGGGTATTTCGATATGCTCACGAAACTGGAGCGCTATCCCAAGGATGGCCCCCGTGTCTTCATCGACCCCGCAGGCTATAAGGATTTCGTCGCTGACGCTCGGAAGACGTTCGAGCAGGAATTGACCAAGCAGCAAGCCGCGGCTGCACGCTGACCTTCCGCATGGATTTTGCTCTGTGATCGCCAGCCGGAAGCCGGCCATGGCATGAATCTACGTTTGTCCTTCGATGAACTTCAGACTCGTCACACTAGTGCTTGGCAAACGCCGCCGACGGCGTTCGGTCCGAGCCCGCTTCGCTCTCGGCAAGGTCCATGCGCCCCACGTCCATACGTTCGATGAGACCGTTTGCGATGGTATAAAGGTGCCACACCTCGCTATCTGAAAGCACGTCGCCACCGAGACTCTTCACGAGTTGGTGAACCCTGACTTGGGTCTTTCCGTCTTCACGGTCGATCACTTCCACAGGTTCGACATGCGGATCGAACTCCTTCCACTGACGGGTCCAGTAGGCGCGAATCTCTTTTTTCCCAACCACGCGGCCACCTTCCGATGCCTTGGGCCAGCTGACGTCGTCACTCATGAGCGCAAGGGCGCCGTCAATGTTTCGCTGGTTAAAGGCAGAGTAGGCCTGAGCTATCAAAATCTTTGTGTTCGCCATAAGTCTCCCCCGCGCTTACGTGTACGTTAAACACAAAGCCGCGAATTATGGAACTGTCCTAGTGCCTGGCGTGGACAACATGAACGCCAATGTGTCCGGGCGCGAGTCCTTGCACGCCGCGGCCGAACCTCGACACGATCTCCTGGAAATCGATGTCTTCGAGATCACCAAATCCGCGCGAACGAAGAATTGCTGCAATGCCAGCCGGCTCGAAGCGCGTGTCCGCACGTTCGCCAATCTTCTCAAGCTGTTCGGCCCGCGCCTTTTCTATCTGCCTTAGTTCCTCTGAGAATGCCTCCGGAGGTTCCATGTAGTCGAACACCACCTCCGAGTCTTGGATTAAAGCCATGTAGTCCAGAGTGCTCCCGATAGCTTCCTGTGTCAGATACGGCACAACCCCGAGCCAGATGAAAAACGCGGGCTCCTTCTGCTGAAAGCCTGCGGCGACGAGCTTCTCTCCCACATCGTCCCGCTCAAAATCCACTGGCGCGAAAACAAGCCATGGCGGAAGCGCGATTTCAGCTTCCGCCAGGCGCTCGCGTTTCCATGCCTGCGTCGCCGGGTGGTCCACCTCATAGATCTCCAGTCCGCCATGGGGATTCCGCAGTGCGAACGTGTCGAGTCCGGCGCCAAGGATGACAATCTGCCGAACCCCTCCTTCGACAGCTCTCGACAAAGCATCTTCCGCAATCCGGCTTCGCGCCGCGGTGAACAGACGTCCGATGCTGGCCAGGGGGTGTTTGTTCGCAGATTGAAGCCCGCCCTTTTCGTCTTCAAGCAAAATCTTCATCGCAAATGGGTCATTGAGGATTGAGCCATGATCGAGCACCTGGTGAGCAGCTCGTTGCCGGGCGATCATCAGCGCTGTGCGGCTCGGTTCATTCGGCTTCATCTTCAAGGTCTCCGCTCAAAAATCTTAGTCCATCCGTAGAATTCAGTCCGGTCCACTCGTCGTCATAGTGAAGGCAGGCCAGGGAGGGCGTATCTGAACGGCCCGTCCCAAGACCGTTACAGGATAAAGGAGCGATCATGCCGCAGTATTTGGTTGCGATTCACCACCCTCAGCGCATTTCTAAGCGAGCAGGCTCAGCGCTGAGCTGGAGCTGGCGGAGCTGTCTGTGTTCAGCCCTTGCAGCAATTGGCTCAGAGAACCCAGCGAGGACGAACTTGACGAGCCCGAGCCATAGCTTGCGCTGGCTGACTCCAGATAGCTGGCGCCCGCGGAGCTGCTGGAGACAGACGCCAGTTGCGACATGTCAGCGCTGATAGCGGAGTTGTCGCCGAGTTCCATGGCCTGACTCGTGGCCTTGACCAGCGCCGCGATCTCGGCCTCATTGGATGTGATGCTGGATGCCGTCGAAGAAGTGGCGCTGCCACTGGCGGCGGCCGTGCTCGTCGACGGCGCGGCGTTCAGGGCTGTCGAATCCAGTCCGAGCATGTCGCTGTCGGCGGATGTCAGGTCGCCGTTGCCGAGGTCGGTGCCAAGCTGGTTGAGCTCGCTCACAAATGAGCTGGAGCTGGTAGACGAGGATGCGATGTTCGAAAGCAGTGAGGTGCTGATGCCGCTGGCGGAGCTGGTAGATGAGGACGAGGTTGCGCCATCCAGCGCATCCTGCGAGAGGGTGACGTAATCCTGCTGCGCCGCGGAAAGATTGCCGCTCTGCAGGTCCTGCGCCAGCTGGTTGAGGTCCGTCACGAACTGGTTAGCGGCCGAAGGAGAACCGGCGATCTGGGAAAGAAGACTACTGGTAATTCCGCTGGTGGACATGGCTTGCACTCCTTCACCAACCGCGTGCGCGCATCGTAAGAATGTTCTATCGGCAGAAGGCAGGCAGAATTCCAGCCCTCGCCGCAAATGAAAACAAACCGCGGGTGACGCCCGGGCGCCACCTCATAGGCTGCGGGAAAACTCAATTCCGATAGGCTTTGTATCAGGGCACGACTTCAGTCGTGCCGCAAAGTCCAAAATACTAGCCGAGGGCTTTAGCCCACACGCCTGTTTCTTGTTACACGAGAAGCCGGACGTTTAGCCCTGATTGGTCTGGAATAAATCCATTTGCGGAGCGGTCGTATCCGGTTCGTCGATCCGCGTTGCGCGCAACTCTTTGGCCGGGTAGCTTCGCTTGGTTCGCGAGCGATCAGGGTATGACCCCGCCGTTCAGCCCGGCTCCCGAGCCGGCAAACAGAAACTCCCAGGAAGTGTCGAGGTAGAGCCATCTTTGTGCGTCGAACCAACTGGTAGGCATTCCCGGCACGTGAAGCAAGGTATGGCCATCCATGCACATCAGTTCAGTCCCGTTCCACGCTAGGAATGTCCTGGAAGCTTGGCCAACCCGTGCCGGATGTTCCACGAGTCGCAGGCATACGGGGCATCTTTTCCGCTGATCTTGCAATACCCAGCGCAGGCCAAACAGGCACAGCAAAAAGGTGGAAACCAACTGAATGTATATCGATGAATTTGAGTAAGACGTTATGAAAGCGTAACCGAGATCCATCGAGGCAAAGTAGACGATTGGCAACAGCATCGCGATCTTGACGCACAAGAAGCTCCAGCGGTACAGACGCCTCGACCACGACGTTTGCTGTGGGCTGGGGCTGTATTCTCCCAGTGATACGGAGGTGATCGCAGGCAATGCGAGCATGGCAAGCAGGCTGGCAAACAGATAGATAACCCAGGGTCCCGGCCTGTAGTCCTCAATGGAGATCCCCAGAAGATCGTCTTCGGACTCGTCCGGCTTGTAAGCAGTAATGTGTACGCATTGAGTCCACATCTCGGCCTCGCCAGCTTCCGTCAAATGCGCCACAACATATCCCGCGCCGCCGGAGACAATCGCCGGATCGGGCTCCAGCAACCACGCGTCGACCTTCCCGGGCAGCTTCCAAAGACCGTTCGGCGCAACACCGGCAATTCTCGCTAGACGAGTTCCCACGCGAAGCATAGTGCCGGTAACATGTGGATCCCGGCCGAACTCCTTGGTCCACATCGCTTCGCTCAGAATCACCTTGGGAGTGCTATCGTCTGCTAGCCCATCCGGCTCTGCAAACCTCAAGGGTAAGCCCAGTAGCCAAAAGAGATTGGCGCTGGCGTTCGCCACTCCCCATTCCGGCATCGCACGCGAATCGGGTATCGTAGAGTCTCGATCCACCGGCTGCCGAGTGACCCGGTAAAATGCGTATCCATCAAAATACTGTTGTTTGTGTCCCTTCCAAGCACGGTACTGCGCGGGTGAGATTGTTGGCGTGGAAGTGTCGTTGTAACCTGCTTCCTGGATCAGCACCAGGCCCGGATTGACCCGTCCGGCGACCAGACCGCGCTCCGCACGCACGCCGGGCAACAACAGCGCAGCGATATAGCAAGCGGCCATCGTGATGGCCAGAAGCAGGATGCATTGCGCGGCCGATCCCTGCGGCACCGCCCGCATCCTCATTTGCCCACCCTGTCGCCTCAGACAGAGCGCATCCTTAAAAGCCCCCAGGCAGAACGCGGTCACCTCCCGCTCAGCACACCACGAAATACTGTGCATGGGTGTGCATGTACGCCTCACATGCCACAGTTCCGCCCTCCACTCCCTCCCCCACTCTGTGCGCTGCTTTGCAGGCACTAGCATGGACGAACCGCACAAAAGGCTCAGGTTGAAAAGACGAAGAAGTGGCTCAAGGGGAGACTTCATACGGAGCTTTCCTCCTCAGAGGGGATCAATTTCTCCAGCAGTGGATAGCGCTTGCGGGTCACTTCCAGCGTCCCTCTGCCTGCTGATGTGATCTTGTAGTATTTTCGCGGCGGTCGCTGCTCCGCGTCCGCGATTGACTGGCGTTCCCAATGAGAGCGGATCAAATCATCTCGCTCTAGGCGTCGCATCGCGGGATACACGGTTCCGCTGGGAAGCCCCGTCATTTCCATGATGCTGAAACCGTAGACGAATCCGGCGTCGACCGCCTGAAGAATGAGTGCCGTCGTGTGCGAGAGCTTCGCGTCCGCGGGTTTGATCTCCTGGCCCATGGCGCATTTTACCTACGTAGTAATCTACTTGACAAGCATGTATGCTGTTTGCTACATAGGGTAATGTGTTCCTGGTCGAACGAGTAAATCATGCTTGAACTGCGCCGCGTTTCAAAACGATTCTCCGGCATTGCCGCAGTGGACGATGTGAGCTTTTCCGCGCAATCAGGGGAAGTTACTGGCTACCTGGGACCGAACGGTTCCGGCAAATCCACCACGATGAAAATGATTACTGGGTTGATCGAAATGAGCGCGGGGCAGATTCTCTATGAGGGCAAACCTATTCAGGAGGATCTAATCGCCTACAAGCGGCGCATGGGGTATGTTCCAGAGGAGCCATATCTCTACACCCATTTATCGGGTGCCGAATACCTCACGATGGTCGCTCAGCTTCGCAACCTTCCGGCAAGACAATCGATGGGGCGTATTGATGGAATGCTGCGCCTGTTCTCGCTCTTCGACGATCGCCACGCTTCCATCTCCGGCTACTCCAAAGGAATGCGCCAGAAGATTCTGCTTACTGCGGCGCTCATGCACAATCCTCAGCTCATCCTTCTCGATGAGCCTTTCTCCGGGCTAGATGTTGCTTCATCATTGGTGCTGCGCAGCTTGATTCAAGAGCTGGCTGCGCGTGGCAAAGTGGTTCTCTTCAGCTCGCACGAACTTGACACAGTCGAACGCATTTGTTCCCGAGTTGTAATTCTGCATCACGGAAAGCTCGTCGCTGACGACTCCATCGAACGTCTGCGTTCGTTGATGGAGTTACCGACCCTGGAGAAAATATTCTCGCAGCTCGCCGTCGAACAAGACACTGAATTGATGGCGCGACAGATTGCGGATCTGATCCATGCATAGCCTGATCCAACAACTGATAAACCGCCTGCCGCTCGACTTCCGCATCCTCTGCAGGCAGTTCCTCTTGCGCGTCATCGATCTGGAGGCGCTCTCGATTCAAGCTGACGTCGTTGGTTTCCTGGGGCAGTTTGCAGGCGTGCTCATTATGCTCAGCATTGTTCATGCAACCGTCAGTTATGTGGGTTTTGCATCAATATCCGAATCTGAAGCACGTCAAGCCTTCTGCCTGCACATGGAGCACTATCTCATTGCAACCATGATGCTGGTGGTTGGACTCTTCACGGTTCTCAGTTGGGATACGACATTCCCCGACCGTCGCGACGTGATGGTGCTCTCACCACTACCGGTTGCACCACATACGATCCTGTTTGCCAAAGTGACTGCGTCGGCATCCGTGCTGGGCCTTGCCATCCTCACGCTAAACTGCGCTTCTGGCGTCGTTGTCCCATTTCTTGTGGGGGTTGAACATGGCACGAGTTGGGGCTTCTACCAGTGCCTGCCTGCCTACTGGCTCACCATCACTGCCGCCAGCGCCTTTCTTTATTGCTTAGTCCTAACCATTCAGGGACTCACAGCGCTCTTGTTCCCACGCCGCATCTTCCTCCGTCTTTCAGCATTTCTGCAATTAGCGGCTTTCGGCCTCTTTCTCGGCGTCTATTTCCTGCAACCTTCTCTCACTACCCCTGCGGAAATGGCCACTGCACAAAACCATTGGATTCTGGAGTGGTCCCCATCCTATTGGTTCTTTGGCCTTTTCAACCAGATGAACGGAACCCTGCTACCTCAACTCTCTTGGCTTGCTTATCGAGCATGGATCGGCATAGGTGCGGCCCTCTCCGGCGCAGTTGCCTGCCTCCTTCTCTGCTATATGCGAACCATGAAAAAGACAATTGAAGAACCCGATTTGGTGCCTGGTGCGCACGGTCTGCATTGGATGCCCTCATTCGGAGATTCACTCCAGACCGCCATCGCACTTTTCTGCATCCGCTCGCTCACACGCTCCCGCCAGCATCGCGTTGCGTTTGCATTCTATCTCGCCATGGTCTTTGCCATGGCACTCACCTGGCTGCAGAGCGAACTGTCTACGGCGACGCCAAGTGCACTGCCAACAGACTTTCTCATGTCCACTTTCATCATGATGACCTTCGCTGTCTTCGGACTCCGCAGCGTCTCCGCACTACCCATTTCACTCACTGCCAACTGGGTATTGCGGACCACGCAACTTCGAGCGCCGCAGCAGTACATTTCCGCAACCCGACTGTCTTTGCTGCTCTTTTCTGTCCTCCCGTCCTGGTTTATCTCGGCGGCTCTGTCACTGCCCTTCAAGCCCAGCCGCAACGTTGTGGCTCATCTCGTACTTCTGGCGCTGCTCGGATGGATACTTGCAGAAATTAGCTTGATTGGCTTTTATAAAGTTCCTTTTACCTGCTCTTACCTTCCCGGAAAATCGAACATTCAGCTTGTCTTCTGGGCCTTCTTTTTAGTCTGCCTGCCCCTTGCTGCCTCGATTGCGAGTATTGAACACGATGTGCGGAATCATCCGTTTAAGCTCGCCAACATGGCGTTTCTGTTTGGGGCAGTTGCCTACGGGCTCTTCGTCTTCAATCGATCTCGTGCTAGATCAGCCATCCTCTACTTCGAGGAACTGCCTGAGGAAGTGATTACAACTTTAGGCTTAAGCGTATGAAACCGATGAGAGGCGAAGCAGTCCGCTGGATGTCCCAACGGCAAAGTGGGGGTGAGAACAATGCTTGAGTTGCAAAACCTGTACCGAAGCTTCCGCGGCATTCCGGCCATTCAGGATGTGAGCTTCAGGGTTGCTCCCGGTGAGATCGTCGGATTCTTGGGTCCGAATGGCGCCGGCAAATCCACTACTGTCAAAATCATCACAGGCATGTTGCGGCCGAACGACGGTCGTGTGCTCTTCGAAGGACAGGATATCGCCAGGGATATGGTCGCCTTCCGTGCGGTCTTAGGTTACGTTCCAGAGGAAGCTCATCTCTATGCGTACCTGTCTGGGCTGGAATACCTGCAACTAGTTGGCCGTCTCCGTGGGCTTTCCGAAGCTCTGATCGAAACTAAGGCCACACGGCTGCTCAAACTCCTTAATCTCGAATCGTGGCAATACTCGCCTATCTCCTCCTATTCCAAGGGAATGCGCCAGCGGGTACTCATCGCCGCGGCGCTATTGCACGATCCCAAACTTCTCATCTTCGATGAACCCCTCTCCGGTCTTGACGTAGTCTCCGGACGTCTTTTCAAAGACCTGCTTGAGTTGCTCGCAGCCCAAGGCAAAGCCGTACTGTACATATCGCATGTGCTCGAGGTCGTCGAGCAAGTCTGCAACCGGGTTATCGTCATCGCAAAGGGCAGAATTCTCGCCGACTCTCCACCTTCTGATCTCGCAAGATTGATGAGCCTCCCGAATCTTGAAAGGGTCTTTGCCCAACTGGTTCGGCAGCAGGACACACGGGTCCTGGCGCAGGAGATGGTTGAAGTCATGAGGACTACCCATGTCTGATACCTTTCAACGCCTCTTCACCATGTCCGAAGCTCAACCGCTCGCGCTGAACGCGCAAGCCGCGCTAAACCTCGTTCGTCCGCCCCACCGTAGCCAACTCTCGTGGCTTATCCGTCATTTCCTTGAACGCTTCTTCAACCACGAGACTGCTTCGCCCGATGGAGATGCCAAAACACGCCTGGTTCAAATCGCGGCTGCGACCGGTCTCCCCGGGCTCATGGTTGCTGTGTATCTATGGCCTGTCTATCATCCTTTTCCGCACTGGCCGCCGGGCCGACATTGGAGCGGCGGCACGCCGCCTTATTGGCTGCAAGTGAATCATCATTTTTTCTTTGTGCTCTATTCCTTCGTTGTAATGGGTATCATCACTGTCTTTGAGTGGGACATGTTCTTTCCGGACCTGCTTGATATCTTTGTGCTGACCACGCTTCCCGTTCCAGATCGTAGGCTCTTCCTGGCGCGAGTTGCCGCGATCACCATTCTGATAGCGGGCTTCCTATTCAATGTGAATATGCTCGCCCCGCTCGCTCTCCCCGCAGCAACTGATCCTCCCAATTTGCTGCGATTTCTTGCCGGCCACTTGCTGGCTGTCTTCGCCAGTGGCCTCTTTGCCGCAGTTTTCGTCCTCGCACTGCAAGCAGTGCTGGTCTCTCTCCTCGGCGAGCGGTTGTTTCGCAGGCTCTCTCTTTTCCTACAGGGATTTTCGATTGCCGTCCTTCTGATGCTCCTATTCCTGTTTCCCGTGCTCTCCGGAGTAGTTCCGTTCTTTCTTCAATCCAACAGCCCTTACACACTTTACTGTCCTCCATTCTGGTTCCTGGGCATTTATCAGCGTCTGCTCGAAGGGCCGACCGCTCTGCCGGTCTATGTCAGGCTCGCGCAAATCGGATACGCAGCGCTGCTGATTACCATTGCGGCAGCCGTGGTGGCCTATCCAGTTGCTTACCTTCGCCGAGTCCGGCAACTCATCGAAGGTCCAGGAACCCGCGACACGCGCAATGTGATCGCTCATCCCTTCAGCGCATTCCTCCATGTCACGCTAGTTCGTCATCCCGTGCGGCGCGCTGTGTTTCACTTCATAAGCCAAACGCTGCTCCGCGTCCCGCGCTACCGCATTTATCTCGTCCTCTGTGGCGGAATTGGTTTCTCCGTTGTCGCTGCCTCCATTCTTCGCTTCACCGTCACGCACAACCATATCCGCCTGGAAATCTCAGCTGACGGCATGCGCGCCTCCATTGGGATCATCGCCTTCTGGATTGTTGCCGGGCTTCGCATGGCCTTTCTCGCGTCGGGCAACAAGCAGGGAAGCTGGGTATTTCGGATCGTACACGGCAAGCCGCCGAGATTTCTCACAGCGATGGAAGAGTTTCTGGCCGCCAAAATCTGGGTCTTTCTTTGTGGAATCACTGTTACTCTAGCGGCTTGCGTCGCATTTCACGCTTTTGCTCCTCCTGAACTTCTTCCCTGGCCCGTCATCGCAGGCCAGTTGCTCATCGTCTTGGGAATGTGCGTACTGCTCACTGACGTTCTCTTTCTGAATGTCAGGATCGTGCCTTTCACAGGTGACGCGGCAAGAGAGCAACCTAATCTCGCCTTCACGGTCCTCAAATACTTCGCCTTTCTTCCCGTCGTTGTCTCGCTCCCACTGGCCATTGCCCCATGGATTGAGACCAGCGGCCTCCACTACTTTCTGGTTGGCACCGTTATAGCGGCTGCACATCTGTTACTCAGACACAGCTATCGCAGAGTGCTTCTTGAGCACTGCAACCTGCTTCATCTGGAGGACGACGAAGAGGAGTTTCCAATGAGCCTCGGTCTCCGTTATTGAAGCCACTTCGCAGAAGAGGGTGAGTCTCAGACAATGTGGTGTCCGCCTTAACCCAGAACCGGCGGCAAAGTCTCCCTCGTGCCGGTGTGCCAACTCGTGTAAGCAGCATCCAGCACCTGCTGATTATGCAGGCCGTCGGCACTGGTCGCCCGGAACTCGCCGTGCCCTCTACCCAATTCGAGAAAGAATCGAGCATGCGCGTGTAACCGTTGGCACTCGACACAGGGGTCCGATCCACAATGTTCCCTTCGCGCAGTAGCAGAACCTCCACATTCTGGTCTACGCTGAGACCATTTATGCAGACAATCGCACCGACCACACCAGTAACTTCGATGTGTGAGCGGTAGGCTCCGCGGGTACTCACCGTGACCGTCCCCATCGCACTCCCGGTGAAATTCAGCCCAATTGCGGCGTAGGCCTCCAGCGGGGCCGATGCCGGTTGTCCAATGCGTCCCGCAGCAATCCAGTCGCGAATCACTTCCAGGCTGATGTTATAGCGAAAGTTCTGCGCACCACTCAGGCGTTGCCTAAGGGCGCTGGCGGCGGCCAGCATTTGTTCCACCTCGCTGGTCTTCATCCCGAGTAGTTTCTCGCACAGCACCGGCTTGCAGTGCCCCAGAGCCAGCAGCACGTGAGGCAGATGCAGTGCATCAGGAGAGGTCACGTAGACCGCGTCAATCGCGGACGAGGCGCATAAGTCTTCCGGAGTCGCAAAGACGCGCGTCAATGGAGTAATCGCGTGCGTCGGCGGCAGCCTTCTGCAAGTCGCGTCGCCACAGACCGGCCAGCACCGACTGCTGCGCGTCTGGGAACGCGGGAATTAACCGCGTTACGCAATGATGACCAAAGCCCAGCAGTCCATAACGAATCATATTGCCGCTTGAAACCCGCGGCTGTTCGTCATCTGGCTAGTGACTTCCGGATGCTTGCACAAGCAGTTCAACGGATGGAGCCACCATATCGAGCAGCACAGCCTGGGGCTTTGCTGCAGCATTGAGGAGATCCAGTTCCTTCTGGAGTGCATCGCCGCCCACCGCGCGATGAGCACTTAGATCATCCAACGCCTGCAGGCCTAGCGTCGCTACTTGAGACAAGGACTGAGAAAGAGGGATCAATTCCTCCGTAAGATCTGACCGCCCTAGTAGTGGTTGTAGCTTCGCGTCGTTGTCGCGCCAAAGCACCAGCCAATCCCGCGCCTCCCGCCATTGCTGAGGTGATGCTTTTCTCTGAGCAATGAGCTTCACAAGCTCGTCGAATTTCCGCGCCGTTTCACTCTCCGGAGGAACTGCGTCAACAAGCCGATTGAGGGGAGTAAAGCTGTGGTAGTCCTTAAGTTGTCCACGCTCGTAGCCCTCGGGGGGCTGAACTACCGCAGCCAGAATTTTCAAGGCCTGTGGATCGGCTTCGCCAGTCATGCGCTGAAGCATTACATGAGTAAAAGACCGATGCCCTAAGCCGTAGTACTCAAGCTTCTGCGATACGACACTGAGCCGCTCATACATTGAGTCCACATCCCGGATTTGCTGTGGCGACCATAGTCGCTCAGCTATGGCTGCAGTACGAGGCCAAATGCGGCTGTCAATATTCTCCGGAGTAACAAACTCGCTCCACATGGTAGCTTCTCCGCCCAGGACAAGCGCCCTTTGTTCCGGAGTCAGCGAGTTACCGTCACCACTTAATGGATCGGCAAGATAGTGCTGGGCGGCGGATTGATTCAGATCAATGTAGTAGCCAGTCGAAAGCAGCCCGCGATTTCCTTGCCGCGCTGCCGCAGCCAGCGATGCCTGGCCGCGCCACGACTGAATCACGACATCTTGCGGCGTGTCCGGCTGAAGCACTTCGTCCCAACCCTCCATGATCTTGTGGTGGCCTGCGACAAGTTTCTGCAACCTGGCCGTAAAATAGGCCTGCAAAGCCGCATTGTCTTTGAGGCCGTGTGCACTCATAAACGCTTTGATCTGCGGATTCGCGTCCCATTCTTTGCCGTCGCACTCGTCGCCCCCGATATGGAAGTAAGCATCGGGAAAAAGTGATGTCATCTCCCCTAGTAACTTATCAAGAAACTGATATGTGCCTTCCTCGGTGGGATCCATCGCCCCGTCGAATACGCCCCATTGAGTAATAATCTGATATGGGCCTACTCCGCTGGCGAGTTGCGGATAGCCCACGAACCACGAAGTTGTGTGGCAGGGCATGTCGAACTCAGGAACGACGCGGATTCCACGGTCGTGCGCGTACTGAACCACTTCAGCTATTTGTTTCTGCGAGTAGTAAAGTCCGCCTGAGCCCTTTTCCTGCAGAAGTGGAAACTGCTTGCTTTCCACGCGAAAACCCTGATCTTCTGAAAGGTGCCAATGGAAGACATTCAATTTAACAGCTTCCATTCCATCCAGGTTGCGCTCAATTACGGAGACCGGCATGAAGTGCCGTCCGACATCGATCATCAGTCCACGCCATGGGAAACGGGGCTCATCGTCGATGGTGACAACCGGAACGCTGAAGCCCTGCGGTGTAGTCCTGACTAATTGCAGAAAGGTTTGCAATCCGTGCAGCACTCCCAGCGGGTTTGCAGCCGTCAGCTGTACATGACTTGTCGAGATTGTCAGACGATAGGACTCATTCTCCCCTAACTGTTGTATTGGAGCGCTTGCACCTACGGTCGTTATCGTAAAACTGGCGTTCTTCGAATTTGATTCGCTGGAAAGCGGAATTCCGGTCTCCCGAGTTAGAGTATCCAAAAAGCGCTGCCTGCCCGACAGAAGAAGAGGGTTTGTGTATCCATTAAGATCTACGCCAAAACTCCCGTCAATCACGAATTGTCCCTCACCTGGAGCCACGTGTGAGGGCAGAGGCATAAGCGGGAGTGGCCCCTCTTGCTGAGCGCGGATTGTTTGGATAAACATGAAAGCCGCTGAGAAAATAGTGAGAACAAAGGTCGAAACTCGCCGAGCATGCGTCTTCAAAAGAACCTCTCCTGGGAGCAATCCTCAAAGTCTATGCATTATCGCCGAAAGACCCATCCGCGAGTGAGATGACGGCAGCAGAGAGGAAATCGCGGTGAGTGCAGTCCATTCGTCTGCTGAATAAAGGTTGCAGAGATTATCGAGAAGCTGCGATTCCGCACACGCTAGATATAGTCTACTCAGGGTCTGTTTGTGAAGGTACAATCCCTGCCAGCGAGGAACCGCAGTCTGCAATGGACGCAAATCTATCTCTGTTGAGTGGTATGACCACTCTGGATTTATGGCGTATGATGAGTGGAAGTCGATCTACCTGTCTTCGAGGAGTACTAGTGATTCGACCGAGATCGTTAGTCACGCACCTGTTGTTTATGTTCGTCGCAACGACGGCTATCATGACCATTCCGGCCTGTGCGTTTGGTTCATCTGTCAATTGCGATCCGCGCAAATACGGAGCGAAAGGCGACGGGATTTCTAAAAACACGGCCGCAATCCAAAAGGCAATTGACGCCTGCGAACTGCAGGGGGGAGGCACCGTAGAACTTATTGCAGGGACTTACCTTAGTGGTCCAATTGTTCTCAAGAGTAACATCGTTTTTCAACTCGATAAGGGTGCCACGTTGCTGGGTTCGACCGATCACGCGGACTATCCGGCCAAGACCGAGTTTCGGGAACCAGGCCTGCAATCGCTGGTAAGCGCGACCGAAGCATCGAATGTCTCCATCATCGGAGAAGGTGTGATCGATGGATCGGGGGAGAGTTGGTGGGAGATGGCGCGGGCCGTGAAGAATGCGGGGGTGATGGGGTCTGACCACCCGCGGCCGAGACTGGTCGTTTTCGACCATTGCAAGCATGTTCTGGTGGAGGGCGTTACAATTCAGAATTCTCCCATGTGGCAATTGGTCCCTTACTACTCGGACGATGTGGTCATTCGAAATATCAAGGTACTCGCGCCCGCTCGCTCACCCAATACTGATGCCGTTGATCCCTTCTCCTCATCGCATGTGGTGATCGACCATGTCTTTGCCGATGTTGGTGACGATGACGTTGCCATCAAATCGGGTGCGATCGGTTCTCCAGGTTCAGATGCGCCGAGCCGCGACATTACGATTACCAATTGCATGTTTCTGCATGGACACGGCCTCTCGATCGGGAGCGAGATTGCGGGAGGAGCCACGAATATCCACGCAGAAGGCATTCACTTCGAGGGGACAGACAACGGCATTCGCGTGAAGGCAAATCGCGACCGTGGCAATGATGTGGGATACCTTTTCTTTCGCGACATCGATATGAAGGATGTGAAGAACGCATTAATCATCAGCGAATACTACCCCAAGGTTTTGCCGCCTGATTCAGAACTGCCGCAGCCCATTACACGGCTCACCCCGCACTTTCACGACATTACGTTGCAAAATGTCACCGCCACGGGAAGTACATCGGCTGGGGCGATTGTTGGGCTGCCGGAGTCCCCTGTTCTTGGAGTGGTCCTGCGCAACGTGAAGATCAGCGCTGTGCATGGCCTGACAATCGGCTATGCCGATGTTTCGGAAGCGGGCATGGAAATAAAGGCAAGCGAGGGAGATCCGGTCATGAATCTTGTCGGCGCTAAGATCCTAAACTCTGCAGCAGTTAACCAGTAGAACGCATATTCGGATTGCTGATGAAGGTTCCCAGCATTGTCTGTTTGATGTTATTAGCCTGTCCGGCAGGCGCTTCTCTTGCTGCAAACGCGGCCGACCGGGCGTGGTCAGAACGCGCAGCGAATGCGGCAATCGAGCGTTGGCCAGACGGGCGCTTTGTGCCCGCAGGCCAGCGTTGGGTTTGGAACTACGAATTGGGTACTCTGCTCGAAGGCATGGATGCCGTTTGGTTGAATACTGCTGACGGGCGTTATTTTCAATACATAAAGAGTTCGGTCGATCAGTTTGTCGGGTCTGACGGTTCTATGCCGACGTGGAATGTAGAAGAGTATCAGCTTGACAGTATCTTGCTGGGCCGGCAGCTTCTGTTGCTCTATGGCGTAACGCGGGATGCTCGCTACGCGAAGGCAGCGACGCTGCTTTACCAGCAGCTTTCCCATCAACCACGCAATTCGTCAGGCGGGTTCTGGCACAAGGAAAAATATCCGAACCAGATGTGGCTGGATGGGTTATATATGGCTGAGCCCTTCTACGCCGAGTACGCATCGACGTTTCAGCATCCAGAAGCATTCACTGATATTACTCACCAATTTGCACTGCTGGACGAGCACGCACGTGATCCGAAGACGGGCTTGCTCTATCACGGATGGGATGAGTCGAAGAAGGAGCGCTGGGCTAACCAAGAGACAGGAGTTTCATCGCAGTTCTGGGCCCGAGGGATGGGTTGGCACATGATGGCCTTGGTGGACACGCTTGCGTTTTATCCCGAGGAGGATGCTGGACGGAAGCAGTTGATCGTTCAACTCGCACGAGATGCTGCTGCGGTGGCTCAATACCAGGATGGTGAAACGGGCCTCTGGTACCAAGTACTCGACAAGGCCGGGGCAAAAGGAAACTATTTGGAGTCTTCTGCTGCCTGTATGTTTGTCTACGCACTGGCCAAAGGAGTCAGGCTGGGATATCTTCCGAAGAGTTATCTTGCGAACGCAGAACGCGGCTATAGGGGGATTCTTGGTCACTTCATCGTAAAGGGTACTGGAGACGCTATGTCGCTTACCGGAACAGTGAAAGCGGCAGGCCTGGGCGGCGACCCTTACAGGGACGGAAGTTACCCATATTACATAGGCGAGAAGACTGTCACCGACGACCCTAAAGGAGTGGGCGCGTTTCTGCTTGCAAGCGTGGAGATGGAGAACTCGCTAATCGCGCAACTGGGGCGCGGCGATACGGTGGTAGTGGACGCCTGGTTCAACAGTCAGAAACGGGCGGATGCTTTCGGTCAGCAGTCCTACTTCCATTACAAATGGGAAGACGAAAGCAACGACGGCTACTCACTGCTCGGAAACATCATCCGAAGCTTCGGTGCAGAAACCAAGACGTTGTACGTGGCCCCCACGGTTACAGCACTCAGCCACGCTCAGATTTACATCATCGCGTCACCGGATACGCTTGGCAAAAATCAGAATCCGCATTACGTGCAGGCGGGAGACGGCGCGCAGATTGCCGAATGGGTGAAGGACGGCGGCGTGCTGGTGCTCCTGGCGAACGATCCTGCCAACACAGACCTTGAGCATTTCAATTTGATCGCCGACCAATTTGGCGTTCACTTCAACAGCGTGCTGCGCAAGCATGTGCTGGGAAACTCCTATGAGATGGGTAAGATCGTCGTTCCCGGAAGCGGTTTCATCTTTCACAGCTCGCATACGCTGTTCATGAAAGATGTCTGCAACATCTCAGTGCAATCTCCAGCCACCGCGGCATTCCAGGATGATCAAGGAATCCTTATGGCCACGGCGAAATTCGGCAAGGGAATGGTCTTTGCGACGGTCGATCCCTGGCTATACAACGAATACACTGATGGTCGCAAGCTGCCCGCCCAGTACGACAACTTTGCCGCAGGCAAGGAGCTTCTACGATGGCTCTTCGCACAGATTCCACCTCGACCGTAGAGGAAATGCAAATGCCAAGTCGCCTTACGAATAAGAGTGCCGACGATTCAGTACACCAGGAAGAAGTCGGCATGCGACTTTTAATTTCAGCCTCCGTTCTCGCACTTTTTCTTCTGCTCTTGTCTTCGGCGTTGCCTGCCCAGGACACGCGCAAGGTCACCGAGCCGCGTATTCCGACCTCTTGTGTGACGCTTGACGCAAGCATTGCGGCCGATCACGGGGTGATTTCATCGGAAGATGAGCGGAGACTGGACACAGAACGCATCCAACATGCGATTGATAACTGCGCCGAAGGCAAAGCAGTGGTCCTGCGCGCCGTTAGAAAGAAGGAGGTATTCCTGAGCGGCCCCATCACGCTGCGTCCCAGAGTAACTCTGGTCGTCGCCGCAAATACCTCGCTCGTGGCGTCACGCGATCCCCGTGTATACGACTTGTCTCCAGGAAGTTGTGGCATTCTGAGCGAAAGAGGGCACGGATGTAAATCGCTGATCACTGCCAACGATGCCCCTGCCAGCGGCGTAATGGGCGAGGGCGCGATTGATGGCCGTGGCGGAGCAAAACTCCTGGGTCAGGACGTGACATGGTGGGATCTTGCACACGAGGCGAAGGTTACTGACCAGCAGCAAAACGTTCCGCGAATCATTTCCGCGGATCACTCAAACGGCTTTGTTCTTTACAGAATTACGCTCCGCAATTCTCCTAATTTCCACGTTGGAGTTAATAACACCGATGGTTTCACTGCATGGGGCGTGAAGATCATGACCCCGAAGACCGCTCGTAATACGGACGGCATCGATCCTGGATCCTCGCGCAACGTGACCATTGCCTATTGCTCGATTCATACCGGCGATGACGACGTCGCGGTAAAGTCAAGCAAGTCGGGACCATCTTCGAACATTTCCATTTTGCACAACCATTTCTATACCGGTCATGGAATGTCAATCGGGAGCGGAACCAACGGCGGAGTCGACCACATGCTGGTTGAGGATCTGACCATCGATGGCGCGGATAACGGTATCCGTATCAAGTCCGATCGCAGCAGAGGCGGCTTGGTGCGCGATGTTCTATATCGCGACGTCTGCATTCGCGATACTAGGAACCCGCTTGTCTTCACGCCTCTATACACGACCTTTGGCGGGGATCAACTTCCTATTTATCGCGATATACGGCTTGAGAACGTTCACATAGTTAGTCCGGGCAGTTACACATTTCTTGGTCTGGATTCGGACCATAAGTTAGGAGTCGCGCTCGACAATGTCTTTGCCGACGATCAGGAGAACTCCAAATGGCTTGCCAAGGATGCGGATATCACGATCGGAAACAAGCGTGGCAACCTCTACCCCAAAGGTGAGGAGGTTACGGTCCAACAAACACCCGGTTCCGCACCCGGGAGCCCTCTGCCCTGCGAGTCGCGCTTTGTCCCTTTTCCGACGCTGACGACAGCCCCGGAGATGGCTGGCAAAACTCCGCCGGAAGATGAAACGCTCTACGTTGCAGCTGATGGCACGGGCGATTTCTACTCTATCCAGCGCGCTCTGGATGTGGCGCCGAAGACAGGCGCTCTACTGCTCGTAGCGCCCGGTACCTACCGCGAAGTGCTCAAGATCGATAAGCCTAACATTCGCCTTCGTAGCGCAAACCAAGACGCAAGCAAGACAATCGTCATCAACGACCTCAGCGCGGGAACGGCAGGAGGCACGCTACATTCGGCCACGGTGAATGTTACCGCCGACAATTTCTCTGCCGAGAACATCACCTTTCAAAACGATTTCAATGCCACGCATCCACAGCTTCCTGCAGGCTCACAGGCCTTGGCGCTGCTGGTAACGGGCGATCGCGCCGTTTTTCACAATGTGCGTCTCCTGGGCAACCAGGATACTGTGTATGCAGGGAGCCGCAACTGTGCTCCGGATGGGCAGAGCTGCATTCCCGCGCGGCAGTATTTCTCTGACTGCTATGTCGCCGGAAACGTCGACTTTCTCTTCGGTGATGGTAAAGCCGTTTTCGATCACTGTGAGATTCATAGTGTTGCTCATGCCGGGGGATACATAACGGCGCAGGCGAAACACTATCCAGATGAGGATTCCGGTTTCGTTCTCAACCGGTGCACACTCACTGCAGATCCCGACGTAACAAACACTGTTTATCTCGGTCGGCCGTGGCGACCCTATGCTACGGTTGTTTATTTGAATACGGAGATGGGTAGCCACATCGATCCTGCGGGCTGGCGGGAGTGGCATCCCGGCGAAACCCATTCCATCGACACGGTGTACTATGCCGAATACAACTCGACTGGACCTGGCGCGCACAACTCGGAGCGCGACTCACGCGTACATTTCCTTTCTGAGGAACAGGCCAAACAGTTTGCGCCTTCCGTGTTTTTGCGAGGCACTGATGACTGGGACCCGGTGCAAGCCGCAAAGCAATAGGGAGACACTCCTTTCCTCACGGTCTTCAGCCATTGCTACCAGGCTAGCGCCTCTGCATCTGAGTGGCCTGGGGGAGACGAAGAGTTGTTGCGATGAGAGCCGCGAGCAGAAAAGCCGCAGAGGTGATGGAGAGAGCGGGACCGAGTCCGGCCGATTGCGAAAGACTGCCAATGAGATAGGGCGCGGCAGCGCTTGTCACGCGGCCGATGTTATAAGTAAAGCCCATGGCGGAGCCGCGGAGCGCGGTTGGAAACAGCTCGCTGGTAATCACGCTGAAGCCGCTGAAGTAGCCGGTGCCGAAAAAGCCGACAAGAGGCCCAATCACGAGCAACCCACTTGGGTTACGCATAAAGGCAAACACAGGCACGAGCGTAGCTGCAACCAGAAGATAGCCGATGTAGGTGTACTTATAGCTGAAATGATCGGCAATGTATCCGAATGAGACATAGCCAAGAAAAGTCCCGGCCTGTATAGCGATAGTCCAGCCGGAGGTTTGGACGATGCTGAGCCCTCGACCTCCTTCCGAAACAGGCATCGAGAGAAACCGAGGTACCCAGGTGAAGAGCCCCCACCAAGCAAAGAGCGCAGCGGCATTCATCGTGGCGCAGACCATCATGCCGCGGCCGAATGTGCCGCGAAAGAGCTGAACCACGGACGGGTGCAAAGAACGCTGTTGCAGCCAGGTTTCCGGTTCGTGCAATTCGCGTCGCATCCAGAGAGCGATCAATGCCGGAGCGACACCGGCAAAGAAGACGGCGCGCCATCCAAAGCGCGGCATCACGAGCGCCACCAAGGCCGCGCCCAGCGCATAGCCAATGGCCCAGGAGCTCTGCATAAGTCCAAGAGCTTTGCCGCGGTGGCATCCGGACCATGTTTCGGCAACCAGGGCTGCGCCGGAAGCCCATTCGCCGCCCATGCCCAGGCCTAACAGAATCCGGCAGGTCGTTAGCTGCACAGGTGATTGTGTGACGCCGCACATGGCCGTGCAGACTGAATAGACGAGCATGCTCCAGGTGAGCGCACGGACGCGCCCAAAGCGATCCGCAAACCAGCCGAAACTCAGTCCGCCAACGGCCGCTGAGACGAGCGTGGCCGACATCATGGCGCCGCTGAGAGCTGCGGAGAGATGCATTTCGCGCTGCACCTCGCCGAGCACCAGCGCGTAGAGCATCACATCCATACTGTCGAGCATCCAGCCGAGAGATGCGGCCAGCAGTGTACGCTTCTGCTCCGGCGAAGCCTCAAACAGCCAGGTGGTTATCCCGGTCAAGCGTGCTCCTGTCGATTTAGAGTCTGCTTCCTTTGCTTTAAAGTATCTAGCATACGGTAGCGAGGCTTTGCGGCCGCGCCGTGAGATTTGCGTCACGAAAGTGGACCGAATTGCGCGTAGCGATTGATGCGGGCGGCACATTTACTGACTGCGTTTACCTCGCAGGCGGACAGCTTGGCGTGCTGAAGCTCTTTTCCACCCCCGCCGATCCTTCAGTGGCGGTTCTCAACGCCCTGGCTCGAATAGACAGCAGTCAAGTGTTCGATGTGCGACACGGCACGACCGTTGGAACCAACACGATGCTCGAGCGGACAGGCGCTCGCGTTGCATTTGTAACCACGGCCGGATTTGAGGATATGATCGCCATCGGGCGACAGACGCGCAGCCGCCTTTATGACTGGTTCGCGCCAATTCCGACTTGCCTCGTGCCCAAAGGACTGCGTTTCGGAGTTCCGGAACGGGTGACCGCCGAGGGCAACATTCTTCGCGCACCGACAGAGGATGAACTAGCGACGCTTGTTGACCAGGTGCTCGCCAGCGGAGCCGAGGCGATTGCGATTTCGCTGCTCTTCGCATTCGCGAATCCAGAGACGGAAAGACGAGTGGAATCGGCGATGCATTGCCTGGGCCTGCCCATCTCTGTCTCGCACAGGATTCTGCCCGAGTTTCGTGAATATGAGCGTGCTTCGACAACGGTAGTGAATGCATACCTGGCACCGCGCATCGGGCGCTACCTTAACGATTTGACGCGGCGCGTAACTGCGCAACACGGCGCCGGTCGCGTCGATGTAATGCAGTCTTCAGGAGGTATCATTCCAGCGCAGCTCGCTGCTGACGAACCGGTGCGCACAGTGCTGTCAGGGCCTGCAGGTGGGGTCATCGGTGCCTGCAAAGTGGGGCGTTGGGCCGGTTGCGAACGCATTATTGGATTCGATATGGGAGGCACGTCTACGGACGTTTTTCTCGCGGATACTTCAGCCGGCGCGCAACTGACCAGCGAGTCCGTAGTGGCAGGCGTACCTATCGGCGTGCCCATGCTCGATATCCATACCGTCGGAGCTGGCGGTGGGTCCATTGCCCGATTCGATACGGGCGGCATGCTCCGCATTGGGCCTGAATCAGCAGGCGCTGAGCCGGGACCAATCTGCTTCGGACGTGGGGCAAGACCGACGGTCACGGACGCCAACTTCCTTTTGGGGCGTTTGGATCCGGACAGTTTTCTAGGCGGAGGGGTGCGGCTGGATCGCGATCGGACTGAGCAACTCATGCTCGAGCAGAAGGGGTCGCTCGTCTCTGTGGAGGAATTTGCGACGGGCATTCTCCGGGTCGTCGAAGCCGAGATGGGGAAGGCGATACGCGTGATTTCCATCGAGCGCGGACATGATCTGCGACATTGCACGCTGGTCGCCTTCGGCGGCGGAGGACCGCTTCATGCGTGCTCCCTGGCACGCGCGCTGCGTATCCCAAAGGTGCTGATTCCCGCCATGCCCGGCGCGCTTTCGGCGGTAGGCATTCTGCTTGCCGATGCGGTGCGTGACTATTCCCGCACCGTGATGTTGCCAGGTGATGCAATCGGGAACCTTGGAGAGCGGTTCCAGGAACTAGAGCAGCGCGGCACTGCGGAATTCGCCGCGGAGGAGCACGAGGGTGCGACACTGCGCTCTCTGGACATGCGATACAAGCGGCAGGGATACGAATTGAATGTCTCGTACGATATTCATGCTCCGCAACGTGCCGTTGAGGATTTTCACCAACTTCACCTGCGACGTTATGGGTTCTGCGATGTCGAGCGGCCAATCGAGATTGTGAATCTGCGGTTGCGCATGACGGCCGCAGCTGAGCCGTATACACCTGCGCGCTGGGAGTTTGTACCAGGTGATGGTCGCAGCGCCTGCTATGCTAAGCGGCCGGTGTTCTTCGACGGAAGCTTTCTGCCAACGCGGTTTTATCAGCGAGAACGGTTGGTCGCCGGAGATGCTTTCCATGGCCCCGCAATGATTACGGAATATACGGCCGCCACCGTGGTCCCGCCTGATTGTTCCGTTGAGGTCGACGGTTTTCAAAATCTCATTCTCTCCGTGGGAGAAGAGGAACGCCGATGACCGATCATACGGTCGATCCGATTGAGTTAGCGCTTTTTCAGAGCACTGTGCACTCCATTGCTGAGGAGATGGGTGCTGCGCTGCGCCGCACTGCCCTTTCGCCCAACATCAAGGAGCGGCGCGACTACTCCTGCGCAGTCTTCGATGGAAAGGGCAGAGTCATCGCCATGGGCGATCATATGCCGGTGCATCTTGGCTCCATGCCCATGTCGGTTCAGGCGGCGATTGCGTCCATCGCGTTCGAACCCGGTGATATCGCGATTCTCAACGACCCATATGCGGGCGGAACTCACCTGCCGGATATCACGATGGTGCTCCCGGTCTATATTCCGGACGACCAGCAGCCCGTATTTTACGTTTCAAATCGTGCCCACCACGCCGATGTGGGGGGCAGATTTGCTGGATCGATGGGCCCGGCGAACGAAATCTTTCAGGAGGGAATTCGCATCCCACCTGTTCGCATTGTGCGCGGCGGAAAAGTGGACCGCGAGATGCTCGACCTGATCCTTCTCAATGTACGCACTCCCATTGAACGCGAAGGCGACCTGGATGCGCAGATTGGCGCTTGTCGCGTGGGCGAGCAGCGCATCCTTGAAATGGCGGAGAAGTACGAAGCGGGCCAGTTGGATGCGCTGGTGGAAGAATTACTCAACTACTCCGAGCGCCTCGTGCGCACCGAACTACGCGCCATGCCGGCTGGCGACTACTGCGCAGAAGACTGGTTGGATAGCGATGGTGTCACGGATGATCCGGTGAAAATCTGCGTGCGCCTGCGTTTCGATCCAATACCCGCCGGTGTGCATGTCGATTTTTCTGGATCCTCGCCGCAGGTCGAGGGCAGTATGAACGCGGTTCGCGCAATCACCCTCTCCGCGTGCTTTTATGTGCTGCGCTGCCTGCTCAATGAAGATGCGCCGGCGACGGAAGGAATTCTACGGCCGCTGACTTTAATCGCGCCTGCGGGAACCATTGTCAATGCGATATCTCCTGCCCCTGTCGCCGGAGGGAATGTCGAAACCTCACAGCGCATTGTTGATGTGCTCCTGTGTGCGCTCGCCCAGGCGATTCCCTCACGCGTACCTGCGGCCAGCGCTGGAACCATGAGCAATTTGACGATTGGCGGAGTAGACCCACGCACCGGCGAGACCGTCACCTATTACGAGACGATGGCAGGGGGCATGGGCGCACGTCCGGGCATTGGCGGCATCTCTGGCGTGCAGACACACATGACCAATTCGCTCAACACACCTATTGAGGCCCTGGAATACGCGTACCCGTTTCGAGTGCGGCGCTATGGATACAGGAATGGGTCAGGCGGCGCAGGCGAATTCCGAGGCGGCGACGGGTTGATTCGCGAAATCGAAATGCTGACCGATGTGCAGGTGACGTTGCTGGCAGAGCGAAGGAGATTTCGCCCGTATGGTTTGCAAGGCGGCGAGGAGGGAGCTCCGGGCGGTGCGCGGGTTGCCCGAGCCGAAAGCTCTCAAGAGGTCGAACTGCCGGGAAAATGCAGCATAAGACTCGCCAAGGGAGACATTTTGCAAATCGAATCCCCAGGCGGTGGCGGGTGGGGTGAATGCTGACTCAGAGTGCCACGCCGGCGGCAACGAAACGAGGTCGTGGTTGTATTGCTGACGCATACGCGAGAGGTTCGCGGAATGATGCAAAGGGCGCAGCCCTATTGTTTCGTTTGCTTTGTCTTTTTTCGGCCGGCAACGAAGGCTAGCTCATGCGTAAACGCTTTCAAGAGTCAGGCATTGTCTCCACCGCTATCGATCTGATTCTCCGCTGGAATCGGAGCGATACAGTGCAAACAACCACTATCCACAACGGTTTCGATGGTACTCATCCTTAAGATGTAATTGAGAAACACTGAGAAAGCGTATAATTTTCCAGACCGTGAGCCTTTCCAAGAAAAAGCCATCCAACCAGCGCCGGCCGGGCGTCAGCATCCGCGATGTCGCTGGCCGTGCGGGCGTATCAATCGCCACTGTCTCGCGTGCGGTGAACCACATTCCCACGGTCGACCCCGAATTGGCAAAACGAGTCTGGCAAGCAATCGAAGAGGTGGGGTACGTGCCAAACAATCAGGCACGTGCATTGGTCTCCGGCCGTAGCCGAATGCTGGGACTTATCGTATCTGAGATCACCAATCCATTCTTCCCTGAGCTTGTGCAAGAGTTTGACGACCTGGCCGTAGCCCAGGGGTATGAAGTGCTGATCGGTTCCACCAACTACGACCCGGCGCGAACTGAATTGCTGATTCGCCGCATGCTTCAACGCAATGTGGACGGCGTCGCAGTCATGACCTTTGGCATCGAAGAGGATTTGGTGCAAAAACTGGTGGAGCGCGAATTTCCGCTGGTGTTTGTGGATGCCGGGCCGAACCAGTCCAACATCCGCGTGCTCAAGGTCAACTATGGAGAGGGGATTCGTCAGGCGGTGCAGCATCTGGCCGCGCTTGGTCACCGACGAATTGCCTTTGTCAGCGGACCTTTGCGTCTGCGTTCAGCCGTCGCCCGGCGTGATGCGTTTCTCAAGTCCATGCGGGAACTGGGGCTCACTGTCCCCGCTGAACACATGGTCGAGGGCAACCACACTATGGAGGGCGGGATGGCCGCAATGGATTCCTTGATCGCTCTTGCCGACTTGCCAACCGCCGTTCTTTGTTCCAACGACATGACCGCACTTGGCGCCCTGCATGCCCTTTACCGGACGACCCACAAAGTTCCCCACGAGATCTCAGTCGTAGGATTCGATGACATTCACCTGGCGCAGTTCATGCTGCCACCCCTCACCACGGTGCAGATGTCTTGCAAGGATCTGGCCTCGGCAGCGGTTGAAGCACTCCGGGCCGGAATCGAGCTTGACCACCCCAAAGCATCCCAAAGGGAATGGAGCATTTCCACCCGGTTGGTGGTGCGGCAGTCCACTGCTTTCCCGCGCGGAACGCTGCCGGCGCTAGTGGAGAACTCGGCCGGCAAGCGGCGCAGTAAAGGCGCCGTCTAGACGCGTTGCCTGCCCTCCCTTGCTGAGTTTCCGAGAGTGGGGGCCAATCTCTGCCGGATCTGAACAATTCGGCCGAATGTGGTCCGATTCGGTCTTGAGATCTCGACTATGAGAAAACGTTATCTCTCTTGTCAGAGCCCGTTCCGGTGCGATACCATAGCCTCCCATGCGTAAACGATCTATCTCATTCATTCTGTTTCTCTCCATTACGCTACCTGCGTGCCTCTCCGCACAAGCGCCCTCGCTCGCCATTCAGGTGGATAAGCCGACCGCGAAGGTCAGCCCGATGCTCTATGGCCTGATGACCGAGGAAATCAATTTCTCGTACGACGGAGGGCTCTACGCGGAATTGGTCCGCGACCGAACTATTGGCCGGGACTGGCAGGCGCTCGCGCACTGGACAATGGTGGCGCGCGGCAATTCGGTAGTCGACATTTCCGCAGATGGCCAGACCGGTCCCAGTGCCGCATTGCCGCGCAGCATCAAGGTCATTGTGGCCTCCGCATCAGAGACCTCACCTGCCGGGGTTCAGAACGACGGCTATTGGGGTTTCCCTGTTCGGCCATTGACGACATACACCGGGTCATTTTATGCGAAGACCAATATCGAAGGCGTTCCCGTTACTGTGAGCTTGGTGAACGACCGGACGGGCGCAACCGCCGCCAGCGCAATGGTAACCCGCCTCACCGGCGATTGGAAACGGTATGCATTTACGCTCAAGACCGCGCAGGTTCCGGTCTCTTCAGACAATCACCTTGTGCTGACAATCTCGCGTCCGGCGACGGTCTGGTTCGACTTGATTTCGCTCTTTCCACCTACTTATCATGACCGTCCCTACGGCAATCGCATCGACCTCATGGAAAAGCTGGCGGCGATGCATCCAAAGTTTCTGCGCCTGCCGGGAGGCAATTATCTAGAGGGTGACCATATCTCTGAGCGATTCGAGTGGAAGAAGACCATCGGTCCGTGGCTGGATCGCCCCACGCATCCTAGTCCGTGGCATTACCGCTCGTCAGATGGAATGGGGCTGCTCGAATTTCTGGAATGGTGCGAGGACCTGAAGATTGAGCCGGTGCTTGCGGTGTATGCCGGATACTCCATGGCGCAGGAGCATGTCGAGCCCGGCCCAGCGCTCGAGCCTTATATTCAGGATGCCCTTGATGAAATCGAATACGCGACCGGTGACGCCAGTACTAAGTGGGGATCGGAACGTGTGAAGGACGGACATCCAGCGTCGTTCCCGCTTCACTATGTGGAGATCGGCAATGAAGACTGGTTCGACCGTTCGGGCTCTTATGACGGTCGCTACGCGCAGTACTATAAGGCGATCAAGCAACGCTACCCGGAATTGCAATTGATCGCGACTGCTCCAATCAAAAGCATCAAGCCAGATGTTCTCGACGAGCACTTCTATATGGCCGCCGAAAAATCGTTTTCGGACGCAAGTCATTACGACACGGTCGATCGTAACGGCCCGAAGATTTTCGTGGGCGAATGGGCGACACGCGAGGGAGAGCCTACGCCAAATCTGCAGGCAGCCCTGGCTGACTCCGCCTGGATGACCGGAATGGAGCGCAACAGCGACCTAATTATCATGGCCAGCTACGCACCACTTTTTGTGAACGTAAATCCCGGCGGAATTCAGTGGGAGACCGACCTGATCGGCTACGACGCGCTGACCAGCTATGGCTCGCCGAGTTACTGGGCGCAGGTGTTGTTCGCGGGTCATTTGGGAACAGAAGTGGTTCCCAGCACACTGGCCAACACCGGCCCGCGTGTTTATACATCGACGACGCGCGATGAGAAGCGGCGCAAGATATTCGTCAAGGTGGTCAATGCGCAGTCGGACGTTTTGCCCTTGAGCATCGGCATCAACGGTGTGACAGCCATTGGGCACGAGGCAATTCTGACCACTCTAAGTGGCAAGACTCCCAACGCCACCAATAGCATCACGCACCCTGACGAAGTTGTGCCTGTCGAGCACCACATTCAAGCTACGGGACCGAAGTTCGAACACAGCTTCGCACCCTACTCGGTCAATGTGTTGGAGCTAAGTTACTAGAGAATCAGGATTGCGGCTATGTGTCTCCGACGAAAGACCGGGGGCAAACCGCAACTATGACATTTCGGAACGCATTGCGATGACCCTAATAGATTGTTTGGTCTTGAACTGGTCTTGAGGATGGGCCGGGTGGCGTTCGGGTTGAGGACTGCTGAGAATCGAATTGATCACCTCTTCCATTTCTGGGAAGAGATCAAACTTCAAATCATAGACGGCACAATACTTGCGAATCGATATAACAGGCGGAAATGGTCAGCCGGCGCGGGCTTCAAGTTTTTGGAGTCATGCCGAATTCGTCTAGCCTCCGGAGTGTCAACGAGGTATCGCCACATTCACTTCCGCCAGCATTGCACTCTCGCTCGTGAACGTGCTCGTTGAACGATGAAGATCGCTCCCGACTGCAGTAGCAAAAAAATTCGAAAGAACTCGAAACCAGCGTAATAGAGACGCATCTTAAGCCTTCAAAGGTGGAACGTGAAACCTGCTTGAGAAGAACTGCCAAGCAGCGGCAATTCAAGTTGGCCCTCGCCGGAATGGCGCGAAGACTCCGCAAGGGTTGCTGGTCAACAAAGAAAGTTAGATCTGCCGTTTCAACCTGATGCAAGCTGCTCGAACAAACTCAAACCTCCAACTTCAGAAGCGGAGAGCTTCCCCATGTATGAGCCGCATGAAGATCAAAGGCAGTCGTTTCGTCTCGATGTTCCACTACACCAATTACTTACCAGTCCGGTAAGCGAGCGCGTCGAGCTTCGGCCGGTGGGGGCGCCGCAACGTTTCCCCGAACCGGTATTTCCCCAGCATCCTGAACTCCTGGCTCCGATCCCTGACGATTGGACAGCTCCGGAGAAACGGCGCTTCACTGCGGGTCAAATCTATGGAACGATGCGCGGGTGGTTGTTTCCCTATATCCGCTCGCGTCTGACTGGCGGCGACTTTCATCCGTTGATCGCGTACTTGTTTACTGAGTTCAAGTGCAATCTTGACTGTCACTACTGCTGGGCGTTCGACAACAAAATCAAGGGGATGACTGAGGACACAGCGAAGCGCTCCGTGGACTGGCTGCACGGTACCGGCTGTCGGGTGCTTGCGTTTATGGGTGGCGA
>Ga0187847_10000294_pt1 | contig 59459 bp, 83 predicted proteins | sample June2016WEW_4_10_FD_132458 | JGI IMG/M metagenome (GOLD analysis project Ga0187847, IMG submission 132458) | Peatland microbial communities from SPRUCE experiment site at the Marcell Experimental Forest, Minnesota, USA - June2016WEW_4_10 | ecosystem: Environmental > Terrestrial > Soil >...
ATCTCAATCGAGGAGGACGACAAGGGGCTGCTCGCCATCACCGCGGAAGAGCTGACGGTCGGAGTCTCGACGCCGGCCGCGAACCCGCGGCAAGGGACCAGCTCTTTCACGCTCAACCGCAACATCACGGCTTCTCCCGTCAACGCTCCGCTCATTTTCGAGCCGCCGCCCGCTTTGACCAATAACACCACGCAGGTCTGGGTCGGCGCTTCCGGCGGAATTTCCGGCGTTGTAGATCCGAACTGGGGCGGATGCTACGTTTGGCTCTCCTACGATGATGTCAGTTATTCGAACATCGCTACGATCAACCAGCCACTGCGGCAGGGCTTTTTGACGTCGTCGCTCGCCGCGGCGAGCGGCTGGGATACAACCCACACGCTTAGCGTCAGCCTCGCCGAATCCGGGGGCGTTCTGACTGGCACGAGCGAAACGGGGGCTCAGCAGGGCGCGACGCTCGCCCTGGTTGATTCCGAGCTTCTTGCTTACGAATCGGCGATACTGACCGGGACCAACGCCTACAATCTCACCAACCTCGAGCGGGGCATGTACGGCACAGTGGGCGCGGCCCATGCGAGCAGCGCGGCCTTCGCCAGACTCGATACCGCGGTCGTCAAATACAATTTGCCGGCGAGCGGAGTCGGTCAGACCCTGTATTTCAAATTGCAATCGTTCAACATCTTCGGCGGCGGCGTCGAGGCGCTTTCTAGCTGCGCTGTTTACACCTACCAGCCAACCGGAGCCGGCGAGATTGGACCCGTGGCCTCAACGCTCGCGGCGGGGACCGGAATGGATTGGGGTCACGTCGCCGGCGACGTCGTTTCGGAAGAGGACGACTTCGGCACGCTCGAAGCGCCGGTCTACTCCATCATCGATCTTGGGAACTGCACCTCATGAGCGTACAGGTCAAACGCCGTCGCGACACGGCGGCCAACGTCGCCGGCTATACCGGCGCGCAGGGCGAAATCATCGTCGATACGACGAACAACCGGCTTACGGTCCATGACGGCGCCACTGCCGGCGGTTGGGCGGTTATGGGCGCGGGGCGCACTGCGGTCTCAGACGCGAGCTACGCGGCGCAGACTACCGATCGCCTGATCGCCTATACCGCCATCACGGCGGCGCGCACCGTGACACTGCCGGCTGCCGCGTCCTACCCGGTCGGGCAGATTCTTTGGCTCTGCGATTCCTGCGGCCTGGTCTCGTCGACGCTGACGGTGACCCTTAATCGCGCCGGCTCGGACACTATCGACGGCGTTTCGTCGACTATTCTCAACGCCGCCTACGACGCGGTCGCGCTGGTATCAGACGGCGTATCCGAATGGACGCTTTTGGTTGATCCTCTCAACCAAGAATTTACGCTCCTCAGCGTTGGCACGGCGCCCGATCCCAGCAACCCGTTGAGCGTCTATGGCGGGACGAACGGCTCGGCGCTGTTCAACGGAGCCAACTTCAACATCACCATCAACAAGGCGGCTGCGACCGACACCGCCTCGATCATTTTCGAAGATGGGTTCTCGGGCCGCGCCCAGATGGGCCTCAACGGCTCCGACAACTACAGTTTTAAGGTCAGCGCGAACGGTTCGAGCTGGACGACCGCGATTGCGCTCGATGCGACGACCGGCGCGCCGACTTTTGCCAACCAGCGCACGCCGGTTTCCGACGCCAGCTACACGACTCTCGCGACCGACCGCGAAGTCGCCTTCACCGCGATCACCGCGGCGCGCATCGTCACCCTGATTGCCGCCTCTGCGTACCCGGTTGGAACCGATCTCGTGATCGTCGACGAAAGCGGGCTGGTTTCACTCGGCAACACGGTCACGGTCACCGGCTACGGGGTCATCTGTACGGCCCGCGGCTTTTTAAAACTGCGCTCCACGGGGACAGCTTGGCAGGTCGTCAGCCGCAGCCCCAACATCCTGCTGTTCAGCGCGTCGGGAACCTACACCCCGACGCCAGGCATGCAGTTTTGCGACGCCTATGCCTACGGTGGCGGCAGCGGCGGCGGCGGCGGCGCACTTCAGGCCTCCTCTCTGGCCGTCAGTGGCGGCGCCGGCGGTTCTGGCGGCGGCGCCAGCTATGGACGGTTTTTGGCCGCTCAGATCGGCGCCTCGCAAGTGCTCACGATCGGCGCCGGGGGAATTTCAGGCGCCGCCGCGACGACCAGCAATACCGCGGGCGGCGCGGGCGGCGTGGGCGGCGCGACGTCGCTGGGGACGCTGCTGACTGCGCCAGGCGGGGGCGCCCCCTCGGGCGGTCAGCTCGCGGCCAGCTCGGCGAGCGGCGGCGGCGCCGGAACGATCGGCAATGGCGGCGCCGCTTCTGGATCAAGCGCCGGCGCCGGCGGCATCTTTGGCGGCTCCGTGGGGGCGACCGGGGCCAACGCGGGCATATCGAGCGCCTACCCCGGCTGCGGCGCCAGCGGCTCGCCCTGCGATGCGACCGGTCTCGCGCACACCGCGGGCAGCGCAGCCTTCGCAGGCTCGGGCGGCGGGGCTGGCGGCGGCGTCTTATCAACCAATACTCCGCAAAATGGCGGCGCCAGCGGCTACGCCGCTCTGGCGGGGACCAGCGTCAGCGGTGGCGCAGGCCTCGGCGCGAACGGAATCTCTCCGTCGATCTTGTCGCGCGCTCTCAATTTGTTTGTGGGCAGCGGCGGCGCGGGCGGCGCGGGCGCGATATCGGCGGCTTTCGCCGGCGGCGCCGGCGGCTTGCCAGGGGGGGGCGGCGGCGGCGGCGGCTCGGCTCAGAACGGCGGAACGGCGGCCGCCGGGGGCGCCGGGGGCGCCGGCTATCTCATCATCGCGGAGTTTTTTTGAACCTCCAAGAGCATTCCCTCTCCTGTTTGGGAGAGGGGCAGAAGCGAGGGTTGTTCTCCAACCAAGGAAAAGCATCATGAAACTCTTACGCTTCCCGCGCCGCTTTGGCGCGCGGTTGATCCTCGCGTGCGCTTTAGCCGCCTTCGCCGCGCCCGCTTTCGCCGAAGACGCCAAAGATCTCGAGAGGCTGTTCGCCCCGCTGACCTCCGGCGGGTGCGTCACTATCGCCGACGTGCGCGCCGCCGGGGCGCTGGTCGAGCTCACGCCGGATCAATTCCAGTTCGTGCGCGCTTTCTGGATGGCGATACCGCCGGTAAGTCAGCAACTGGCGCCCGGCGACAAGGCGTTCTTCGTGCAAGACGCCACAGGCCACGCCGCTTTTGGCCTGTTCGACGAGTCCGGCGCTGTCTGCTCGGTGTTCGAAGCAACCGATTGGATAAAAAAACTTGTCGATCAGATTGGCCGCGGCGAAAATGGCAAGCGCGGCGATCCGACATGAGGCTGTTTTGCGCGCTGGCGTTCGTTGTTCTGATTGCGCTCCCCGTTCCTGCTTCTTTTGCCCGCGGCGTCGCTTTCACCGCCGCGCCTTTTCCAAGCGAAAGAAGGGTTGTGGCGGATGACGAGGGCCGCGTTTTTCGCGGCGCGCGAACCTTGGTGGCGATCGCAGAATCGCATCTGGGTCAGGGCAATTTCATCGGACTCGCCGGGCCGTGGTGCGCCGATTTCGTCTCGGCGATTCTTCGCGCCGCCGGCAAAAGACCGCTGGCCAATCGCACGGCCGCCTCGGCGCTCGCCTACGGTCCTCGGGAACAAAACGCACAACCCGGCGATCTCGTGGTGGTGCGTACGCGCCGCGGCGCCTACGGCCACGTCGGTATCGTCGTTGCCGATCGTGGCGAAGACACGGTCGAAATCATCTCGGGCAACTGGTCGCATCGTGTGCTTCGCGCCCGCATTTTGCGGCGCGACGTGACCGCGTTTGTAAGAGTCTGAGATCGCGGTGGCGATCGCGGGCAACATTCTGCCAATCGCCGTTGCGGTTTTGGCCCTGTGGGCCGCTTTCTCCCTTGTTTCGAGGCCGTGAAGACCACGCCTCTTTCCGCACGCCTCCGAAACTTTCCCGCCGGACAGCGTTGTTCTTTTTCCGCACGCGGGGTGCGGAGCCAACTGGAGCAAGTCTTATGATTGATCACGAAAACCTCGATCACGGCGACGTCGTCACGTTGAATTCCGGCGGCCCGGAGATGACCGTCGATTACGTCGAAGACGTCGTCGTCGACGAGGACACCGGCGAAACCGAACCGTCAGTCAACGTGTTGCGCGGCGAAGGCGATGTCATCTTTCCCGACGCGTTCCATCCGCAGGCGCTGACCTTCGTCCGCGCTTTCGACGACGAGCCTTACACCGACTTTGACGAGCCTATCGCCTAACTCGCCGTAAAAAAAAGGCGTCAAACAAATGTTCGCAGGTTTCAAGACCTTCGCCGTCGGCCTGGCGCTGGCGGCGCTGCCGCAGGCGATCAACTACGTCAGCGGTTTCGATTTCGTCCACACTTTTGGCCTGTCGCCGAATGCCGGCACTGTCATCGGCTTGGTCATAATCGCCCTGCGCGCCGCGACCACGTCGCCGATCTTCAAGGTCTAATGGCGCGCCGAAAGCGGCCTCTCACCGCGCTCGAATGGGCGGCGATCGCCGTCTTCGCGGCGACGCTGATCGTCGCCGCGATAATTGCAATCGGCGGCTCGCTGTCGAACTGACGCGCAGGCCTCTGCGGCTGCAGAAGGCCGCGCTTTTTACAACCAAGGATCTGACCATGAAATACGCTGCTCTTGCGGCTGCGCTGGCGCTTAGCGTCTCGCTCGCCGGCTGCGCCGCCAACGGCGCGCTGACGTCTGCCGCCAATACCGACGTCGTCAATGCGCTGGCGATCAGCTGCCCGATCGTCGCGGTGGTCCAGGCCTCCGCGCTGCCGCTCAGCGCCATCGAAAAATCCTCGGTGGCGACGCTTGAGCTCGCCTGCCCGCCCAACCCCGCGCCGACCTCCGCAGTGATCGCCGCCGCCGACATTATCGCGGCCTACATCGCCCTCGAGCCGGTCATCGCTGCACAAATCAAGAAATAACCGCGCCGACGCGGCGCAGACAAGCGGAGGCCGCCATGTCGATCAATTGGTCCGCGCTGGCCAGCGCGGCGTTATCCATCCTCGAGAAAGCCGGGGCATCGACGGCGCCAGCGACGGCGACGGTGGTCGCCAAAGTCGCCGGCGATACCATCACCTACGGCGGCCTGACCTCGCTGGTCAGCCTGGTCAAGGCGTTTCCGCTGGCGGAAGCCGAGGCGCTGCTCGAAGGTGAAGGGACCGTCTCCGACGCGCTCGACATCACCGAAAAGGCGCTGGCGCTGGTCTCGCTCGCCGATCCCGAGCTGATTCCCGAGGCCGGAGCGATCGAGCTCGGCCTCGCGGCGGCGAAGGTCTTTTACCCCGTGCTGGCCGAGGCCGCGGCCGCGAACCCGGCGGCCACCGGCGGCCTACTGTGGACTTCCGGGCGCGGTAAACGATGAGCGCCAAGATCGCCTTCGCCTGCGGAACGGCTGAAGCCGCCCGCATCCTCAATCTCGATCGGAGCCCGCACTTGCTCTGCATGAGCGACGGCGACGCCGATACGCTACGCCGGCGCCTGAAAGCGGCGATCTCCGCCGGCGCGACGCATGTCATGCGCTTCGACGTCAGCGGCGCGCTGTCTGACGCGCTAAGCCCTGGCGACCTCGCCTGCGCCCTTTTCGCGATCGGCGCCGGGATGGAGCGGATCGCCTTCGATCCCGCCTGGGCGGCCCGCATTATTGCGGCGACAGGGGCAAAACCCGCAACCTTCGCACTTGTCGCCTCGACCTTGTGGACGGCGGCCGCCAAGGCGGCGCTCGGCGCGGAAACCGGCGCGCTTGCGGTCGACATGGAATCGGGCCTCTGCGCCGAGGTCGCCGCCGAGTGTGGCGTTTTGTGCGCGGCGGTCGGCGCCATCTCCGACGCAAAAACTCAGAATCTCGGCGCCGATGCGGCTAACGCTCTCAACGCCGATGGTTCAACCAACATTTTCGCCGTCCTCGAATCTGTCGTCGCCGACCCCGGCGAGCTGCCGGATCTGATGCGCCTTGCCAGCACGTCGACGCTCGCCTTTGACGCGCTGGCGCAAGCGCAGGCCGACATGAATCTCGATTACCTGGCGCGCTGATGGCGCGCCAAAAAAAGAAGATTGAGAAATGACGACCGCAAGCCTCGCTTTGCCGGAGACGGTTGAAGTTGCCGTGGCGCGACTCGACGGCCGGCTGACCGGCATCGAAACGCGCATGCGCGACCACTACGAGATCACCAAAGAGTCGCGCGCCGAGGTCAAAACGAGCCTGGCGGAAATCAATGAGACGCTCAAGAGCCTCACCAGAGTCAGCGACGAATGGGCCGGTGTGCGCCGCGCGCTTTTGGCGGCGGCCGGCGTTATCGGGCTGATCTGCACAATTCTCGGCGTCTTGTTCGGCTACCTCAGACTGGGCGCAAAATAATGGCCGCGCGCCACGCCGAGAGCTATTTCGCGCGGGCGCTGGAGCTGGAAGACTGCGCCCGGCGCATCGAAGCGGCGCCGCCGTCGCTCAATCTCGCCCCTCGCTGGCGCGATGCCGCGTTTCTGCGTCGCGAGGCGGACTGGTGGCGCGCCTATGCCCGGGAGCTCGTTGAGTCGGCTGCGAAGTAGTTCGGCGGCTCGGGTTGCGGCATCCAATGCGTCGGGACCGGCACGCCGCATATTTCGCCGCCCGCACCCGCCTGGCCATCCCGCCACCATCCCCCCGACCAAACTGCACCTGATAGTTTGAGTTCGCGCGCATGCCACTAAGATCGGCGTCCCGTCCCGCGGGGCGGCCTCTATAGATCGCCAATCGCTCATTTGCTCAATTCCTTCCTAATTCGCGCCCGGGGCCTCGGCTCCGGGCGTTTTTTGCGTTTCAAGCCTAGCGCGAGCGCGGACCGAGCGCCTTGTACAGGTTGGTCCGGTCGAGCCCGACTCGTCGCGCCACCTCGGCGCCTGACATTGTCTGGTCGGCCCACAGCCGCGCGGCCTCGGCGAGCTCCGCGCCGCTGAGTTTTGGCGCGCGCCCGTCGCGCGGCGGTTCGCTCGCCTCGAATCTTTCCAGCGCGGCGCGAATCGCTTCGGCATCCGCATCCGCGCGGCGCATCAGGCGCCTGGCGTGGGCGAGCAGGCGCTTGCGCGTCGCCGCGCGCGGCGCGTTGACCCCACGCGCCCAATCGGCAACCGTCGAGACCGACAGACCAAGGTCGCGCGCCAGCGGCGATTGCCAGTGTGGCCCGTAGAGCGCGCGGCCGAGAACGACGATAGGCGCTTCGGCAGTCATAGCAGCGCTTTTGCCTCTTCGAGAGCCTCTTTGATCCGCTGATCGGTAAGCGCCGCAATCCAGGCGCAGTGTTCCCACGCGATCGACATGATGCGGTCGCGCTGTTCGTCCGTCAGATCGGCAATCCACGTAGGAGCGATTGCATCGGCGCGTTCGTGGAATTCGTCATAAGCAATAATTTCGTTGGTCATCCTCGTCCCCCTTGGTAGGCCGATGGCGTGTGTCCGGATCCGTGATTATGGGTATAGTCTCGCTTCGCGACACTTGCAAGCCTTGTTTCGCGACACGCGGTCACGAATTGTTACAGGCTGAGGTCTTCTTACGGCGCGTAGCCGCGGCGGATTTTAACGGCCCGGCGCTCGGCCATGGCGGCCTCGGCCGCGTCCGCGGAACGAAAAACCTTTTTGCGTTTCACGGCGCCTCGTCGATCGCGTCCGTTGCCGCATCCAGCCATTTGACGATCTCGCCGGGCGCAACTTCGTCGATCCAGACGATCTCGGCGAGAACGTAATCCTCGCTCGAATAGGCGGTCCCGGTCAGGATGTCAGCGGGCTGTTCAACGGGCTCCGGCAAACCGTCCTCGTTGCAGGCGACGATGCGCGCTACGAAGCGCGGCGGCTGCATGTGGTAGATGTATTCCCGCCGCTTGCCGTCGCCGCCGAAGGCGTCGCCAATCAGCCATTCGTCGCGCGGCCACGGCGCGAGGGCCGTGGCGCCGAGCCATGCGGCGAATCGCGCCTCGACCCACGGCGGAATCGGCTCGGCGCCGCGCAGCCATTTACGGATTCGGCTGGCATCCTTGAAGCCAAATTTTCGCGCCATCGCGGTCTGCCAACCAATCGCGCTACGCAGCAGCGCGATCGAGGAAGATTGAAATTCGGCGGGGGTCACTCAAACAGCCCAATCCGGGCCAGCCTATCCTCGCCTGCGGCTTCTTCGTGAGCTAACACCCCGTCCGCGTTGTAAAAGCGCAGGATGTCAAAACCATGGTAGCCGTCGTTGGCAATGAGGACGATCTGAAGCTCGGAGCCGTACACGAAGAGCGCTTTGCGACCGCGCTTGAGCGTCCTCGACGTCTCGCCGTCGGCAACACCGGCTCGGCCCTGGTCGCGCGCTGAAAGAACGTCGGCGATGATGGCGTCACGAGCGGTCGCGTTTGATATCAACTTGGTCATGGCGTGGCGCCTGTCTCATCGTGGTAGGCTTCTGCGCGCGTCCGGGCGTTACCGGGAGGCAGTTGCGCCAGAAACGCGCTCACCCGGTCGCGGCCGCACTCGAGCTTGTTGCGGCGAAAGGCGACAACCGCGACGTCGGAGGCCAGGGCGGCGTCGATTGGCGTACGATCCCCGGCGCCGTAGGCCTCGCCGTCGATAAGCAAAACCGGCATTCCGTAGCTCGACGCCGGATGGTCTGTGGTCAGGGCGAACATAATCATGGCGAATTCGATCAAGCCGTGCTGTGAAGTTTGCCTCAGCCCCGGCGGGCTTGATTGCCCTTCCGAACAACCTATCACTAGGTCATTTTGCCACGAAAGTCCAGTAACATAATATTACAGCGCCCCTTGCAGCCGGGGCGCCGACCCCGCCTTTCCGTCGCGCCTCGGCGATAAGGCGGATTTCACTTCGGCGAGAGTTATTCCTCGATTTCCAGCGCGGAGGCGCGGACGTAGCCGCTGCGGTCCCGTTCCCAAAAGACCCAATCCCTGCTGTTATAATTGGCGACGTCAGCGACGTGCTTAGCTTCATTGCAGATTTCGATTTCGTCGCGATCAAAACTGACATTGGCATTTTCTTCTTCGGCCTTGATTGCAGCTTCGATGTCTTCGCCGGTCGGTATGACCGCGATCAGCATCGTGTCGAGATAAGCGACGGTGACAGTGGTATCGGTGGTCATTGCTGTTCGTCTCCATTTTGGCGGCGGGGCTTTCGCCCCGCCTTTCAGTTCAGATCGCGTATCGGTTCGCCTCGGCCCTCATGGTCTCGCATTCGACCGGCTCGCCTCGCTCGGCGTGTTGCTTGGCCTGCAAGACCCTGGCCGACCAGGCCTCGCAAAGCTCGCTTCCGAGCTCCGCGTTGGTGAGCGTGATCTTCAGGTTGATCGCCGCTTCGATAATCTCGTTGATGTTGTCTAACATTGTCTTCCCCTCTTCTGGCTTCCCTTCATCGTCGGGAGGCTCTAGGCCGATGGCTTGTGTCCGGCTCCAATGATCACGGTGTAGTCTCGTTTCGCTGCAATGTCTAGTCTTGTTTCGCTACACGCGATCACATATTGTTACAGTGCGGGCTTTTGTAGCAGGGGGCGTTGACCGCGGCAGCGAGCCGGGGTCAACGCCCCCGGCTACATCGGCTACTTGCCCTCCCACGCCTTGGCGAATTTCGCCTCGAATTTTGCGCACGCGGCCGATGAGCGCACCAGCACCAGGTCGTTATCCTGCCGGGTCTCGCCCGAGCGGCTGAAATTGGCCGAGCCGGTGCGCAGCACGCGGCCGTCGATGCAGAAACCCTTGAGGTGCATCAGCTCGCCCCTGGGCTTGTCACGCACCTCAAGGCCGGGATGATCATTGGCGAGAAGACTGACGACGTCGGGGACGCTGAGCTCGGCCGCCATTTCCGCGTCGCGCCAGAGGCGCACGCGCACGCCGCGCTCGCCGGCGAGCTTTAGCGCCTCGACAATCGCCCGGTCGGTCATCACGTAGGCGGCGACGTCGATGGTATCTCCCGCCTGGTCGATCGCCTCGACGTCGATCGCCTCGAGGTTCTCTTCCGGGGAATAATGGATCTCGGTGGTGCACGAGCAGCAGGCCTCCGCCGCCGGCGCTTTCGCGGGCGGCAGGCCAACCGCCAGGGCGAACGCGACGATCGCCGATACGCTGACCGCGGCGGTCATCGTCACCCCCATTTCAACGGCGGCGTTCATTCGAGCACCTTCGACGCGGCGACGTGAAGCCAGGCGGTGCGGCTGATGCCCAGGCGCTTCGCGTCCGCATCGATCCGCTGCAGGAGCGCCGCGTCAAACCGCATGTTCACGACAGTTTTGCCCGCCTCTGGATTGGCGCCGGCGCCCGCTTCCCGCGCCGAGCCCGCGCCGGAAATGAACGCCTCGGCTTTCTTTTCCGCGCTAGCCGGCTTTACGGCGTGGGGCATTCTGATGGACATTGAATACCTCTTGTGCGTACAGCGCATCTACAACGGATAGCAGCTCGTCAACTGCCTTGGGATCTCGCGGCGCCTGTTCCACCACGGACATCCCGAGACTGAACGCGTTGGGAAACGCCTTGCGGCGGCCGATCGCCAACGGAAGCGGCTCGACGCCGTCCATAGCTTTCAGCGCGGCAAAGGCTTCCTCGTTGTCGCGGCCCTGCGGGTCGGCCATGTTGAGGATCGAGCAGGCGCGGAGGCTGTCGTTGACGGCGCGCGCTTCGGCGACCAGCGCCACGATTTTCGCCCCGGCCCACAGGTCGACGCTGCGCGGTAAAAAGGGAATCAGCACCAGGTCGGCCACTGTAAGCGCCGCGCGCAGGCTGCCAGTGTCGCGGCCGCCGACATCTATAACAATTTCGCTATATTTTTCGCGCAGCAGCTTCATCTGTTGGCGAATCGCCGCGCCGTAGAGCTGGACCGTGGCGAACTCGGCCTTGTCAGGCAGCTCGGCGCGAATCTCTGCGAAAGTCGCGGCGCTCGCCTGCTCGTCGGCGTCGATCAGCAGCACATCGCGCCGGCGCTGGGCCATAACGGCGGCGATATTGACCGCGAGAAGGGTCTTTCCCACCCCGCCCTTGATGTGCGCGACGCAGAGAATCATGGGTTACATCCGAATGGCGTTGACTATCATGTGTACGCACAATGTGCGGTAAAAGTAAATACAATGTGAATGCAGCGCCAACACGGTCACGCTCGACCCTCACCCCTGCCCCTCTCCCGAACGGGAGAGGGATACGCGCCGCAGCCCCTCGAGCGCCGGTTTCTGTGTCGAAAGCTGTGTCGCGGCTTGAGCGGCGCGCTGCGATCCCCGCGGAACGCCCTGGTTTTGCTGGTGGGCCGGGAGGGACTCGAACCCCCAACCAGACCGTTATGAGCAACTTGACGCAATCGAGACTCGGCGGAATTCAACGGTTCCTCGGGTGTGGCGCCCATTCTCGTTCTCTTTTGGTTCATGCGATTCGGTGTCGCGACACCGAATCTGTCACTTGCGGCCGATCGCCTTGGCGGCCGCGTCCTGATAGTCGGGCGCGAGATGGCCGTAATGCTGCAGAATCATCGCCTCGCTCGTGCCGAGAAAATCGGCGACCAGCCGCGTCGGCAGACCCTCGGCGACGAGCCACGAGGCGCAGGTATGGCGCAAGGTGTAGGCCGTCACGCCCGCCGACAGGTTTGCGAGCTTGCAGGCGCGGGCCAGCGCCGTCTTGACGCTTTCGACGGGCCGGCCGTCGAACTGCACCACATAGACCTGGGGCGGCGTTTTGGCGGCGTCCAGGCGCTCCCATCGCCGGCACAGGCGAACTACCTTCTCCGCCAGCTTCACGGTAGGCTGGCGCTTATTCGTGACGGCCGCGCCGTCGGCGTGGCGATGGAAAACGCCGTTCTGAGTATCGATCCACGAGAGACGCGGGCCGCGCATCCATGAGGCGTTGAAAATCGCCCCGGGGCGTGAGCCGGTGTAAACGCCGAGAATCAGGAAACGGTAGAGGTGAAGCAGCGGACGCCTTCCGGTCGGCCGGCCATCCTGTATCTCGCGCGTCGTCCAGCACACTTTTAGCAGGCGTTTGAACTCATCGCGGGTCAGCCAGCGTTGGCGCGCTTCGCCTTTGGGCGGCAGCGCGACGCGGACAAAACCGCGGTGAAGGCCCTCTTTCGCGTGGTGGTTGATCGCGGCGGCGAGGTCCTGGAGGTCGCGACGGGCGCCGCCGCCAGAACCCTTGTTGGAGCGGCCCTTGCCGGCGCGCTCGGCGGCGTAGGCGCGGCAGGCCGCGCCGGTGACCTCGGAAAGGGTTTTGTCGCCGAAGAAGTTGTTCAACCGCTCGGCGCGCTCGATGGCTTTTTCCGGGCGCGCCTGGCCGGGGACGACGTCCCTGAGGTAGATGCTGATGACGTCGGCTACCGGGATGGCAGCGATATCACGTTCGCGCCGGGGCGCCTGGTGTTTTTCGATGATGTAGCGCGCGAGTCGGCCCTGAGCTTCTCGATCATCGCGCTCAGCGCAGCCTGTGCTAATCTGGCGTCCGGCGTCTCGGATGATCCAGACGGCGGGGCGCAGGCTGGCGCCGTCCCGCCACGCGGGTCTGAGCCACAGGCGGGGGCCTTTGGAGCGACGCGGCATAGCTCAAACATCCTTTCGACGGCCTCGAGCGTGGTCCAATCCTTGCCTGCGAAGCGCGAGGTTTCAAGCGTGCCGGCGTCGCGGGCGCGGCGCAGGGCCTCGACCTTGAGGCCAAATTTTTCCGCGGCCTCGGCGAGGCGGATGTAGCGGCGGTCAGTCATCGCCGGTGACCCAATCCGGGAGGTCCCAGCGGGTTTCGAACCCCCACCAGGTCTCCATACAGGCGTCGCAGAAACGGGCGGTCAGACCGCTCTCTCGGTCCCACGTGATCAGCGGGACGCTTTCCTCAGGAATGACGGCCGAGCAATAGGAGCAGAGCACGCTCGGAACACTGTCGGGGCGTCCCCAGGTCACGCGGCTCCAATCAAAGCCGGGTTTTGGCGAGAGCGTGCTCATGGGGAGACCTCAACGACTGACGACGGAGCAACCCACGATCGGGTTCCACCTCGCGTCGGTCCATTCGATGCCGGTCTTGTCGCTCACGGCTAACCCCTCATCCGGCGCTTCGCGCCACCTTCTCCCGCAAGGGGAGAAGGGAAAAGCGGCGGCCATTTGGTTGTTTCTCAATCAGGACGCCAAAGTTCGTAATCTGCGCTTTGGCCCCAAAACGGAACGATACCTCCGTCTCCGATGAGAAGTACCCTGATGTCGAGCCAACGGCCAAGAGCTGAAGAGCATGGATCTCCAATGAAGCAGTGGCCCGGCGGGGAGCACGCAGCCACGACGAGATGGGGATCGCCCACGTCGCACCCACCGCGGTCCTTTATCGGAGTCACGAGATCGCCGACCTTGAACCGAGGAGCGGCGTACATCTGAGCGTAGTGCTCCGCCGCCTCGCGCAGGCGCGCAACGGCGCCCTCGGGCGAGATTTTCGGCGCGCTATCGGCGGCGTTGCGGTCGGCCGCGCGACGTAGATGAGCGAGAAGTTCGTCGGGGTCCATGATCTGCTCAATCCTTTGCTAAAAACCCTCACCCCTGCCCCTCTCCCGAACGGGAGAGTGGTTCCCCCTCGTTTGAAGGCCACAGCAGGGTCTCGATTTCGGCGCAGCGGGCGGCAAAATCGGCCTCCTCGGCGAGGAGGCGGCGGCCCCGCTCGCACGCGTGCATGATGGTCGAGTGGTCGCGCTTCATGAAGCGGCCGATCTCGGGATAGCTGAGCTTCAGCCGCTCGCGGGCGAGCAGCGCAATCGCGCAGCGCGGCACGTAGACCGTTTGGGCGCAGCTCTTGCTAACGATCTCCTCGAAGGGCGTGGCGAAGACAGCCGCGGCGGCGAAGCCAAGCTTGCGCTTGGTGACGAGCTTTGGATAAAGGGCATACTCGGCCGCGAGTTTTGCGCGAGCAACGGCGGCGATGTCGGCGGGGGTTTTTTTGGGCTTGATGACAAACATCGCTACTCCTCACAACCAAGCGCCCCCTCCACCGCGCTTAGGCGCGGTCCACCTCGCCTGCGCGCAGGGGAGGAGAGCCGAGCACCGCCTCCACGGCATTAAATTCGCGCGAGCCGGGCGGCGCTGGTGGAATCGCAATGAGCTCGCGCTGGAGCTCTGCGGTGTCGTCCTCAGATAGCGCGGCGACGAAGAGGACGAGCGCGCACATCTTGATGCCGCCCTCGGTGTGGCCGCGCCACATGCGGCCCAACGGAAAGTCTTTGCTGCCAGTCTCAACCAAGACCTCCTCAGATTCCAAAATCATTTTCATTTTTTGCGTCCCTCAGACAGTTGGGAAGCCAGGCTTTCGCGTGCGCAATCGCGGCGGCTTTGGCCGCAACAGCCTCGTCGGCGGGAAACCCCGCGGTGAAACGTTCGGCCGCGTCGCCGGCGAGATCGCGGATTACGCCGAGAGCGAAAACGCGCGAAACGGCGCGAAAGAAGGCGGGATAGTCGAATGCGTCAACCAGAGCGGCGTCGAACTTTTCTGCGCCGCGTTTTTGGCGGACGAAGGCGAGCAGGGCGGCGATCTCCGGCTCGGGGGCGGCGCGCAAATCGACCGTCGCGGCGATAAATTCCGCGAGCATCGCGTCGCGGTCGCTGGGCGCCAGGCGGCCGACCCAGTCGAAGGCGTCGACGAGATCGAGCTTAACGAGTTGGCGCGCGAAGGCGCTGACGCCGCTCCACGGGCCCTGCATGAACTCGACGCCGACCGGGGCCGTCACCCGGGACGTTTTTGCCCTGGCGGCCAGCGCAAGTCCGCGCGCCAGGTCCTGGTCGTCCTTGACCGCCTCGGCGACGGCGCGGCTGGCGCAAGCGAGCGCGGTGCGGCGGGCGGGGTAGCTGAGCTCGGGCGCGCCCTCACCTGGCCCCCCGGGCCCCTCATCCGGCGCTTCGCGCCACCCTCTCCCGCTCGCGGGAGAGGGGGAGGGCGGGCGCTTTGTCGACGCGGCGGCGACGACGGAAAAATCCTCCCCCTCGGCCGGGTCAACGTCGGCCGAGGGCGAGGAGTCTTTCGCGCCGGGGCGAGGAGGGGGATTGCCGGCGCGAACCGGACCCTCATCCGGCGCTCCGCGCCACCTTCCCCCGCCATGCGGGGGAAGGGCAAGGGCGCGTTCGATGATGGGACGGCCGTCTTCGTCAAGATCGACGCGGATGGCAAAATTCTTGCGATCGTCGCGCGCCACCGTGGGCAGCGCGGCGCGTTTGACAATCTCGTCGCGGCGCGCCTCGAGCTCCCCCGTTTCAGGGGCGCCGAAGGGCAGCGGCTCGAGCTTCGATAGGATCTCGAGCTGCTCGAGGTTTTCGTCGGCGGTAAAATCGTGTCTCAATGCGGCAACGTCGGCGCCGGCCGGGGCGATGAACAGGTGGCCCCAGCCTTCGTCGTCGCAGATTTTTTCGCCCAGGGCGGCGAGCTTTTCCGACGCCAGGCGTTTGACCAGCGCGGCGTCGACAAACACCGCCTGATCATCAAACAGGTCGCGCCAGATCTCGCCGCCGGCGGCGACAAATTCTTCGGCGCCGACGAACTTTGCCAGCGGCGACGATTCGCGCTCGCCTTTAGGCTGCAGCGCCGCGCGCACCGCGGCGGGAAAATTCAGCAGCTCTGGCCGCTTTTCGATCAGCTCAGAAATCTTTTCCGGCGTTCCCACGGTGAGGGCGCGCGCGGTCTCGACGCTGAACTTTAGCGCCCGCCACGCCGCCTTGGCGATGTCAGGCAGCGTCGCCAGTTTCAGCCGCTCGCGCAAAAAACGTTCGGAGACGCCAAAGCGCTGGGCGAGGCGCTTAAAACTCTGACTGCCCGCCAGCTCCTCGAAGCGTTCGGCCTCGTCGAGGGGCGAGAGATTCTCGCGCTGCACGTTTTCGGCTAGCGAGACTTCGCGGGCGAACAGGTCGCCGCCGGTGAAAAGGCGGATGCGGACGCGGATGGGAATTCTCAGCGCCGCGTCTTCGGCGAGCGCCGGCTCGGCGGCAATCAGCTCGCGCGCGGCAAGCAGGGCGCGAAAACGGCGGCTGCCGGCGAGGACGACGAAGTTGCCGGGAGCGCCGCGGACGAGAATCGGGTGGGCTTGGCCGTGGGCGATCATTTCGCGGGCGAAACCGTCGATCGAGGCGTCGTCGGCGTGATCGCGGCGCGAATTGCAGGGGTCGAGGCCGACGATCTCGTCGAGATCGGCAAAGGTTTCGGCCGCGAGGGTGGGCCGGGCCTTGGGCTCGTCTTGAGGCGGGGGCCCGATGATGTCGATGACGTTGACGCCCTCGCCGGGGGCGTCGGGGGCGTCGGGCGCCTTTTTCGCGGCGGCGTTTTTGCCGACCCGGATCATCGCCGTGGCTCGCGATGGGCAAAGCGGCGCAAGGGGTTTTGCGGGCTGAGCAGTTTTGCCGCCCTACGCTGCAAGACGGCACGCCGCTCAGCCGCGGCAGCGGCGATCGCCGCCCCCGCGGCGATGAAAAAGGTCGTGACAATCAAGTTGGCGAGGTCGACGGGCATCGGCGGGCTCCCGGGCGGAACTGCGACAATTTTGCATAACGCACCACTGGCGTCAACATGTATTTTGCGTTACGCATCACACAGCGGATTATTAAGACGCTCGCGCCGTTTTGATTCGCTAGGCGCGTCGCGGGAGCCGATGCGCTCCGCGCTCGGCGTTCCCGACAGCGGAGGGGTGGGGAATGCGAAATTTCATCGCGTTGACGGCGCTATGTATCGGAATAGCAGGCTGCGCATCGACGGGAACAAAGGTCGAGACGTCGCAAATCCAGCAATTTCAGAGGGGGGTCACAACATATTCAGAAGTGGCGGCTGCGCTTGGCGACCCGACAACACTCTCAACCGGGTCCGACGGCAAGAAAGTAGCCGTTTACAGCTACGCGCAATCTACGATACGCCCCGAATCCTTCATTCCCTACATCGGATTGGTTGCTGGGGGCGCCGACGTCAAAACCAACGCTGTAGCCTTCCGGTTCGACTCCAGCGATCGGCTTGTCGACTATTCGAGCACGGTGTCCACCGCCGGAGCCGGATACGGTTTCGAGGCCAAGTAGCGCGGCTGTCGGACACGCTGAGGCGACAATTACCTTCGTCGCCGCTTTTTCGCGATCGTCGCCACGTCAAGCGTCTGGAGCGCGTTCGGCCTAAGGACGCCGACCAGTTTCCAGGCGAATTGGACGCGAACACTCTCGATTGGGTCGGCGTTGTGCGACTCGAGGCGGAAGCGGTCGTCCCCCGGCGCGGGGCGGATGACCTTCAGGAGATTGCGCCCGTCATCGAGCTGGACGACGGCGTATTGGCCAAGAAGCTGCGACGGCGCGCTGGCTTGCCGCTCGTAGAGGATTACTTCGCCGGGGTAGAAGCGCGGGCGCATGCTATCGCCCTGGACGACGAGCGCCAGCGTCTCCGATTCTCGCGGCAGTGAGACCCACCCGCCGGCGTCGATCTCGGCCTGGTCATCGGCCCAACTGACCGAATCGCCGGCGCCGACGCGCCCCTTTACCTGCACCGCTGGTTGGGACCCATCCATGGCTCCCTTGCCGCGCATCAGCCAATCGAGCGACACGTTAAAGAAACGCGCATAGCGCGGCGCGGCGCGGCTGATGCCGCGCGTCCCGCTCTCATGCTGAAGATACGTCGCGTCCGGAACGCCCATGGCGCGAGCGGCGCCGACGCCCGTTTCATATCGTCGAGAGCGCGCCTCGCGCAAACGGCGCGCGATTTCTTCCAGCGCTTCGGGAGCAAGGACATTGGCCATCTCGCGGTCGGGTAGAAGAAACCGTCGTGCGGGTTGCACCTTAGCGCTTGACGAAAATAGTGCATTATGCAAAATAGCTTTCCATGACTCGCACCCAACGCCTTCGCAAACTCAAAGGTTGGTCGCGCCTCGAAATGGCGGCCTACCTCGGCCTACACCGCAGCAACGTGTCGCGGCTCGAGGCCGGCGAGCAGAACGAATCGGGGCCTGTGGCCCGACTGCTCGACCAACTTGAGACTGAAACCGTCGCCGTTACGCCTGACGCGCCCGAAGACCAGTCGCCGCCGGCGGCGCCGGAGTTAGCGTCGTCATTGGACGGGCCGGACGACGAGTCGCCGCCAACCGCGCCAGAGCTATCGTCGGGCGTGCGAAAACCGTCGAGTACAACCACTACGTTTGGTTAAATCGAGGGGGACCGCATGAGTTTCCGGGTGGGACGGAGGGTGGTTTGCGTATTCGACAGCGGGGCGTTCATCGCTGTCGTTGACGGCCGCTGGCTGGGCATCCCGTCGGCCTGTTTAGGCATCGCCTGTCCGCAGCGAGACGCGGTCTATACGGTCAAGGCGGTCGTCGGGGGTTGGCGAGGCTGTTGCCTCGAGCTGGCGCAGCTGCTGTCCCGATGGGACGCGCGGGCGTTCCGGCCGGCGGTCGAGGACAGTTTTGAGGCGCTGCGGGCGATTGCAGCGGACCCCTCATCCCTCACCCCTGCCCCTCTCCCAAACGGGAGAGGGGAAACGGTTCCTGAGGCGGAGCCTCCCCTACCGCCGCTTCGGACGCCGGCGCCGTCGGACCTTGCCGATGGCGCTGGCGAGGGAGGGGCGCCATGAGCTTTTCTGCGGGGCAGCGGGTCGTTTGCGTCGAGGAGCGCGAGGAGTTCATCGCCTTTAACGGGCGCCGGCGCCCGGCAGGCAAGGGCATTGCCCGTCCGCTGCCCGGGGCCGAATACCTGATCTCGGCCGTCCAGGATTTTGGCCCGGGAGCTGGGCTCTGCCTCTATTTCGCGGGGCTTTCGTTTGCCTGGGAGGCGGGGGCGTTTGAGCCCGTCGAAAGAACCCCTCATCCCCCGCGCGAAGAGGCGCGGGGACTTCTCCCGCAAGGGGAGAAGGGGGGCGCGTCGTGATGCGCCGCGCCGCTTTTCGCACCCGCGCGCCGCCGGCGCAGGCGCCGCCGTCGAGCCGCGACGGCGACGACCGGCGGCTGAGGCCGCTGATCATTGCCGTCCTCGCGCTGCCGCTGCCATCAGGCGCGGCGCGGCGCATCGCCCAGGTCGTGGTCGAGGAAATCATTGGCGGCGGCGCCACGCGCGGCCAGCTTCAGCCCATCCGCGCTTTGCGCGCCGAGTTGGAGGGAGTTTCCGTTGCTGAACTTTGAGGCCGAGGGCGCGCTGCCCTCACCCCTGGCCGCTCTCCTCAACGGGAGGGCAGGGAACCTGCTTCGAGCCGGGGGCTAGGATGATTCGGGCGGGCGGCGCGGTCAACCATGGCGCGATGGCGGCGGGAGAGTTGTCCCCAGGGCATTTCGACGCGGTGGCGCGGCGGCCGGGGTCGGCGACCCCGGCTACAAGCAAGCGGCGGCCGGTTTATCAGGCCGAGCCTTACTCCTGGTACGTCGAGGAGCGCTGGGTGTCGGCGGCGCTGTTTGCTAACGAGGCGTTTGGACGATGCGTCGTCGATCCCTGTGCCGGGCTAGGCAACGTCGTTTGGTCGGCGCGATCGTGCGGGCTCTCCGCTTTCGGCTCCGACGTCATCAAGCGCGCGGAAAGAATCGCCGGCGGCCGTGATTTTTTGAGCGAGCGCTGGCGGCCCCCTCACCCCCGGCCCCTCTCCCGTATCCGGGACTTGCGGAACGCAAGTCCCGGGGGAGAGGGGGGGTTTTCCATTGTCGGCAATCCGCCTTGGGGCGGCCGCGAAAACTTGCTGCGCGCCTTTGCCGAAGCGGCGTGCGAGCGGGCGGAAAAGGTGGCGCTGCTGGCGCCGGCGCACCGGCTGGCTGCCGCGGGCGCGTGGCTGAAAAAGCTGCCGCTGGCGCGCGTGCTCTACGTCTCGCCGCGGCCATCGATGTGGCCGGGGCCGATCTACCTCGAAAAAATCGCCGCGGCCGAGCCGCTCAGAAACGGCCATCAGGACTTTGCCTGGTTGATTTTTCAGAGGGGGTTTGGTGGGCGCCCGAGCACGGGGTGGCTGAGGAGGGCGGCATGAACGAAGCGCTGAGGGACTGGCTGAGGATCGAGGAGGCGGCCGACGGCGGCGTCGCGCTGCGCCACGTGTGGCGCAGCCTCTCCGGCGAAGCCGAGATCGTCGACGACCCGCCGTGGGGCGTCGCGGAGGCCGACCTGGCGCGGTTCTTACACGCCCTCGAGGCGGCGGCGCAGAGACGGCCGCAGGCCGCCCCCGGGCTTGACGCGGAGGCTGAGACCGAAGCGCCGGCGTGGGAGCGCATCCTGGTCGAGCGCGCCAGCGAACGGGTGGCGATCGCGCGCGGCGAGGATGGCCGGTTTGTCCTCAACGCGCAACGGCTCGTCCAGCGCGGCGGCGACGGCCAGATCTTCACCGGGGTCAGCATCACCCTCGACCGCCGCGACCTGATCGCCGTGGCGCGCGCGATGATCGAGAGCTTTGACCCCTCGCTGGCGGCGGCGCCCAAAAACCACGGCGAAGAGACGCTGTCCGAGCGCTGGGGGATGAAGCTGACGATCGCCCAGGGGGAGGGCCGGGGGGCGCGTTTGGTCGCGTGGAGGCGGCTCGATTCCGGCGCCGAGTGGAAGCGGATCTCGCAGTTCCCGATCGACGAGCGCGAGCTGCTGCGGCTGGCGCACGTGGCCCTGGCGCGCCGCGAGGCGATCGAGCCATGAGCGCCGCCCCGCCTTTCAACCCGGCGCCGCCTTTTTTGGACGACGAGGTCGTCGTCGAGCGGCAAAACTACCGGCTGACGATCAGCGCGTCGGAGGCGGCCGTTTTGCGGCTCAGCCAGCGGCGGGAAGTGTCGCGCAGCCGCGACGAAATCGTCAACACGCTCGACGAAATCGACATCGCAGCGGCTGACGTGAGCGTGGTGATGGAAGCGATGTGGCGCTGCTACTGCGCCAGGTTGAGAAACAGGGAGGCGTAGGTGTCGAAACGGCATCCGCCGCGGAAAACCCGCGGCAAAAGGCGGCTGGTCGAAGGGGCGGCGCTTCAGCCCACTGTGGTCATCGACGGAGCGCCGAACTGGCCGGCGCTGCCCGCGGTGTCGCGCAAAGGACCCTCACCCCTGCCCCTCTCCCGTATCAGGGACTTGCGGAACGCAAGTCCCGGGGGAGAGGGCGAGAAAGGGAGGGAGGCTTAGATGGCGCGCATCCGATCTATCCATCCCGGGTTCTTTACCGACGAAGCCGTTGTCGAGCTCAGCGTCAAATGCCCGCTCGCCATTGTGCTGCTGCTCGGGCTGTGGTGCGAGAGCGACGACGGCGGCGCGTTCAAGTGGACGCCGCTCGCTCTTAAGGCGCGCTACCTCGGCGCGACCGCCGCCGACGGCAATGAGCTGCTCGAAGAACTCGCGGCGCTGAATTGCATTCGGCGCTTCGACATCGAGGGCCGCGCGGTCGGCGTGGTGCGGAATTTCGCCCGCTTTCAAAGGCCGCAGAAACCGGAGATCCGTCTGCCCTTCACGCCAGAATCGCGGGCTTACGCCGGCTTCGACGCTGAGGCCAAGCGCGGCAACGGGCAGGATGAGGATCCGTCGCCGTTTGCGACTGATCCAGGAGCGGTACAGGAGCGCTACGATAGTGGTACTGTAGCGGTACAGGAGCGCTACGATACCGCTACTGTACCGGTACAGGACCACTCCGCGACCGCTACGGGAAACTCTCAGCAGAAGGAGGAGGAAGGAAGAAGGAAAGAATTGCACCACCCTAGCACCCCGGGCCCGCAGGCGAACGCGCGCGAAGGGGCAAAACCGTTCGCCGAACTGACGGGCGCCAAGGTGATCCCGATCCGGACGGAGGCGTCGCTTGAGGCCGATGCGCGGGCTCTGATGGGCGGGGCGAAGGTGGCGCGCGACCCCGATTTCTCGCCGATTGCGGGCGTTCTCGGCGAGCCCGGCGTCACCCGCGCCGACGTGGTGACGGCGCTGACCGAGGCCCGCGCCCGGCGGTTTCCGCCCAAAACCTGGGGCGCGTGCGTCAACTGGGTCCGCGCTGCGGCGCAGGACCGCATCGCGGCGGAGGCGCAGGCCGCCGGCGTCAAGGCGCGCGACGGGCCGAACGGCGGCCATCGGCCGATCTCGTCTCGTCAAGCTCCAGGAGGCATCGTTGCAGCCCTCGACACCATCATCAACAAACTCGAAGACCGCGGTAGCGGAGCCGATCCTGCCCTCTTCCCGCTGCTCGCCTTTGATCGCGGCGAAGGCGGCGAAGCTTCTGATGTGCTGCTACCGCAGGGACGATGCGGTTGATCCGGAGATCTACGGCGGCGCTGTGATCGCGACCCTGTGTGACTATCCGGAGCCGGTAGTGCTCGAGGTGACCGACCCGCGGCGCGGCATCCCGGCCCGGGAAAAATGGCTGCCCTCGATCGCGGAAGTCCGGCAGGCCTGCGAAGCGAGGATGAGGCCGATTCGCGACCAGATGGCGCGCCAAAAACGCGAGGCGGAGCGCGCGAAAAGCTTGCCGGCGCCGCAAGAGGACCGCGCCGCGGCGATGGCGAGGCTGCGAGCGCGCTACCCCGAGGCCTTCAGCGCTGAGCGGGCTGCGGCGGACCGCGCGCGGGTCGAACTGGCCGATCTTTGCCGAGCTCACGCCGCCGCTGTCGACGACCTCCCCGACAGACCGGGACACAGGTCGGCGGGCGCCCTTGCAGACGCCGCCGCGAAGGTCTTGTCAGAGAACCATGCGGCCTAGGTTTTCCTTTCGAACGGGCGGGACGTGACATGCGCGTGGTGGTCGACAACCAGCAAAAACCGCCGGCGAACATCGACGCGGAGCAGGCGCTGCTAGGAGCGATCCTGATCAACAACGACGCCTTCGACAGGATCTCGGATTTCTTGCGTCCCGAGGATTTTGTCGAGGAAATCCATCGGCGCATTTTCGAGACTGCCGGCGCGCTGATTCGGGCGGGAAAGCTGGCGTCTCCGATCACCCTGAGAATATTTCTCGGCGATCACGAGGTCGGCGAGGGCGTGCGCGTGCCGGCATATCTGGCCAAGCTGGTGGCGGAGGCGACGACGGTCATCAACGCCCGCGACTACGGTTCGGCGATTCACGATCTGGCAGTGCGCCGCGAGCTGATCAACATCGGCAAAGACATCGTCAGCGTCGCCTTCGACGCGCCGGTCGATTTTTTGCCGCGCCAGCAGATCGAGGAGGCGGAAAAGCGCCTTTACGAGATCGCCAACAGCGGCGAGTACGGCGGCGGATTCGTGCCGTTCGGCGATACGTTGAAGGCCGCAATCGACATGGCCGCCCGCGCCTATGAGCGCGACGGGCATCTCAGCGGGCTGGCGACCGGGTTTTACGACCTCGACCGCAAGATGGGAGGGCTGCAGGCGTCGGACCTGGTCATCGTCGCCGGGCGCCCCGGCATGGGCAAGACGGCGCTGGCGACCAACATCGCCTTCAACGTCGCGCGTGGGCAAAGAGCCGGGGTCGGCGCCCCCGGCTACAACGGCGCCCCCGGCTACAACGGCGGGGTCGTCGGCTTCTTTTCGCTGGAGATGTCGGGGGAGCAGTTGGCGACGCGCGTCCTCGCCGAACAATGCGGCGTCGCCTCGCAAAAAATCCGCCGCGGCGACATCACCGAGCAGGAGTTCAATCTGGTCTCGCAGGCGGCGCTGGAGATGCGGCGCGTGCCGCTGTTCATCGATCCGACCGGCGGCATTTCGATTGCGCAGCTTACGACGCGGGCGCGGCGCTTGAAGCGGCAGCGTGGGCTTGATCTGCTGGTGGTCGATTATCTCCAGCTGCTGTCAGGCTCAAACGCGCGGGCGGAAAAGAACCGCGTGCAGGAAATCACCGAAATCACAGTGGGCCTCAAGGCGCTGGCCAAGGAACTGAACGTGCCGATCGTTGCCTGTTCTCAGCTGTCGCGCCAGGTCGAGCAGCGCGAGGACAAGCATCCGCAGCTCTCCGACTTGCGCGAAAGCGGGTCGATCGAACAGGACGCCGACGTGGTGCTGTTCGTCTATCGCGAGGAATACTACCACCGCAACCGCGAGCCGCGGGCGGGAACGCCGGAGCACGTCGAGTGGATGGCCGAGGCCGAGCGGATTTTTGGCAAGGCGGAAGTGATCGTCGGCAAACAGCGCCATGGGCCGACGGGGACGGTGGAGCTGCACTTTGACGCGGAGCTGACGCGGTTCGGGAATTTGGCGCGGGCGGAGGCGATGCCGGAGATGAGGTGAGGGAGGCCTTGAAAGCCGGGGTCGGCGCCCCCGGCTACAACGGCGCGGGGCACGCGTATGACAATCGGCCGCGGGCTGGAGGCGCGATATCATCTCGAGCCTGGGCGAAGCGTGTTAACACACCCGCGAAAGACGGGGTGGGGGCATCATCCAGAAACCTCTCGATGTCGAAGATCTTGTCGCGTGGGCCACGGACGAGTTGGCCCGCAAACGGCCCGGAAACGTTGTCGCTCCGCCGGTTTTCAATGTCTCGCGCCTCGACCGCGAGCTGCTCGGGCGCTGGGATCGCCCGATGGGCTATCCAAAAATGTCGCCGATGTTCGCCGCTGGGCTCGGCACTTTTGGCGCCCGCGGCGAACCGCCGTACCCCGATGCGCTGATCGTCGAGGAGGCGATCGGCGAGGTGGCGACCGCGATTCTGGCGATCATGAGCGGGGACGCGCACGAGAAACTGGTCGAGAGCGCCGATCTCGCCGCCGGCCTGGGCTTCAAGAAACTCGACGTTTCTGGCGCGCTCGATGCGGGGCTGGCGAACGTCAGGAATTTGCTGCTGACGCATGGAGCGCTGCGATCGCGGCCGCTGATCCGGCTCGAGCCGCCAGAAGTGCGCGCGAAACTGGCGGACAATGGAAAACCGGGGGTGTGGCGGCGCGAGGAATGGATGGAGCCGACCTGGCAGGATCATGCGCCAAAAACGACGCGGTTTGTCGAGATCGCGGTCCACGCCAAGCGAAAGAACGTCTACCCCGCCGGCGCGTACTGCCGGCTCGAGTACGAACCGGGCCCGCAGGTGATCGTCAACGAGCGCGGCGAGTATTTTGCCTGGCGCGCCGGGCTTGCGGGGCTCGCCGAGCGGCTTCACGACGCCGGCCTTGCGCGCTATGCGGCGCTGGCGCCGCGCGCCGCCGAGCGGCCTTGGAAGGGCGAGATGGACGGCGAGCCGATCCGCGACCTGTTTCAGCCGGGGGCGGAAGGCGTGTACGCCGGCGACGACGCCCGCGCGCTGTGCAGCGACAGGGCGATGGCGCGACGGCGGGCGGTCTATGGTGGGGCGACCTATCGCCGGCGCCCGGCAAAACCGGCGCAGGGGGAACTCGACGAGGCGTGACGTGGCTTTGAAAGACCGCAAGCCGGGCCGTTCCGCCGCGCCCGCGGAAGAGGAGGTTTTTGACGCGACCCGCGAGCGCCTCAAGCGCGCCGAAGAGATGGGCCAGAAAACCCAAAAGGACGTTTTTCGACCGCGCCGCATCCTCGATCCCTTCGACGTGATGCGCGCGACGCGACAGCTCGCGCCGCACAATCCAAAACTCAACGACATCCGCTGGCTTATCGGCGACGCGCTGCGCCGCCTCCATCGGACCGGCGGCCTCGGCGAACTGAGGGCGGCGCCGTTCGACGGTCGTCCCATCACAAAATCCGCTTTTGGCCACGGACTGACGGTGAGCGACGTCGCGTTTGATGCGCGCGGAAAAGTGCGGGCGGTGGAGGAAAAGGTCGGCCCGGCCGCGTGGCCGATCGTCGCCCGGATCGTCATCGAAGGCGCGGGGGTGCGCGACTGCCGGGATTTCGTGCGGGAGCTGGCGACGCCATGGCGCGCCGACGCTGTGGTCAGCGACCGGCTGCGCGTAGCGCTCGATGCGATGGGGGGGCTGGTCGGGGTGACGGCTAAAAAAGTTTGATGTAGCCGCCGGGGGCGCTGTCGATCAGGCCAAAATGGCGCGCGTAAATCAGGGTCTGCTGGACCCGCGTGGTGTCGCGCCTGCTGCGTCCGACGTAGCTTGAGGTTCCGGTCGCGGGCGGCCGGGCGAGACCGAGCGAGGCGACCGCTTCGGCGAGATCAAAACTTTCGCCGGGGCGCTTGGCGGCGAGAAAAGCGCCGATGCGGGCCACGACGGAGCCGGTTTTCAGGGTCATTGGGTTCGATCTTGCGGTTTTGAGTGCGCCCTTTTTGGGCCGCAGGAGAAAATAACCAGGCGAAAGCTGGACGCCATCTGGGGCTTGCGGTAGGATTTACAAATCGAGGAGCGTCACTAGGTGGCGCTTTTTTTGTGTCCGCTGGCCGGCCGTTTGGCGCGGCGCGGGCAGAATCCTCAGCAGGAAACCCTCACCCCGACGCTATCCCGCTATCCGGGATAGCGGGGTATTTCCCATTTTGGAGGCGCACTTGAAGCGCAAAAAAATCGCCGACCTTAGCGACGGCGAGCTCGCCGATCGTTGGGGCGTGACCAAAACGCGGCTCGATGACGCCGACGCGGAGATCGAGGAGCTGAAGGGCGAATTCAACGCGCGAAAACTCGAATTCGCTCTGGGCGCCCTCTGGAAAGTATTCAAGGACGTTGAGGGTACGACGCGGCTCGACACGAAGGCGATCCGCACGGCGCAAGGCGCTGCCTGGTGTAAAACCTTCGAGAAGGCCGGGACTCGCACGAGCTATCCCGTGCGGCCGGTCGAAGTCGTTACAGCGGAGGCGTGCGCATGAGCCATAGCTATTACGGCGGCAGCGTGTGGCGCTATCACTCGGCGCTTGACCCGGCATGTCACTACGAGACGGCCGACGAGGCGCGAAAAGCCGATCACGAGACGGCGGTCTCCATTGTGGCCGAGCAAACGCCGGAGACGCTGCTTTCCGCGCTGTTTACACTGGATCCGCATCTGCGCGACGCGCTGGATTACCTCGTCGGCGAGATGAGCGCCGCGGTCGAAGCGCCTGAGGCGTTCGACGGGGGTGCAAAGCTATGACCAAGCGGCGCGGGACGCAGCGCGAGCGCGAACGCTGGTTTCTGGCGGACCTGCGAAGACTTGAACATCTACCGCGCGATCAGGCGCCGGAGCGCGAGGCGTTTACGCGCTTCGAAGCCGTGGAAGCGAGGTCGGGATGCTCGTCGTCGGTGGGATGGCTGATGAGGGCGGACGGGACGATCTGACGCTCGCGGGAATGATGATTATCACGAGTTGAAACGATACGTCCGCGCGCGGGCGGTTCCCTCGCAAACGAGCAGCAGCAGTGAGAAAAAGCATGTTTACGGTCAGACATCTTGAAGGCAATGGGGACGAAAGCATTTTCAGCGCCTCGCACCTCTCGGTTACCCAGGTCGCGGACGAAAGACGCAGGGAACTGACGGCGTTTGCAGTCGGGCCCGGCGCCATAAGCGGAGACGGCAACAACCGATACGCCAACGGAACCATCTATGTGATGAACGCGAGTGGGAAGACCGTCGGCGTTTACGATCTCGACCAGGCATAGCCTCTCCGCGCGCGCGGCTGAGCATAAATTGAACGAGGGGCGAAAAGCATGGGCGTCGTAATCCGGCCGCGCTTTGGCCAGCCGTGCTTTCTTTGCCCGAATACAGTCCCTTGGCAGCGCATCCGCATCCTCGCAGAGAACGTCTTACGCGCGGGGGAGCTGTTGCGGAAAAGCGACATCGTTTGCGTCGACTGCGAGCGCAGCGCGCGAAAAGCCGAAGGGCCGGTCGAGGTGACGTTTACCAAGCCGCGGCGAAGGTAGCGCGGCGTTCATGCACACAGATTTGGCGCTGCTTGACGGCGCCGGCGCAACGGCCGTCGGGCTCACGGATGCACTGAGCTCGGCGGCCGGCTACGCACTCGCCGAAAAAAGCGACAATACGCGGCGCGCCTATCGCAGCGACCTGATCGCGTTTTCCACCTGGTGTCGCGGCGTTGGCGCGACGGCGCTTCCCGCCTCGGGCGAGACGGTCGCTGCCTACCTCGCCTTTCTCGCCGATTCCGGGCTGACGGTTTCCACCATCCAGCGCCGCGCCGCGGCGATCGCATATTCGCATAAGCTCTCCGGGCTGACGTCTCCGCTCATCGACGAGAGCGTCAAAGCGGTGTTGCGCGGAATTCGCCGGACAGTTGGGGTCGCGTCGCACGGCAAAGCGCCGGCGACCGCGAATCTGATTATCAAAATGATACGAAAACTGCCGGCGACGCTGGCCGGCAAGCGCGACCGCGCGCTGATCCTGCTGGGATTCGCGGCGGCGTTACGGCGCTCGGAGCTCGTGGCGCTGGCGATCGCCGACGTCGAGCGCACGGGCGAAGGCGTCTTTTTGCACATTTTGCGCGGCAAGACCGACCAGGAAGGTCTTGGCGCATCGATCGCCGTGCCGGCCGGCGGCAAGCTCGGCGTGCTCGAAGCGGTCGACGAATGGATCGCGGCGGCGGGGCTCGTCGAAGGGCCGCTGTTTCGCGCGATCGATCGCCACGGACACGTTGCCGACCATGCGCTGAGCGACGACGTGGTCGCTTTGGTCGTCAAGCATGCGGCCAAGGCGGCGAGGCTCGATCCGGCGGCGTTCAGCGGACACTCGCTGCGAGCGGGGTTCGTAACGTCTGCGTTGGCGAGCGGCGCCGATCTCTTCAGGATCATGGATGTGACCCGCCACCGCGAGGTCAAGACATTGCGGATCTACGACCGCCGCGCCAAGGCCTTCGACGACCACCCGGGCCGGAAGTTCCTGTGAGGTGTCTTGGCCCGACGGTGCGCGCGGCCAATCTGGCGACCGTCAAGCTCCCTCCGAAGGTGGCCGAGTCGTACTACGCCAGCCCCGAGTGGAAGGCGCTGCGCCTGGCGTGCCTGACGCGCGACCACTTCCGCTGCGTCGTTTGCGGCAGCCCCGCCGTGGTCGCCGACCACATCGCCAGCCGCCACGACGGTGGGCCTGACGGGCTCGCCAACCTGCGTTCCCTGTGCCGCTGCTGCGACAACCGCCTCCGCGAGCGCCCCGGCCAAGGCCGCGCGCAGGGGCACGGAGGGGGGGTTTAATTCCCCACCGCGGCGACTGCCTGCAACCGTGTACACCCAAACGCAAAGAAAATTTGGCGGCGGAAACTTGAATTCCGGGGGGGCTTTTCAAGTGACCTGGGGCGGGGCTCGCAAGGGCGCGGGGCGAAAATCAAAACCGAAAGACGCTCCGGCGCCCGAGACCCGCGACAAGGCGCTCGAGCTGCCCGCGAACGCCACCGCCGAAGAGATCCTGGAGCTGTCGATGCGCGTTCTCGCGGCGTCGGGCCTTTGGGCGGAGGCCTCCAAGGCCGCCGCGCGGGCCATTACAGCGCGCGCCAAGGCCGGCTCCGGCCCCCAGGGCAAGAAAGACCAGCAGCAATCCGCCGCCGACCAGCGCGCCTCCAGCGGCCGTTTTGCGCCACCGCCACCGCCTGGTCAGCGCCCTAACTGATGCCGCTCCCTGTTTGGACGACTGCCTGCCCCGACTGGGAGCGGCGAATCGTCGCCGGCGAGAGTCTCGTCCCCGTCCCGGCGCTTTTCCCGGCCGAGGCGGATGCCGCCCTCGACGTCTTCAACGCGCTGCATGTCGTCGACGCCGCCGGCTCGCCCACCTTCGCCGAATCGAGCCGCCCTTGGATGGTGGACTGGGCCCGCGCGATCTTCGGCGCCTACGACGCCAAGTCCGGCCGCCGCCTGATCCGCGAGTTCTTGGTGCTTATCAGCAAGAAAAACGGGAAGAGCACCATCGCCGCCGCGATCATGTTGACGGCTTTGATCCGCAACTGGCGCCGCAGCGCCGAGTATTACATCCTCGCCCCCACCATCGAGGTGGCGAACAACAGCTTCTTTCCCGCGCGCGACATGATCAAGGCGGACCCTGAACTCCAGGAGCTTTTCCACCTCAAGGAAGCCGAGCGCACCATCGTCCACCGGGCGACGCGCGCCTTTTTGAAAGTGGTGGCCGCCGACGCCGAGACCGTCTCGGGCAAAAAAGCCGTCGGCATTCTCGTCGACGAGCTCTGGCTGTTCGGCAAACGCGTCAACGCCGAGAACATGCTTTCTGAGGCGACCGGCGGCCTGGTCAGCCGCCCTGAGGGCTTTGCGATCTGGCTTTCCACCCAGTCCGACGAGCCTCCCGCCGGCGTCTTCAAAAATCGCCTCGAGTATTTCCGCAAGGTGCGCGACGGAACGATCGTCGATCCGCGCAGCCTCCCGGTCCTATACGAATTTCCGCCCAAAATGCTCGCGGACAAAGCCTACCTCGACCCCAAGAACTTCCGCCTCACCAATCCCAACCTCGGCCTGATCGTCGACGAGCAATGGCTCACCGAAAAGCTCGCCGAAAACCGGGAAAAGGGCGACCACTCCCTCAACATCTTCATCGCCAAGCACCTGAATGTTGAGATCGGCCAGACTCTTCGCGCCGATCGCTGGGCCGGCGCCGAGTTTTGGGCTGAAGCCGCCGATCCCGCGCTCACCCTCGACACGCTGCTTGCCCGCAGCGAAGTGGTGGTCATCGGCCTCGACGGGGGCGGCCTCAACGACCTGCTCGGCATTTCCGTTGTCGGCCGCGAGACCGGAACGGGCCGCTGGCTCTCCTGGGGCCTCGCTTTTGCGCACATCTCGGCGCTGCACCGCAACAGATCTGTCGCCGCCCAGCTCGTCGACTTCGCCCGCGCAGGCGACCTCGAGGTATTTGACGCCTTCGGCCGCCTCGGCGCCGACGAGCTCGCTGACCTCACCGACAAGCCCCCTGCGCCCTCGCCTGACGACCCGCAAAACGCCGGCGAGCCCATCCGCCTACCGCCCGACATCCAGGCGCTCGCCGCGCTCGTTCAGCGCGTGATCGACAGTGGCTTGCTGGCGATCGTCGGCGTCGACACCTATGGCCTCGGTCTGATCGTCGAGGGTTTGAAAACCGTCGGCGTCTGGGAGGCCGAGCCGGACAAGCCCGATCCGCTCGTCCCGCTAATCGGCGTCGCCCAGGGCTACAAGTTGATGGGCCCCATCCGCACGGCAGAGCGAAAACTCGCCGACCGCACTCTCATTCACGCCGGCCAGCCGATCCTTTCCTGGGCGGTCGGCAACGCGAAGACCGAGCTCAAGGGCAACGGCATCCTGATCACCAAGGCCGCCGCAGGCGCGCTGAAAATCGATCCGCTGGTAGCCCTCCTCGTCGCCCTTGGCCTGATGTCAACCAATCCCGAGCCCGCCGGCTCCGTCTATAGCGCCGACCGCGGCCTCGTCGTCTTCGGCTAACCCCCTCGCTCGCGCAGCGGGAGAGGACAGGCGCGTTTTCGCGCCAGGCGAGGGCAACGCCGCCCGCCCAAAGTTTCGCCCGCAAGGGCGCCCGCCCCGTGTGGTCCTCCCGCCTTCCGAACTTGAGGACATCTGGCCCGGCATTCGCGGCTGATGAAGTCGAAAGACAGAAACGCCGAAAGGCGTCCCGTGGAGTAGCCCCCGCTGGGGAATAACTGGCTACCTAGGGAAGGCAATTCAATCAAATGGCGCGACCATGATCGAGACGCCGTTCGGCTTTGTGTTTGGAAGGGCGCGCATGACCATCTTCGCTCCCTTTTTTCGCGCTCTTTTTTGCGCCCTCGCATCCGTATTCGGCCCCCGCGAGCTCGCCCTCATCCTCGGCCTCGCGCTCATCGCCTACGGCGCCCAGCAAATCTTCCCGCCCGCCGCGGCAATCCTCCCCGGCGCCGTTTTCGTCTACATCGCGATTGCGGGCCTCAGCTGATGGGCTTCCTCAACGCCTTAAGAAAGCGCGCCACCGACTCGACGCAAGACGAGATGATGTGGAACACGATGCTCTTCAATTCGGAGAGCAACGCCGGCGTCAACGTCAACCAGCAGACCTCCCTCAACGCAACCGCGGTGCTCGCCTGCGTGACGATGCTCAGCGAGGATTTCGCCAAGCTGACGCCGCGCATTTTTCGCACCGACCCCGACACCGGCGAGTCCGCCGACGCCGACGACCACCCGCTTTATGATCTGCTTTACGCCCCCAACGACTGGCAAAATTGGTTTGAATTCGCCGAGATGACGCAGGTGAGCCTGCTCCTTCGCGGCAACGGCTATGCCGTGATCGTTCGCGACGGCCGCGGCAACCCAATCAAGCTCATCCCCGTCAACGCCGACTGGGTGGCGCTGTGGGAGGCCCCCGACGGCGGCCTGTTCTATCGCGTCACCGCCAACGGCCTGCACATGATGGCGGAACTGCGCGGCGAACCCTTTCTCGTCCCCATCGCCGACATGTTTCACATCCGCGGCTTCACCGCCAACGGCCTGCTGGGCGCGTCCCGCATCATGCTGGCCAAGGAAGCGGTCGGCCTGGCGCTCGGCCTCGAGCAACAAGCCTCGCGATGGATGGCCAACCGCGCCCACCTCAGCGGCATCCTGACCACCGACGCCAAGCTGACCAAAGACGCGGCGGAAAGAATCGCCCAGGACTGGAAAGACCTCAAAGCCGGCCTCAGCAACGCGGGAAAAATCGCCGTTCTCGAGCAGGGCCTCAAATACCTGCCGATCGCCATGAACGCCAACGACCTGCAGATCATCAGCCAGCGCACTTTTCAACTTCAGGAAGTGGCGCGCATCTGGCGCATCCCGCTGCACATGCTCGGCGACCTGACGCGCTCGACCAACAACAACATCGGCCAACAGAGCCAGGAATACATCAACCTGACGCTCAGCAGCTACACCAGCCGCTGGCGTTGGAAGCTGCATTCCACGTTCGCCCTGCGTCCGCAAAAGCTGTTCATCGATTTCGATCTCAGCGAGCTGACCCGCGCCGACATCACCGCGCGCTACAACAATTACGCCCGCGCCATCACCGCCGGCTTCCTGACTCCTGAGGAAGCCCGCGTCGACGACGGCCGCAATCCCAAGCCCAAATTCGGCGAACTGCTCACCCCCGCCAACCTCAGCGCCGCCGGTTCCGACGCCACCGGCGCCGGCGCCGATGGCGGCGGCCGTCCCCCCGACGGCGACGCCGACGCCAACCCCCGGGCGCTTCGACCCGGAAGCGCCGCCCTCGAAGGAAAAAAGCTTCGCTTCGATTCCGACCAGCCTCGCGATGACCACGGCCGCTGGGCCTCGTCGCTGACGGCCGATCAGAAACAGGCGCTCAAGGATTATACGGGCGGTTATTACTATTCAAATATCAACGCGGCGCTCCGCCAGGGCAAAATGCCGGATGGCCGCGAGGGCGAAATCGTCAAACACGTCGACTCGGCGCTGGAAAATGCCAGCACGGAAACGAAAATAACGCTCTACCGCGGCATCAGCCCCTCCAGCGCGGCGCGGCTCAACGGTCAGCTCGGCAAAGGCAGTATCATCACCGACCGCGGATTCGTATCAACCAGCTCGTCGCGAGCCATCGCGCGGGCGTTGCGCGGTTTCCAGACCGCCAACGGAACGGGGCTGATGATGGAGATACAAGTGCGAGCCGGGAGCCGCGTTGCCTCGCTTGCGGCGGTTTCCGGAACTCCCGGCGAGCAGGAAATGCTGTTGCCCCGCGGCTCGTCGTTCCGCGTCACCGGATACGACGCGGACAAGCGCACAGTAAAAATGACCCTGCAATGAACCCGCGCCAGATCGAGAGCGACGCGGCGACGCTACAGCTCGACAATGCCGCCGTGGATGGGACCTTTTTCGATCTCTGCTTCATCCCCGACCCGCCCGAAGCCCGCGACTTCAACCCTGACCAGCCCCGCGACCCCAACGGCCAATTCGCCTCCGGCGCGGCCCTGACTGAGAACCAAGATGGCGAGGTCAAGCTCGTCGGCGTCTGCGCCACGGCCGCCGGGCGCGATGACGCCAGGGCCGCCATCGAGGCGGCGCGGGAAGAAAACAGCGAGGCCGCCAATTTGCAATGGCCAATTAATCCGCTCCTAACCCCTCTCCCGCCCCGCGGGAGAGGACAGGCGCGAAGCGCCAGGTGAGGGAAGCCCGCATGATCATACCCTTTGAGCACAACGGCTGGGTGCGCATCCCTCACGACGAGCCGGATGTAGCGAAGTTTGAGAAAATGCTGCTCGGCCACAAGGTGTTTGTGTATGCGTATTTTCGGCCTGATTGCGGCCCGGAGTTTTTTCGCGCCGGCCTCGATGAGGAGGAGGCTTTCCTGATCGACGATGGCCTGCCGCCCGGGCTGATTGCTTCCCCGGAGCCCGCATGACCACCCCCGTCATCAACCCGCGCGCCCCGCGCTTCCTGCGTTTCGCCACCTCGGCCCCCGTCTCCGTGCGCGCCGAGGGCGACCGCACCATCGACCACATCTTTTCCGACGAGTCCGTCGCCCGCGATGGCGACACCATCGCCAGCGCTGGCTGGAAACTCGACAACTTTCTCAAGAACCCGGTCTACCTCTGGGCTCACGACTCGCTTTCCCCGCCGATCGGCCGGGTGACAAAAATTGCCGCCGACGGCGCTCTCCTGCGCGCCACGGTGCAATACGCTGACGCCGACGCGTATCCCTTCGCCGACACGATTTTCCGCCTCACCAAGGGCGGCTACATCAACGCCTCGTCAGTCAGTTGGTTGCCGATCAAATGGCGCTACGCCGCCGACAAGGGCCGCGCGCCCGGCGCCATCGACTTCCTCGAGCAGGAGCTGCTCGAGGCCTCCGCCGTGCCGCTCCCCGCGCTCGCCAGCGCCCTCGTTTCCGCCCGCGGCGCCGGCATCGACACCGGGCCGATCTTTGATTGGGCGACCCAGGCGCTGGACGTTGGCGGCTTTGCCGTTTTGCCCAGGCGCGATCTTGAAACGCTCCGAAAGGACTCCCGCATGCCGACCGCCAGCCACGCCGAAGAGCCTGAAGCCACGTCGCCGCCGGTCGAGCCCGCCGTCAAAGCCGACCGCGCCTTCCGCGCCCAGGCGAAAACCTTCCGCCGGCGCGGCCTCGGCGAGCTTTCGCAACTCTGCGACCTGCTCGGCTATGCCGAGCACCTCTACAACCAGATCTGCGACGAAGCCGAGGACGAGGGCGACGGCTCGCCCATCCCCGATCGCCTCGCCGCCTGGCTCGACGAGGGCAATGCCATCATCGCCGCTATGGCTGACGAGGAAACCCAGGAAAATCTCAAAGGCGCCCCCGCCGACGAGATCGCCCGCGCCGTCAAACAGGCGCTCTCCGATCTCGGCCTGACCCGCTCCGGCAAGGTTCTGAGCAAGGAAAACGCCCGCTGCCTGCGCAGCGCCCACGACCACATGGAAACCGCGCGCTGTCTGGTCCGTTCCGTCATGGACAAGAACGGCGAAGAGCCCGATGATGAAAACCCCGAAGAGAGCGACACCGACGGCGACAGCGACGACGCCCGCGCCCTCCGCGTCCGCAAAGCGCACGCCCTCAAACGCCGCGTCCTGTAGCCGGGGGCGCCGACCCCGGCCCTTCCTTAACATCAACCATCCGCCGGGCGCGTCAAACAACCGCCCAGCGCTAGAGAGAGCCCTCCCGCCGTAGCTCCCGGCAGAGCGTCGCCCGCATTGCGTCAAACACGCCGGACAACGTTGCCTGTTCGACTCAGGCCCATCGGGTCGGTCCTCTCGCCTTTTCCCCTCCGGCGGCGCAAACGCGCCGCCTAGGGGTGGCCGCCCTTGCGGCCGGATGAGGGCCTACGCGCTCCTCAACCAAGCCCGCCAATCCGAGCCCTGGGCAAGCTCAGACCGCAGCGTCGTGAGACGCCGCATCCCCCGCCGCGCTGCGAAGCGCCGCTAGATGGAGTCCAATAATGGACATGAAGCTCGCTGAGCAGCGCCGAAATCTCGGCGTGCTGATCGATCAACTCAACACCGACGCCCTCATCGCCGACGCGGCGCTCTACGCAGCCAAAGAGCGCGAGATCACCGATTGTGAATCGACAATCAAGCGCACGGAAGCCGCCCAACAGCGCTCCGCCGCGCTGGCGCGCCCCGTTGGTTCCGCGCCCGCGCTCGTCGAGTCCGAGATCGAATACACCCCCCCGGCGCGCACCTTCGGCATGCACGGCGCGCCGCTCAATTCCGGCCTCGTCAGCGGCTCCGCCGATGCGCAGTTCTCGCGTTACCTTTCGCGCGCCCGCAGCACTCTCGGCTTCACCGTCGATGGCGAGCGCCACTTCCGCAGCTTTGGCGAGCAGCTCCAGGCCATCGCGCAGTACGCCAACAGCCGCGGCGCCAAGGAGGACTCGCGCCTTATCCGCGCGCCGTCCGAATTGCCCGGCGCCCTCTCGCGCGCCCCCACCGGGGCCGGCGAAGTCGATCCCACCGGCGGCGGCTTTTCGGTGCAGACCGATTTTGCCAGCGCGATCTGGATGCTCGCCCACGACATGGGCGAGCTCCTCAGCCGCGTCAACAAGATCCCGATCAGCGCCAGCGCCAACGGCATCAAGATTCCAGGCATCGACGAAACCAGCCGCCTGACCGGTTCGCGCTGGGGCGGCGTGCAGTCCTACTGGGTCGACGAAGGCACGGCGCCGACGCCAACCAAGCCCAAATTCCGCATGATTGAGTTCAACCTGCACAAGCTGATCTCGACCATGTACATGACCGACGAGCTTTTGCAGGATTCCACGGCGTTGACCGCGATCGCCGGCCAGGCGTTCTCGGAAGAAATCATGTTCATGACTGAGGACGGGATCTTCGAGGGCTCCGGCGCCGGCCTGCCGCTGGGCTTCATCAATGCTCCGGCTCTGATCTCCGTCGCCAAGCAGGCCGGCCAGACCACCGGCACCATCGTGAAAGAAAACATCGACAACATGTGGGCGCGCTGTTTGCCGCGCATGCGAAAAAACGCGGTCTGGCTGATCAACCAGGACTGCGAACCCCAGCTCAACCAGTTGAACCAAGCCGTAGGGACCGGAGGTCAGCTCGTCTACCTGCCGCCCGGCGGCCTCTCCGGCGCGCCTTACGCCTCGCTCTACGGCCGCCCGCTGGTGGCGACCGAATACAGCTCGGCGCTGGGAACCCCCGGCGACATCGCGCTTGTCGACCTCAGCACTTACACGCTGGTCGACAAGGGCGGCGTCCAGGCGGCAACCAGCATGCACGTGGCCTTCCTCACCGACCAGATGGTGTTCCGCATCACGTATCGCGTCGATGGCAAGCCGATGCTGACCAGCGCCATCACGCCCTTCAAGGGCACCCTGACCAAGTCCGCCTTCGTCGCCCTCGCCACCCGCTAACCGCGCTCGGCAACCCCTTCCCCCCTTGCGGGGGAAGGTGGCGCGAAGCGCCGGATGAGGGGTTCCCCCCCTTCCAACCTTGCCCCCAACCCAGGAGTCTTCCGACATGGGCGTCCAGTATCAAATGGCGGCTCAGTTTCCGCCGGTCACGCTTCTCCCCGCCGCCGCCGATTCCGCCGGCCGCACCGGCGTCTACGCCAGCCTTCGCAACGCGCTGAAAGCCTGGGTGGTCGTCGAGGTCAACCAGGGCGCCGCGAATACGGTCCTCATTTCCCTGTTGCAGGCGACCTCGACCGGCGCCGGCGGCTCGAAAGCCATCGCCGCCGTCCCGATCTGGCTCGACAACGCCACGGCGACCTCCGACGCGCTGGTCGCCCAGACCGCCGCGGCGACCTTCACCACCGACGCGACTACCGTCGACAAGCTGGTGCTGTTTGAGATCCAGCCCGAGACCGCGCTCGACCTCGCCAACGGCTTCAACCACATCGCGGTCTCCACCGGCGCCTCGAGCGCCTCGAACGTGACGTCCGCCCGCCTCCATATCTGGGGCGAAACGCAAGCCGCCACGCCGCCGACCACGATTGTCTAACCCCCCCAACCCCCTTCCCCCGCAAGGCGGGGGAAGGTGGCCGCGTAGCGGCCGGATGAGGGCGCTTCCCCGCCACTACCTTTCAGAGGAGCTGACCAAATGGTCACCCGCGCCACCTATCGCGCCAGTATCGCCTACGAATACGAGGACCTGACCCAGGAAACCGTCGCCTCGGCCGCGCCTTTTCAGTTTGGCGACGAATTCGTCGGCGCCGGCCATACCGCGGGCATTCCCGCCGCGGGCACGCCGGTCGCCGGCTACGCCTGGGTGAAGAAAATCGTCGGCGCCGCGCCCCCGACCGTCGCCCTCGTCTCCAACGCCGGCGGCGGCCAGATCGCCGCGGCGCTGACCTCGGCCTCACAAGCCCAGGAAGCCTCGCTCTATTTCAACGACTCCCTTTGCGTCGACACCACCAAAATCGGTCAGGCCGAATGGCGCGCCGCGCTTTCAACAGCGCCGAGCGCTGCCGGCGTCCAGGCGGGGCTCGGCCTCGGCTCGGCGTGGGTGGGGGGCCAATTGAACCTCGCCGAGTACATGTTTTTCGGCTGGACGGCGAACGCCAAGCTGCTCATCGAGGCGCTTGACGGAACCAACACCTTTTCGCTTTCCGCCGCCCAGATCGGCGGCTCGGCGATCACCTCAGACACCGCCCAGCATATCTTCCGCATCGATTGGTCGAATTCTGCCGACATCGCGTTTTTTTACGACGGCAACCGCGTCAACACGGTCGGCTCGGTCACCTGGGGCGCGACGGGAGCGAGCGCGATCCTGCAGCCCTGGCATACCGTCTACAAGCCGAGCGGCGTCGGCGTCGCCACGCTCACCATCGACAAGGTCGACATCTTCAACGGCCGCTAATCCCCTTCTCCCGCAAGCGGGACTCCGGCGGCGAAAGTCGCCGCCTTGGGGTGGCGCGAAGCGCCGGATGAGGGTCGCCTACGGATGATTACCAACCGCCTCGACCGCATGCAGCGCGGCCGCCTCAACCGCGAGACCAACCATGGCAGCCCAAATCGGCCTATCCATCATCCAGGCGGCGATCGCCGCCGGCCAGTCGCTGTCGTCAGAGGTCGACCTCGGCGCCCAGACTCTCGTGGGAATAGCGATGCCGGCGACCTGGGTTGCCGCGAGCCTAACGTTTCAATTCAGCGTTGACGGCGGAACGACCTGGATCGAGGCCTACAGCTCCGCCGGCGTTGAAACCACGTTCACCGTCGCCGCCGGCCAATACATCCAGATCGACCCGACGACGCTACGCGGCGTCAACGCGCTGAAAGTGCGCTCGGGAACGTCGGCATCGCCGGTCGTCCAAACCGGCGGCGCGAGCCTCTCGCTGATCGCCAAATTCGTCAACTAAAACCCCTTCCCCCCTTGCGGGGGAAGGTGGCGCGAAGCGCCGGATGAGGGGTTTTTCATGCGCTCCGCCACCCTCATCTCGACCATCCTCGCCCCGGCCGCCGATACCGACCTCACCGACCTCGCCACCGTCCACGACGAGCTCGACATCACCAACACGAAGAGCGACACGTTTTTATCGCGCCAGATCTCTGCCGCTTCAACCGCGATTCAGAGCTACTGCAACCGCATTTTCGCGCCGCAAACGATCCAAGACCAATTCTGGTTCGCCCGCGATTCCTGGCCACGCGTGGTGCGCGGCGAAATCGCGCCGCTCGAGCTGACCAACTGGCCGACGATCGAAATCACCAGCGTCGTCGAAACCATTTCCGGCGTCGTCACCACGCTCATTCTGGGAACCGACTTTTTGCTCGACGCCGAACACGGCTGGTTGACCCGCCTCAACCTCAACGGCCATCCCTCGCATTGGCGCTCGTCGCCCGTCGTCGCCATCTACCAAGCGGGCTACGTCGGAAAAATCCCCGACGACGTCGAGGAGGCCGCCATCCGCCTCGTCACCATGCGCTGGTTCGCCCGCCACCGCGACCCCTTGATCCGCAGCCAGAACGCCGTTGGCGCCTATGAGGCGTCTTACGTGATGGGCACCGGCCCCGGCGGCGAAGACGACATGCCGGCGGAAGTGACCGCCCTGATCGACCGCTACCGCGTCCCCGTCGTCGCCTAATCCCCTTCCCCCGCGTGCGGGGGAAGGTGGCGCGAAGCGCCGGATGAGGGCCTTCCACCCTAAGGATTTCCGCCCATGAGCGTCCTCGAGAGCGACGTCGAGTTTTACGGCTCGGCCAACATGCCCGATGCCGACGCGCTCACCACAGGCGGCGCGCTCGCCACCGCAACGCTGATCTTCTTTTCCGACATTTCTCCGACCGGAACCGTCGACTACGTCTCGTCGTCCGCTTCCGACACCGCCGCCACGCTGCAGGTGTACGGCCGCGACGCCACCGGCGTCGTTCAAAATGAGATCAAGACGCTCAACGGCACAACCAAAGTCACCGGATCGCAGTCATTCGAGCGCCTGCTCAAGGGCCTGGCGGCCGGTACGGCGGCGGTTGGCGACATCGCCATCCTCTCCCACACCGCCATCGTCAGCGGCCACACAGCCCAGGGCGGAGGCGCGGCGTCAGGCTCTACGGCGGCGTACATCCAACTCCAGGCCGGCGACGGCGCCGCGTGCGCCATCGGTCAGATTATCCGGATCACCAACAACACCCCCGCTGGCGTCCAGTACCAACTGCGCCGCATCATCCGAATTTCCGGTGACTTTGCCTACGTCAACAAGGCGTGGGGAACGGTCCCGAGCGCTTCGACGACCTACGATATCAACGAGGGCATGTTGTTCGAGTCCGGCCCCAACCAGGTCACGCAATGCCGCCGGCCGTTCTACAACGCGTCGGCCGATGTTCCCGGCGGCTCGACCAAAACCTATTACGAGAAGATTTTTGCGGTCAACAACAACACCGCGACGGCGGTGACCGTGGTCAATATCTCGAAACAGGCCGATCCGAGCGCCGGCACACTTGAGTTTGCGCTGACGACGGCGCTCAACGACACGGCGACCGTCGCCAATCGCCAGACGGCGCCAGGAAGCGGCATCGGCTCGTTTTCAACCGGAGCATCGCCGCAGACGATCGCCGTTCCCGGCGCTCAGAACCTGCCCAGCGGCGCCGCTCCCAACGCCGCAGGCGCGCAGGGCATTTGGCTGTCGCTGGCGTTGGCCGCCGGCACAGCGGCGGCGAAGACCAGTTTCCAGATGCAGGCGCAGGGGCAGAGCACGTGACCGTTGTTTGGATCGTCGCCGGAGTCTTCGCGGTCTGCGTGACCGTGTTCGTGATCCTCGCATGGTTTGCGCCGACGATCGACGAATAGGAGCCCCGCATGGCCTACTACAGCGCTCTGATCGCTGCGTGGAACGGCGCCACGCAGCCCCCGACCGGCGTTACCGGGACCCCCCTAACCGGCTCCATGACGACGGCGCAAAAACTCGCCGCGGTCAATGGCTGGACCGTTACGGGCTCAGTTCCAACGACGATCTACGTAACCGGCGTGCAGGTCGCCAATTGTATAAATTGGGCTGAACTCGCCGCGCTGACAGATGCGCAGCGCAAGGATGTTTTGCTGCTCTGCCTACAGGACGGCTTGTTGTTGTCGGGCAGCGCGCAGCTGACGCACCTCTTGCCGGGGATGCTGCTCGCCTATTTCAGCGTCAGCGGGCCGACGATCACGGCGTTGACCGCGCTTGCGGCTGCGACGCCACAGCCTTGGTGGCAATATGCCGGATACCCCGGGCCGTTCAACACCAATGACACGTCGCTGGCGGGGTTGAACTGATGCCAACCAATTTCCTTTGGTATTCCGGCTATTCCAGCAATGACGGCCTGTTACAAGCGCAGACGCAGTTGCTCCACGGGACGGGGTCGAGCGATGAACTCTACGGCCTGGCGACGGCCGGTTATATCGTCAGTGGCACAAGCGGAACATCGGGCGTGTTCAACAACGCGTCGGGATCTGCCGGAACCGATCAGGCCGTTTTTGCCGAGCTGTTCCTGGCCCTTGGCACGATCAGTTCGGCGCTCAGCGCCGGCGCCAATATTGCTGGTTGGTTCCTGCAATCGCCAGACGGCGGCTCTACGTTTGACGGTAGCTCTGGCGCCGCGCCGAGCCGGCAGCCTGATTTCATCATCCTGTTACCAGCGACGGCAATCACCGCGGGGTGGATTTTTAAGGCATCGGCGATGGTGCAGTTGCCCGCATTGCCATTCAAGGTCGGGGTGCAAAACAACACCGGACAAACTCTTGCCGCGGCGGCCACCAACTATCTGCGGGCCGCTCCTGTCGCCATCCAGTACTGAGGCGCGGCAATGGCCGTCCCGCGCATCTATCGCCGGTCCCCACTGGCCTTCCCTGGGAACCGCGCGCCAGGTTTCGACCCGACGCATATCGCGGCATCGCCGAGCATTCGCTACTCGGGTATTCCTGGGGCCGGCGGGGCGTTTATCGATCTGCTTAATGGTCAGCCCGCCACAAGGGGGTCGACCCCCGTAACCGGCATAAGCGCTATCGGGCCATACGTAGATTTCTACACGAACGCTCACTGGTATAATACAGTTGCAAACCCGTACATCGAGACGCCATCAGCAATAACAATTGCGGCGATCCTTACTCCGCAGGCTAGTGTCGCGAACGGCGTTATTTTTTCTAACGATGGATATAGTACATCCAACGTTGGGTCGCGCCTGTGCCTTGTGTTGCTTGGGCCGGAAATTGGTCACACTAACAATTATACGACATCGGGAATAACTCTCACAGCAGGCGTACCTTATTTTGTCGCTTGCAGCATGTGGTACGGGAGTAATACTCCGTACAACTTTATTGTGGTAGATTTGTTATCTGGACACGTTCAAACGACCAATGGGGTGGCTACCGTTACAGCGCCTCCAAGCACGGCGGGGGTTTATGCGATAGGGCAATACGTCAGCAATGGTTATACAGTTGCGAGTTTTATTCATGCTTTAATGTATTCTGCTACATTCATGTCGCCTGCGCAGCTTCTCACCTGGGCGCAGGCGCCGTGGGACTTCTGGTACCCGCCAACAGCATTCGACACGATGTTGTCGATGCTGCGTGGATCATCCCAGGGGTATTCGGTGACGGCGTCGATTCTCGCCGCCATCGAAGCTGGCGCATCGCTCATGGCATCGATGGCCGCTGCTGAAGAAAGCAACGTCTCGCTCAGGCCCGTCTTGTTTTCGCCGGTTGAGCCGAGTGCGTCGCTCGCTTCAAATACGCTCGCGCCGCACGAATTCGCCGGCGCGGCGGGATCGACGACCGCGGCGCCGGAAAATAGCGCCGCGAGCTTTTTCGCCCGCGCAAGCGCCATCCTCGAGCCAGCATCGGGCGCCCGCGTCACGGCTCGGGCGCCTATCGATTTTCAAGCCGCGCTCAAGTCGCTCGCCGGCGCGCCAATTGCGTTTGCGGCCGCCGCGAAGTCGAGCCTGCTGGACCCCGCGGATTTCGGCGTCTCTCTCCGCGGCTCAATCGCTGTCCCGACGACATCGTCCGCACTTTTCGCTTTGACCGACCGGATCGTTGTCGAATGGGCCGGGACCGCCGCAAGCGTGATCGCGACGATCGGCTCGCCGATCGAAATCGGCCACGGCGTCGCCGCCAGAATTTTCGCTCCGCTGGAATGGTGGGGGTCGCTCGCCAATTGGGCGCCGTTCGTCTTCACCTACGCCGGCGGCGCTTTTCCGCTCGGCGCCGCCGGCGTTTTTATCGGCGACTGGATCGGCGATTTCCTCGGCGCCGAAATTCTCGCCCTGCGCGCCTCGTTCACATCGGGCGTCGGCGGCAATTTCATAAAAATCTACTTTCAGACCTCGCTCGATAAAGGCGCGACCGCGATCGACGTCGCGCCGATGAAATTCACCAGGGCCAGTGCGGCGGCCGGCGCCAACGTCTCGGCGGCCCGCAGCGCTGCTTTGTTCACCCCATCATCCCAGGCGTTGACGCCTGGGGCGCTGGCCGGCGCCGTTCTCGGCGACCGTTTTCGCGCCGTCGTCGTGGTTTTTGGCGCCTATGCCGCCCCGGCATCGCTGAGCCTGACCGGCTTCGTCCGCTAGAGGATCCAACATGGATAACCCGGGCCCCTTTCTGTTCACCTTCGCCGGCGGCGCTTTTCCGCTCGGCGCGGCCGGGGTGTTTGTCGGCGATTGGATGCTCAGCTTTTCTGGCATCGCCGCCCTGTCGCTGCAGGCCACCTTCAACGCCGGCTCCGGCGGCGTCTCGACCACCGTCTATTTCCAGACTTCGCTCGACCAGGGCGCAACAGTCGGCGACATCGCGGCCCCGCAGTTCACCACCGCCAACGGCGCGGCGGTCGCCAACATCTCGGCGCTCAACCAGGTCGGATTTTTCACACCGGTCTCCCAGGAACTGACGCCCAACACGATCCAGGGCGGCGGCGCCCTCGGCGACCGTTTTCGCGCCGTCGTGGTGGTGGTCGGCGCCTACGCGTCGCCCGCCTCGCTGGCGCTATGGGGCGTCGCGCGGTGATCAATGTTTCCGCCCGCGCCTTCTGGCGCCACGCCATCAACCAGGTCGGCGTTCCCCTCACGCTGGCGCGCGCCATCGGCTACGCCCCCAACCTCACCACCTTTTCCGTCAGCCTGAGAGCCAAGGTGGCGCTCGCCGCCCCCGATTCCACAGCGCCCTCGCAGGAAGGTCTCGGTTCGAGCGGCGCCGACGCCGTGACCGAAAACGACCGCACCGTGACCGTGATGGCGGAAGAGCTTTTCCGCTCCCGCTTTCCGATGCCTGTCCAAAAAGGCGATTTGGTCACCCTGCCGGAAACTCTTGAGCAATACACCGTCACGCGCGTCGACCCTTACGCCCTGGCGATCGCAGGCGTGATCCGCCTGACCATCACCGGCGTCGCCTGACCCCTCGCCCGCGTAACGGGAGACGGTGGCGCGAAGTGCCGGACGAGGGAAGTCCTATGCCAACCTTCAAACAGACCATCGACGCGGAAGCCGCCTACGCCCGCCTCGACGGCATCGGCCCCAAAGCCCGCCAGGCGCTCAAAGACGCCCTCACCCCGATTGCCCCCGCGATGGAGGCCGACGCGCGGAAAATCGCGCTAGACCATATCCATTCGATCGGCGATCCGGCAAAGGCCGGCCGCTATCTCGCCAGCATCCGCGCCGGCGTCTCCGACAAGGGTTATTCGATTGTCGGCTGGCTGCGCACCCCGAGCCCGCTCGGCCATTTGCTCGAGCTCGGCTTTACTATCAGCGACTGGGTCATCGTGCCGGGAACGGGAAAGTACCCGAGATCCGGTCTCGATGGCGTGATGGCGTTCGAAGTTGGCGGCGTCAGCAAGGTCGTCAAATCCGTTCATCGCCACGCGACCAAAGTGAGCCCCTACCCGGCGATCGGCCCCGCCTTCACCGCCCATCGCGCCGAGATCCTCGCCGCGCTCGATAGCGTCAAAGACAAGGTTGCCGACTGATGGCCATTCCCCGCGAAACCGTCCTCAACGCGTTGTTTGCTCAGCTCTCTGCGCTCGCCGCGTTCAAGCTGACGTCGCGCCGCGATCGCGAGCCGGACTCGATCACTCCGCAGCAATCGCCCGCGCTTCTGCTCGTCGAGCCCGGCGAGAAATATGACCGCCCCTCGGTCGCGCTTCCGCCCAAGCGCACGATCCATGTCGACGCGATTTTCTACAACAACGTCGGCGCCGAGCCCAACGCGATCCCGCTTACCATTATCAACAATGCGCTCGACGCCCTCGATGCTGCTTTGACCCCGGCCTCGCCGACGTACTTGAACACTCTCAGCGGCCTCGTCGACGTCGTCTACATCGACGGCGAGGTCGAAAAGCGCACCGGGGCCAAGACCGGCCGAGCCGCCGCCATCATCCCGATCTGCATCCGGTTGCCGTGAGCCGCGGCCGTCATTGCGAGCGCAGCGAAGCAACCCAGGGCCGCGTGATGTAGCTCTGGATTGCTTCGCTGCGCTCGCAATGACGCAGGAGCCGACACTTATGCGCATACCCTTCAAGGCCTGCCCTATCTGCGCCACGCCGGCCTTCGACGTCCTGCGCTCCGCCGATTGCTCTCGCCACGCGCTCTACGACCCCCGTTTGCCCAACCTTCTCATTTGGATGCAGTGTGAGCATTGCGCCCACGTGTTCACCGACAGCTATTTTTCCCCCGCTGGCGCAAAAATCCTGTTTTCGCGGGCCCACGCCTTCCAGCAGCTCAGCGCCGACGCTTATGAGCGCCAGCGCCTCGTCGCCGCCCGCATCGTCGAGCGCGTCGCCTGGTTCCAGGCGCCTCGCGCGCACTGGTTGGACGTCGGCTTTGGCGACGGCGCGCTGCTGCGCACGGCGGAAGAATTCGGCTTTATCCCGGTCGGCGTCGACGTGCGCGCGGGCGCCGTCGAGGCGCTCGGCCGCAACGGCGTCGAGGCGCACGCCTGCGATTTCGCCGACTTCCACGATGAGCGCCGCTTCGCCGTCGTCAGCATGATGGACACTCTCGAGCACATGCCTTTCCCCCGCCAGGCTCTGGAGCGGGCGCGAAAACTCATCGCTTGTGGCGGCATGCTGGTTGTTTCCATGCCCAACAGCGACTCGCCGATTTTTCGCCAGCTCACCGCGGCGGGAACCAACCCGTACTGGGCCGAGATCGAGCACCTCCACAATTTTGGCCGCGCCGAATTGTACCAGCTGCTCGCCGAGACCGGCTTTACTCCCTACCGCTACGCCGTCAGCGAGCGCTATCGCGCCGGCATGGAAATCCTTGCGCGCCCCACCGACGCCGTTTTGTAGCCGGGGGCGTTGACCCCGGCCGCCGCGCCAGCAGCTACATCAAGGACAACGATGCCGGCAACCAAATCAGTCTTCGTTGCCGTCCCCGCCTACAACGACATTGCCGCGCCGACCCTCATCAGCCTGCTGCGCGCCCGCGACGAAGCGATCGCGGCGGGCTGGCAATGCGATATTCACGTCCGCCCCGGCGATTCGATGATCCATCGCGCCCGCAACGTGGCGCTCACCAAATTCCTCGCCTCGAAAGCCACCGACATCCTCTTCTGGGACGCCGATATCGCGACCGCGCCGGGCGGGTTCACCCGCTTGATGTCTCATCCCGTCGATTTCGTCGGCGGCGCCTATCGCTTTCGCAGCGACCCCGAAGATTATCCAGTGCGCTGGCAGGGGGAGCTTACCGCCGACCCGGCGACGAAACTCTTGACCAATCCAGGTCTCGGCCTTCCCGCCGGCTTTCTGCGCGTCACTCGCGCCGCCGTCGAGCGCATGGCCGCCGCCTTCCCCGACCTGTGGGTCAAAGAGCGCGACGGCCGCAAACTGCTTTGGTTGTTTGACTTCCTGATGATCGATCACGAAGCTTTCTCCGAGGACTTCGTTTTCTGCCAACGCTGGCGCGACATCGGCGGCGCGGTCTGGCTCGACCCCTCTCTTGCGTTGCACCACACCGGCTCAAAGACCTTTTCCGGCGTCTATTCCCATTTCCTCGGCCGCCAACTTGCGGCGCGAACGACCAAACAAGACCTCGACGAGGCGCAACTCGCCCTCGATTCGGCATTCGGCTCTTTGTAGCCGGGGGCGCCGACCCGGCAAAAACCCGCCGCGCTGTGACAGCGCCGCATTCCCTCAGAAGGAGTCTGTCTCATGCTCGTCCCGTATTCCGCCGGCCGGCTCTACGGCCTGCGCACCGACATTCCGACCCAGACGCCGCGCCAGTTCGGCGCCCTCCAGAACGTCTCGATCCAGACCAAGTTCACCACCAAGCCGCTGCAAGGCAAGAATCAGTTTGCGGTCTTTATTGCCCGCGGCGAAGGCAAGCTGACCTTGAAAGCCGAGGTCGGTGTTTTCTCCGGCAAGCTCTTCAACGACATTTTTTACGGCAATTCCCTCGCCACCGGGGGAACCCAGCTCGCCGCCGACGAGGCCCATACCGTACCAAGTTCGTCGCCGTTCACCATCTCGCCGACCAATCAGTCGACGTTCGCCGGCGACGAGGGCGCCTTCTACAATCCCGGCGGCGCCCCGCTGGCCCTGGTTTCCGCCGCGCCGACCCTGACCGCGACCTACGAGCCGCCCGCCAATCCAAGCACCACGGGCGTCTACACGTTCAGCTCGAGCGACGCCAGCGCCAAAATCCTGCTCAACTATCTCTACACCACCACCGCAGGCGAGAGCATCGCCATCACCAACAATGCGATGGGAACGACACCCACATTCTCCGGAGTGTTCCGCGGCTTCGACCCCTCGACCGGCTTGTTCGCCACCCTGACCGTCAACCGCATGACCTGCGACGAGCTCAGCATGGATGCCAAACTCGGCGACTGGCAGCTCTCCAGCTTCTCGATGGAAGCCTTCGACGACGGAACCGGCAACATCGGCATTCTGACGCTCGGCGATCAGACCTGAGGGTCGGCATCAGGCAGCAGAACCCCTCTCCCGTGGGAAGAGGGGCAGGGGTGAAAGGTAAGCAACCATGAACGAAACATTCCCGGTTGAGCTCGGCGGCAAAAAGTGGGAAATCCCCCATCTGCCGTTCCGTGTCGGCAAACGCCTTCAGCCGTTGTTCGCCGCGGAAACCAGCAAGTTATTTGGCGACGCCAACGCGGCGCGCGCGGTCGCGATGCTCGATGAACGGACCATCGACGCTCTGGCGGGCGGCGTTTACGAGGCCCTCCATGAGGTCGACCGCAGCCTGAGCAAAGAGGCGTTCTACGAGCTGACGTTCAGTTCCGGCGATCTTGTCGCGGCGCTGCCGTCGGTGCTTTCGGCCTGCGGCATGAAGATCATCGCCAAACAAGAGGGTGATGCGCCCGAAAAAAAATAGACTGGGACGCGCTCTACGCCGAGATCATCGAGTCCACAAACTACTCGTGGACTTGGGCGGATGTCGACGAGCTCACGTTCCCGCGCCTTGAAGCCCTGCGCAAGCGGCTGGTGGCGAACCCTCCCACCCATTGGTTGCTCGCCGCCTATTTGAAATACAAGCCGCCCGTCGAGACCGCCCCCGCCGACTTCGCCGCGGCCTGCAAGGTCAACGAGAAGTGGTTCCGCGCCCCCCGCCGTTTCTTTAAGAATCGGCAGTAGGCGCGCTGCTATGGGGTCTTGTGCAAAAGGCCCGGACGCCTCACGCCGCCGTCTCCGTAGCCATCCCATACGCCGGCGCAAAACTCTGCCCATCCGAGCTCTGTCAAGCTGCCGGCAGCGGCGGTAGGTACGACATCGATAGTTGCTTTGACCATCGCCTCCGCGGCGGCGGAGTTATTATCCAGGTCAGATATAATGACGCGAGACCATTGCAGCACGGCGTCTTGATCAACCTGCATCACCGCCGAGCATGCGCCGCCTGCCCAGGATGCGAGCGCCAGATCGAAAACAATCTGGTGAGCTGCCGCCTCATCCTTCGCTGCGCTGGGCGCGCTCCCCGCGAGCGCCAGAATCGCCGCCGCCAACAATAATCGAATCATCGCCCCCTCCGTTTGCGTCAGGTAAGCCCAAATGGCCTCAGATATCTATGTGACATTTGGTGGCGATACCAACGCCCTGGACGCGGCGATAGCGGCAGGAAAGGCGCAGATCCAAAGCTTCGCCCGCGAGATGAACAAGGCCGCGCGCGCCATGAACGACGCCGGCGCGAGCGCCGATTCCGAGCTCGGGCAGAAGCTGCTTGCGGCCACCGTAAAACTGAACGCGGCCAAGGATCATTTCGCCGGTCTCGGCGCCGCGGCCAAAGAAGGCTTTGGCGGTCTTGAGATGTCGGCGCGCCAGGGCGCCCACGCGGTCCACGGAATTTTGGAGCTGATCACCGGCGAGACCGAGCGCGCCGGCCGCACCTTTACCAGCCTCGCCATTCACCTCGCGGCCGAAAACGTCGGCTTCACCAGCCTCGCCGCCGTGGCGCTGGGGCTCGGCGCCGCCTTCGGCTACGTCGCATATCAGGCCCACACCGCCCACGAGGCGGTGCGCTCGCTGCAGAACGCCGCGGCGGCGAACGGCTTCACCATGGCCACCGAGCAGAGCAAGGCGCTCATCGCTTCAATCCAGACCCTTGGGGACCTGTCGCAGTCGGCGGCGGTGGATATCGGCAAAGCGTTCGCGCCGCTCGGGCCGGAGGCGGGCGCAATCGTTGCAAGGATGGCGGCGGCCGACATCAAGGCTTTGGCGGCCAGCGAAAAGGAGTTGGGGACAACCGCGCAGGAGGTCGCCAAGCGTTTCATCGATCTCGACAGCGAGGGCAAGAAATACGTCGAGACGAGCCGCAACGCGACCCAAGAAGACAAAGAGCACATGGCGGCCTGGGTCGCCTCCGGCGACAAGGCGAACGCGTATCTGTTGATTCTGCGCCTGATGAGCCCCGCGATAACGGCGACCGCGAAAGCGCACGAGCTCGCCATCGCAAAAATTCAGGATCACGCCGCGGCGCTGGAGCGCTCGCGCCTGTCCGGCGAGAGCCTGACCGAGGCGGAAAAGCACATCGACAGCGCGGTCGACGACGTCAACGCCAAATTCGAGCGCCAGGCGGCGGAAGCCGACAAGATGGGCGCGGCGCTGCTCAACGCCAGCTTCGACGCCGACAAGTTGAGCAAAGCCCTGACCACGGCAATGCAAGTCGACAAGGTCGCCGACGAGGTCAAGAAGGCCAACGATCAGATTCTCAGCCTGAAGGCCGGTCTCGCCGCCTCGCCGGACGCCGGCGCCGCTTCTCAGTTGAACCGCGCGCTTGAAATCGCCGAGGATCATCTCAAGAAGCTGCACCAGGAGGCGAGCGACGGTCTCCTCGGCCGCGATGCAGTCAAGCAGACCGAAGAATCAATCAAGGAATGGCAGGCGTCGACCAAGGCGTCTCAGGACCAGGTGCGCCAGCATGCGATGGCGGTGTGGCAGGCAATGGCGTCCGACCAGAGCCTGAGCCTCGAGCTGCAGCACGAGGCGCACGAAAAATATATAGATCTGGTCATCGCCGGAGATAACAAGGCCGCCAAGGCGGGCGTGAAGGCCGCCAAGGACGAGCTTGACGCAACCGAGCATGGAATCGAAGGTCAAATTTCCGACCTTGAGCGCGCCACAGAATACGAGACCAAGCACGATGAGGTCCTGGTCAAGCTCAAGGCGATGACCGAAGCGCAAAAAGCCGCTGATGTCATCAAAAACCTGAAAAGCGAGGAAGCGGCAATCGACGCCCTCTACGCCAAAGAATTGACGCTTGCGGGCTTGACGAAGGATAAAATCGTCGAGATTCAGCACAAGCTTCGCGAGGAAAACGACAAGATCACGGAGGCGATGGCCGACCCGCAAGCCAAGGCGGCGGAAAAGACCGAACAGGCCTGGGACAGCGCCGCCAAGACCTTCAGCAACGCCTTCACCTCGCAAATCGACCCGCTGCTCAAAGGCACGGAAAGCTGGCGCACGGCGGGCAAGAAAGTGCTCGCCGACCTCACCGAGGACACCATCAAATATTTCGTCGAGCAGGGCATTTTGGCGACCACCAACGCAGCCAAGCAGCTCGTTCTCGGCAACACGATCGTTGCGGCGCACGTTTCCGGCGATGCGACCATGGCGGAGGCCGACGCGTCGTCCTCGGCGGCAGGCCTCGGCGGCATCCTCGTCAGCGTCGCCAGCGCCATAAAAGCGTTCGCAGGCGAGGTCGGCGCGGGCGTCGCCGCCTTCATGGCGCCCGTTATCGGACCGGCGGCGCCGGCCGCAGGCGTTGCGGCCGAAATGAGCGTTCTGGGCTTTGCGGTGGCGGGCGCCGATATCGGCATGTGGGACGTCCCCCATGACCAACTGACGATGATTCACCAGAACGAGCTTGTCGCCACCGCCAGCCAGGCCGACGCCATCCGCGCCGTCCCCGGCATACTCGCCAACGGCGGCGGCGTCTCTGGCGCCGGCGGCGGCGTCACGGTCGCGCCAACCACCCATTTCCACGTCAGCGCCCTCGACGGCGCCAGCGTCAGCCAATGGATGCGCGACAATTCCTCCAATATGGCCAAGTCGATCGACGAAGCCGTGCGCCATGGCGTTTTGCTCGGCACGAAGCGCCTGAAACTCGCGTAACGGCAGGCTGACGCATGGCCGACAACACCGTTCTCAATCCAGGGTCCGGCGGCGACACCGTCCGCACCGTCGCCAAGTCGGGCAACGCAGGCGCCAAGTCGCAGATCATCGTCGTCGACGTCGGCGGCGGCGCCGACGGCTCGCCGGAGACGGCCCTGGTCGTCGGGCAGCAGGCGAGTTTTGCCTCGCTGTCGACGGTCGCCGCCGCCATGACGCCCCTGGGCCCGGGCCAATATGGCGTGTCGCCGATTTCGGCGACGGCGCTGACGATCCCGAGCGGCGCGCTCTATGCCGTCATTCAGGCCTATGGCGGGAACTGTCTGAGGTACACCACCGACGGGCTGACGACGCCGACAACCAGCGTCGGCATGTGGCTCGAAGCTCAGTCGCTGACGCTCGTCGGCCCACAGATGATCGCCAATTTCAGGATCATCGCGGCATCGAGCGGGGCGACGTTCAGCGCCGAATATTTCAAGTAACGGGACGCCGGCATGCTGACATGGGCGTGGCTCGTCAATTTTACGCCGGGGCCGCCCCCTGCGGCGACTATGCTGCCCGGCGTGCACCTCCTGCCCTCGACGGGAGAGTTCACCTACGACACGGTCGCCTATTCCGGTCAGCGCCTCGGCGGCTCTCTTGGGCCGATCAATACCTACGCCGGCGGCGGGGCGATATCAGACTATTCGATCGCCATCGACCAGCTTCAGGCCGCCCACCCCGAATGTACGACGGTTTCCGTCGTCTGCGCCTGGTTTTGCGACGGCCTCACCGCCGGCTCGTGCCACGTCTATCCCTCGACAACCTACATCGGGGGGATATTTCAGCCGTCTGCGGGCGGATCCGACGAATGGCGCTGCTCAGGCCTCAACCAAGGATCAGGCGGCCTTATCGCCATCCCCACCAATTCCGCGGGGTCGTTCATCTACGGCGGTACGCCCTCGGACCAATCGATCGTCAGGTGCATCCGCGACCTGAAATCCCGCGGCTTGCGCGTCGTCTTCTACCCCTTCCTGCTGATGACGGCGGCCGGCGAGCCTTGGCGCGGCCAAATAACCTTTTCGCCCGACATCTCTAGCGCCGCAACCAGCGCCGTCGGCGCTTTTCTCGGCCCGGCGGCGACGACGCAGTTTACACCCGACTTTACCAATCTGACTGTGGCCTATAGCGGTTCGGCGACCGACTTCACGTTTCGCCGCATGATCCTTCACTATGCCAACCTTTGCGTGGTGGCGGGCGGCGTCAACCTGTTCGTCCTGGGCTCGGAGCTGCGCGGCCTCGAAACCATCCGCGGTCCGGCCTGGACTCCTGCGGGAACGACTGACGGCGGCGGCCATGCGATCTGGGATTATCCCTTTGTCGCCGGCCTTGTCCAACTTGCCAGCGATGTGCGCAGCGTTTTCACCGCCGCGGGCCTAGCCAAGAACACGACGGCGCTGCAAAATCTGATCGCCTATTCCGCCGACTGGTCGGATTGGATGGGCTTTCAGCACCCGGGAGCCAACGGCCAATGGCCGCATCTCGATTCGTTGTGGGCTTCGACCAACATCGACTTCGTCAGCTTCGACAACTACCTGCCGCTCTCCGACTGGACGACGGCGGACTCACAGTTGGACGCGCAGTTGTGGCAAATCGCCGCCCCGACCTCGTGGCCGCCGGCGAACGGTTCGGTCGGGCTGGGGCTCTCGGGCGCCCCGACGATCTACAGCGAGGCCTACCTCAAGGCCAATATTGAGGGCGGCGAAAAGTTCAACTGGTTCTACAACGACGCGGTAAACGGCGGCGCCGCCTTCGATCCCAACGGCTCCGGCCTCGTCGTCTCGCAGCCCCAGGGCGACCGCGCGACGCAAACCCGCGAAATCTACTACGCGGGCCAGCAGATCCTCGCCAACAAACAGCTGCGCTGGTGGTGGAACAATTCTCACCAGGCCGTCTACGAGACTACCGGCGGCTGGGTCCCGCGAGGTCCGGCGACCGAATGGGTTGCGCAATCGAAGCCGATTGTATTCCTCGAGTACGGTTTTCCCAGCGTCGACAAGGCGACCAACCAACCCAACGTTTTTTACTCGCCCGCGTCAGTCGAGTCGGGCACGCCCTTTTGGTCGATCTGGAATCCTCAACCGGGCGGCGGCTTCGTCCCTCAGCGCGATGACACGATTGCCGGGCTGGCGCTCAACGCGGTCTATCAATACTGGATTACCGACACGCCCTCGCACAACGCGACGTCGGGCGCCGGCGTCGCCATGGTCCAGTTCGCGTTCTGTTGCGTGTGGAACTGGGATGCGCGGCCGTTCCCCACCTTTCCGCTGCTGGCCAGCGTCTGGGGCGATGCGGCCGACTGGCCATTCGGCGATTGGCAGTCTCCCTATCGCGCGCTGGCCCCGCCCGTTGCGCCGGCGCCGGATCCCACGCCTGGCGCGTTTCCCGACTTTCCGCCCATCACAACAATGGCCTGGCCGGTTGTTACGCGCGCGAAAACGTCGACCGATCTTGCCGACCATGTCTCTGGCCGATCTTTGCGCGCTCAGAAACGGGCTTATGGGCTCTATGAGTTCGAGCTTACGTTCAACGTCCTCCGCGCCGACTCCCACGCCGAGCTACAGGCGATCGCCGGCTTCTACGACAACGTCGGCGGCGCCGATGGCCTGTTCTGGTTTGCGCCGCCGAATTTTGGCGTGATGAGCGGGCAGGCGCTGGGAAGCGGCAACGGCTCTCAGACCGGTTTTTCTTTGGTCCGCTCGATCGGCGCCTATAGCGAGCCCGTCCAGGGCGCCGCCGTGACGGCGGTCTATCTCAACGGCCTCTTTCAGGCGACCGGCTGGAGCGTGTCCTCAGGCTACGCGCCCATCCTCACCTTCCTCACGCCGCCGGCCGCCGGCGTTGCCGTCTCCGCCGATTTTTCGTCCCTGTGGCTGTGCCGGTTCGCCGAAGACGTCGCCGATTTCGAGAACTTCATGACGCTGCTGTGGAGGCTCGGGACCGTCAAAATGGAAACGGTGCGCCCATGACGCTGCCTGTTTTCCCCGCGCCAAACGGCCTCGGGTTTGCGACCCACAAGAAGCCGACCTTCGGCACTCTCGTCGCCTCGCACGTCTCGGGCCGCGAGGTCCGCGATCAGCTCTATTTGAACCCGATCTGGCAATTCGAAATCCCGATCAACGCGCTCGATTCCACCGCGACCGGTGTGTACGGCGGCACTGGCGCAGCGACCCAACAGGCGCTGCTCGGGCTTTTTCTACAACTCGGCGGGCAGGCCGGACAGTTCCTCTACTATGATTTCACCGACTATCAGGCCGCGGCCCAGCTTTTCGGCACCGGCGACGGCTCGACGACCGCCTTTCAACTGGCGCGCACACTGGGCGGATTTTCCGAAGCGATCGTCGCGCCGGTGACCGGCTCGACGACGCTCTACTTCCCCGGAAATGTCTCAATCGCCGCGAGTGCGGCAAAAATCTATTCCAACGGGACGCTGGTTTCCTCGTCGGCCTATTCGATCTCCAATCCCGGCGGCCTCGTGACCTTTACCACCGCGCCCGCCAATGCCGCCGCGCTGACCTGGAGCGGCTATTTCGGCTTCCTCTGCCGCTTCGACGACGACGTCATGGATTTCGAGCAGTTCATGTCGAACCTGTGGCGCGTCGACAGCATCAAATTCCGCTCGCTGAGGGCTCAATAAAGATCGGCAGTCGGCGCCCGGCAGTCGCGAAAACCCCGTCTTCCCTTGCGGAAGAGGGTTGAGGCGAGGGGTTTGTAATCATGCGCATTCTTTCTTCCGACTGCCTGCCGCCTACTGCCTACTGCCGGTTCTCCTCATGAAATCCGCCACTTCCGCCCTCCTCTCCTACATCAACAGCGTGCGCGGACAAATCGACGCCCCGCTCTACTTCGCCGAGTGTTTCACCTTCACCCTGGCGACCGGAACGATCTACGCCTGGACCAACGTCGACTACCCCGTCACCTACAACGGGACGACGTTTTCCTGCGCCGGCCCCTTGGTGCAGGGGCTCAAATTCAAGCAATCGGTCGGTCTCGAGGTCGATAAGCAGCAGATCACCATCGCCGCGCGCCCCACCGACTTGATTTCGGGCGCGCCCGCATTGGAGGCGATCCGCTCCGGCGCTTTTGATGGCGCAACAGTCGAGCGCGACCGGGTGTTTTTGACCGCGCCGGCCGGGGCCGTGATCGGCGGCGTCATGCTTTTCACCGGCCGCGTGTCGACGGTCGACAATGTCGGCCGCACCGCGGCGCAAATCACCGTCGCCAGCGACCTCATCATTCTCGACTACGACATGCCGCGCAACCTCTATCAGGCGACGTGTCTGCACACGCTCTACGACGCCGGCTGCGGCCTCAATCGCTCGACTTTCGCCGCCAACGCAACCGCCGGCTCGGGCTCGACGACGACGCTGATCAACACCTCGGCGGCGCTTGCCGCCCACCAGGCGGGCTCGATTCTGTTCACCTCGGGCGCCAACGCCAACCTTCGCGCCACGGTCAAAAGCGTGGTTGTCGGGACTTCGTTGAGCCTGATGTATCCGCTGCCCAATCCCCCGTCCGTCGGCGACGCATTCTCGGTCTACCAGGGCTGCGGCCACACCACCGCGATCTGCCAGTCGCGCTTCAACAACCTGGCCAACTTCCGCGGCTACCCTTTTGTCCCGCCGCCGCAGATTGCCTACTGAGACGCCGTCATTTGCGAGCGTAGCGAAGCAATCCCAGGGCGCGTGACGTAGCTCTGGATTGCTTCGCTACGCTCGCAATGACCCGCCGTTCGCCTGCTGAGGATTTTTCACATGGAAACCCTTCACGTCGTCGCCTGCGTGGCGAATCCGCTGCGCTGGGCCAGCCGCGATATTTTGGCCCGGCGCGCCATCGCCTCATGGCTCGAGGCGCCGGAAGTCGCGGTTACGCTGGTTGAAGCCGCCTACGGCTCGCGCGCATTCACCCTCGCCGATCTCGCTTCAAATCGAATTCAGCACCTTGGCGTGCGCGCCACCACGCTCGCCTGGTCGAAAGAGTGTCTGATCAACCTCGGCCTGGCGCGGCTGCCGCCGAATGCGGAGAAAATCGCCACCCTCGACGCCGATATCACTTTCCGCCGTTCGCACTGGGCGGCCGAAACGCTCGCCGCGCTCGACCTCTATCCCGTCATCCAGCCCTGGGACGTCGCTTACGATCTCGGCCCGCACGACGAGCACATTCAGCTGCACCACAGCTTTGCCAGCATGTTTCACGCCGGCGCGCCAGTCGTCGCCAATCAATCAAAATTCTGGAAGTTTTCCGGCGGCGTTTATGAGTATCCCCATTCCGGCTACGCCTGGGCCTGGCAGCGCCGAACGCTCGACCGCATCGGCGGCCTGTTTGACGTCGGCGGCATGGGCAGCGGAGATCATCACATGGCGCTGGGCCTGGTTGGCTGCGCCGAGGCCTCGCTCCCCGGCGGCGTCAGCGCCAATTATCGCAGCGCCGTCATGACCTGGGCATCGCGCGCGAAAGGCGAGGTCAACGGCAAGCTGGGCTTTGCCCACGGAGCCGTCGAACATCCTTTCCACGGCCGCAAGGCCGATCGCGGCTACGAAAGCCGCTGGGACATGTTTCTCAGGCACGGTTTTGACCCGCTGACCGACCTCAAACGCAACACGTTTGGCGTCATCGAATTCGCCGGCAACAAGCCCGACCTCGAGCGCGCCTTCGACAACTACCTTCGCTCCCGCGAAGAGGACGTCAACACGCTGACGTAACCCCCTCTCCCGCTTTGCGGGAGAGGACAGGCGCGTTTCCGCGCCAGGTGAGGGGAGGGAGACGTGACATCAATCGATAAGGCCGACTCTCAGCGCCTCACTGTCGTCGCCGCTGCGCGTTCCTGGATCGGCACCCCTTACCATCACGCCGCCGACATCAAACACGTCGGCGTCGACTGCGCGATGATCCTGGTTCGCGTCTACTGCGACCTCGGCCTCGTCGAGCCTTTCGATCCGCGCCCCTACACCAAGGATTGGTTCGTCCATCGCAACGAAGAGCGCTACATGGGCTTCTTGCTCGCCCGCGCCCATGAGGTCGCAACACCTCAACCAGGCGACGTCGTGCTGTTCAAGCTCGGCCGCTGCTTCGCCCACGGCGGCATCGTCTCTCAAGCCGATCCGCTAAAACTCATCCACGCCTATTCGCCGGCGCGTTCGGTCATCGAAGAGGAAATCATGCGCAACGCCGCGCTGGCGGAATCCCCGCACAAATTCTTCAGCTACTGGGCTTAATCCGTGGCGTTTCTCAAAAATCTGTTCGGCGGCGGCGTCAAGCCCGATTTTACCGGCTTGCAGATCCAGACCGCGACCTCAACGCTGCCGATCCCGATCGTCTGGGGGCGGACAAAACTTGGCGGCAACGTCGTCTGGTACGCCAATTTTCAGACCCAGAACGGCGGCGGCAAGGGCGGCCTATTCAGCGACTCCGGCTCCAGTTACACCGCCGATCTCATCATCGCGCTGTGCGAGGGGCCGATCTCTGCTATCGGCACAATCTGGCGCGATCAGTCACTGTACACGCTGGCGACCCTCAATCTCACTCTATTCACCGGATCGACGCCGCAGTCGACGTGGGGCTACCTCGAAAGCAACTATCCCAATCAGGCGCTTGCCTACCAGGAAACCGCTTTTGTCTGTGCCGCGAGCTACCAGCTCGGCGACGACGCCTCGATCGGCAACCACAATTTCGAGGTTCTCGGCTACCTCCAAGGGACCGGCGCCAACGGCATCGACGCCGACCCGGCGCAGGTCATCTACGATTTCTTGACCAACCCGCAGTACGGCGCCGGCTTTTCCGCCGCCAACATCAATATGACCTCGCTCTACGGCGGCGGTTCTGGCTCGACGGACGCCAGCCTTCAGGCCTATTGCGCCGCGCTCGGGATCTGCTTTTCGCCCGGCCTCGTCAGCGCCGAGCAAGGGTCATCGATCCTCACCCGCTGGCTGCAAATCTGCAATTGCGGCGCTGTCTGGTCGGACAACCTGCTGAACTTCGTCCCCTACGGCGACGCCACGATTTCTGCCGGCAATGTTACCCGCACCGTCGAGACCGCGGTTCCGCAGCCGTCGACCGACCCCAACAACACGACGCAGCCCAGCGTCCAGGTTTGCGCGGCGAGCGCCTTCGTCAGCGACGGCGGCGTCGTCTACGCCTTTACCGGCGCCGCGCTGAGCTATAGCGGCGGGACGAGCGCCGGCGGCGCGGGAACTTACGGCATCCTTAACGGCGCCTATGTCTTTGCCATCGGCGACGAGTGTCTGGTTGTCGAGATCACCTTCACCTGCGCGATCTCCCGCGGCTTTGCGCCCAACCTGACGCCGGTCTACTCGCTCACCGACCTCGATTTCGTCGACGAAAAGGGCAACAAGGATCCGTTGCAGGTTTCGCGCGTCGATCCGTTCTCGCTGCCGACGATCCAGCGCGTCGAGGTGATGAGCCGCGGCAACGAATACGGCTCGACGCCCGTCGAGGCGCGCGATCAATCGCAAATCGAAATTTATGGCTCCCGCGTGGGCTCGACGGTTACGGCGCACGAGATTTGCGACGACGTCTCCGTTGCGCCGATCGTCGCCCAGATCATCCTTCAGCGCGCGCTCTACGTGAGGGCAAAATTTGCCTTCAAACTGGGCTGGGAATATTGCCTACTCGATTCGATGGATATCATTGAGATTTCCGACGCCAATCTCGGCCTAAGCAACTATCCCGTCCGCATTATCTCAATCGAGGAGGACGACAAGGGGCTGCTCGCCATCACCGCGGAAGAGCTGACGGTCGGAGTCTCGACGCCGGCCGCGAACCCGCGGCAAGGGACCAGCTCTTTCACGCTCAACCGCAAC
>Ga0187847_10000297_pt1 | contig 58810 bp, 57 predicted proteins | sample June2016WEW_4_10_FD_132458 | JGI IMG/M metagenome (GOLD analysis project Ga0187847, IMG submission 132458) | Peatland microbial communities from SPRUCE experiment site at the Marcell Experimental Forest, Minnesota, USA - June2016WEW_4_10 | ecosystem: Environmental > Terrestrial > Soil >...
GCCGTTGCATTGCCGTGATCGACCAACCTAGTCTAAGATCCTTGTTTGCCATTTGATTGATTCGGAACGAGAGCTTCTTGCTGGGCGGAGAGCGGGCGGGACGCCCGCTCGATGGCCTGCGAGGCGCGGGCGCTACGGGTGGTCGATGTCGGGTGGTAGCTTTTCGGCCCTTGCGGGCAGCTTTTGTTGCGTGGGAGGAATCGAAGGTAGTGAGTTTCCATCCATTCATGGTGAATTCCAGGCAGGTTGCGGCTCGATCGATTTCGCCTTCGGTACTTTGGGCTTTATTGCTGCCGTTGTTTTTCGCCGCTTTCAGCTCTCTCGGCTTGGCACAGACCGATTTCACGATTACCGCGACCCAGCTTCAGCCTTCGGTCGTGGAACCGGGGCTTCCCACCAGCGCCGCTATCACTTTGCAGCCACCGCCCATGACGGCGGGAACTCCGGTCGCGCTCACCTGCGCTGTAACGTCAAATCAAACCACCACATTTTTGCCCACCTGTACGGTGAGTCCCACAAGCTCGACTCCACCTTCCGAGCCGTCGCTAACCGTCGATACGCAGGCTGCCAGTCCGGCCGGCTCCTACACGGTTACGGTGACCGGGACCAACGGGACGGGCACGAGCAGTGTTCAACTCGGCCTGAGCATCGTGCCGGAGACGGCGGATTACACCATCGCGATCACCACCGCCATCTCGCCGACGAGTGTGGCTGCGGGAAACGGCGCGCAAGCAACCATTACCGTCACGCCCATCGGCAATTATTCCGGACATCAAATCACGCTCTCCTGCCTCTCCGTGACTCCGGTGGTGGCGGCCTCGCCCGTGTGCTCGTTCAAGCCTGAGCCGGTGGCGGTAACCAGCAACGGCGCGCCCACTACGGTTCTCACGGTTACGACCTTCGGAACGGCGACGGGCGGAATTTCGAAGCTCAGAACTTGGCGGGTGTTCTACGGCCTATGGCTGGTGCTTCCGGGCCTCGCGCTGGTGGGAGTGTGCAGCCGGGGAAAACGCGGGAGAAATATTCTCGGAATGCTGCTGCTTCTTTCGCTCGCCGCCGGAATACTGTTTATGCCGGCGTGCAGTTCGAGTTCGAATAACGGCACCCGGGCTCCGAATGGCGACAGCACGCCCAACGGCACTTACATGTTCACGCTGGCGGCGGTGGACGAGACGGGCGCGGCGCCGAGCAACATCACCACCGATCAGGCGACCGTCAGCCTTACCGTAACGACTCCGTAGCTCATGCGGCGCCGGTGGAATTCCGCGTGCGGAGCGATCTGCCGCGGGAGCCTTCTCCGTTCTTCGATCTTTTTCGCGCTGGGCATTATCGCGACAGGCTGTATCGCGTTGGGTTTGCTTGCAGCGCTTTTCTGCGTGCGCGCACGGGCCGCGGCCCCAGGGAAAGAACAGCCGAAGACGCCGGTGGTCCGCTGGAATGAAGCCCAGCCCGGTTGCACATTTTCGCGCGGCGACGATGGCAAGTATCGCTACGGCCTTTGGTCGGACGATGGGGGCATCGTCGTCGCGGTCGATGCGCGCGAAGTGCAGATCGTCCGCGCCCCTCATCGCATCGAGCCGCTCTTCGGGGTTCTGCTCACCGTACGTTATCGGGGCACAGGCACGCTGCAGCTCACCACCGATTAAATTTCGCTGCAATTCATGAGGCACTTCAAGGTGGTGCAGACCTCGGTCGATGCCGACGATTACATGCAGACAATTCAGGCCGACGCCGACGCACTCGACGATGAAACCCGGCGGAGCGTAGCCAAGCATCCCGAGCAAAAAGCGGAGCGTGAGGCGCAATTGCAGGCGTATCAGAAATCGGTGAGCGAACTGATCGAATTTCTCGGCAAGAATTGTTTGCGCACGGCTGTTCTGGATCACGGCAATGCGGAAGCCACGGGCTGGGTATTTTTCAATACCGACAACCAGGGGCTGGGCGGCTGGAAGGCGCAGGAAGAATTCGCGCTGCGCCTGCCGCTGGAGGGAAAGATTTTCGAGTTCCCTTTCCGCTTGCCGCCGACGCAAGGCGAACCGCTGCTGCGCAAGCGCGAGTGAAATCGAAAAGACTGCCGGGCCTGCAGTGGCAGCGGCGGGGACACCGCCACGACAGCCGGGGCGGCGGCGCTACCCGCAGATCTCAGCGCTCTACTAGACCTTCTAGCGTATCGAAAAATTTCGGGTAGGAGATTGCGGCGCACTCGCTGCCTCGCATTAGCGTCTCTCCTTGCGCGCGCAGGGCGGCGATGCTGAAGGCCATGGCGATGCGGTGATCGCCGAAGGATTCCAACTCCGCGCCGCGCAGAGTTTGTCCGCCGGGAATCTTCAGGCCGTCCTCTTTCTCTTCGACTTGCGCGCCGAGGGCTCGCAGATTGGCGGCGATGGCGGCGATGCGATCGGACTCTTTTACGCGCAACTCTTTGGCGTCGCGAACTTCGATTCCCTGCTCGGTGTAAGGCGCAATCGCAGCCAGCACCGGAATCTCATCGATCAGCGCGGCCGAATCGGCTCCGGCGATGAGCGCGCCTTTCAGCTTTCCGCCCTGCACTTGCAGCGTTCCGACAAGCTCGCCGTGAGTTTCTTCCAGTTGGGTCACAGAAATCCGCAGGCCCATTTGCATGAGGATATCGAGCAGGCGGGCGCGCGTGGGATTCATCAGCAGACTGGTGACGGTGAGTTGAGAGTTCGGAAAAAGCGCCGCCGCGCAAAGAAAAAAAGCGGCGCTCGAAATATCGCCGGGAACTCGCGCCTCAAGGCCGCGCAAGCGCTGGCCGCCGCGAAGGCGCACTTCGTTTTTGTGGCGATCGAGATGCGCGCCAAAGCTGGTGAGCGCCACCTCGCCGTGATCGCGGGTTCGCAGCGGTTCGACGATGCGGGTTTCGCCGTCGGCAAAGAGTGCGGCGAAGAGCAGACAGGTTTTGACTTGCGCGCTGGCGACCGGCATTTCGTAGTCGATGGCTTCGAGATCAGCGCCGGTGATGCGTAAGGGCGGACGGCCATTCTCCGATGCGATCTGCGCGCCCATGGCGGTGAGCGGAGCGATGACGCGCTGCATGGGCCGGCGCGAGAGCGATTCATCGCCGGTCATCTGGCTCGCGAATTTTTGTCCCGCCAAAATACCGCTGAGCATGCGCATGGTGGAGCCGGAGTTGCCGCAATCCAGCGGCTCGCTCGGGGCGGCCAGCGCAAGGCCGCTTCCCTGCACGGCAATCGCATTCTCGGCGTTTTCGACGCGCTCCCACTTGATTCCCAACGAGCGCAGGCAGCCGAGCGTGCTGGTGCAGTCTGCGCCGGTCGAGTAATTCTCCAGGCGCGACGGACCGTCGGCGATCCCCGCCAGCATGGCGTAACGATGCGAAATGGATTTGTCCCCGGGCAGGCTCACGCTGCCGCGCAGGTTGCGCGCCGGGCGCACGATCACCTGGGTTTCGCTTTTCATGCTGAGATCAATATAACGGAAGGAGAACGACTCAAATTTCTAGGCCAGCGCTTTGGCCTCAGCGGCGGTTTGGCGCAGAATCTCCGGCGGAATTTCTCGCAGGCTTAGGCTGAACTCGAACATCGGCGTCTCCGTGCCCCGGCCCCAGCGGGCGACATCCCAGTGGGCGCGGACGAACTTCACCTCAGGATGCGCCGTCAAATCGAGCAAGAGGGGATACTCGCCGGCATAAAATTCTTGCGCGAAGGCGACGACGGGCTTGGCCCCCCAGGCCGCGCCGTCGGGGGAGCCGTAGATGCTTATGTCGAGCGACTCCTGCTCGATAATCTTCGTGATTTCGAGAGTCAGCAGGAACAGGCGAGCGGCGGCGGCGCTTAGGTCGACCCCGGGGCCGTCTCCTTTTGCAGTGACGGTGGTTTTCTCAGGAACCAGAGCAGTGTTAATCATGGCGAGAGAATTCTAGCAAGTTATTCGTGAAGTTGCCTGACCCTCGGTTGGGTGAGTGGCGCGATTTGACTCTGCCTTTTTTTGAAGCCGTCCTCCCGAAACCCGGCGCAGTTCGGCGGGATGAGGGATCTCTGAACGCCCGGAGCCATGCGAGAGGGAGATCCTTCGCTCCGCCTGAAAAGAGGATGGGCTCAGGATGACGCCACCGGAAGAAGTTACCGACAGATCTTCACTCCGAGGGATGCGGGCCGGTGAAGTCGGCGCAGCACGGCTTCTCGACGGGCTTGAATTCCATCAGTTCGATACGCGTGAGATCGGGATCGAAGATATTGAGTTGCCACTTCCCGTCCTTCCCCATCTGCGCCTTTTCGCTGCCGTGGGGCTTCCAGCCATGGGCCTCCAGCTTGGCCTGCGCCTGTTTCATATCCGCGACCCCGAGCGAGATGTGATTGAGGACCCCCATCTCGCGCAAGTCTGGGGGATCGGGATGCCAGCTCAGCATGTATTCCAGCCAATCGGTGCCATCGGGAACCTGCATGGCGACCCAGTCGGTCTTGTCGGGTTGCATGCCACCATGCCAGTACAGGCGAAAGCCGAGCAGGTCGCGGTAGAAGTGATCTTCGGCCTCGCGGTTGTGAACGATCACTCCCGTGTGAATCATGTGGCGCGAGACGGCGGCCTCGGGAGGCGTAGGAGGCTGCGCGCTCGCGCGCTCGACAAACTCGATGCGATGCCCTTCAGGATCGTCGACGGTGAAGCTCAGGCTGTGGTCGGCGCGGCCTTCAATGGCGGATGCTTTGATTCCATTCTTTACGAAAAACTCACGCAGCGCATCGACATTGTCGGTGGTGAAGGCGACGTGATCCAGGCGATCGGCGGAGGCTGGATCGGGCTCCGCGCTATAGCCTACCCATTGCTTGCCAACCATATATCTTGCCATCCCGCGAGCCTCGATGGGTTCGGCGGGGGCCAGGCCAAGCGTGCCGCTGTAGAGAGCTTTCACTCCATCCGGCGAGGTGGTGTAAAAGGAGACGTGGTCGATGCCGAGAATCTTCGGCCGGCTGGCTGCGGTTTGCGCATGAACGCAAGTGGCGGACAAAAGTAACGCGAAGGCTACGGCGGTTGTTTTCATGACGCGACGATTCTAGCGCAGGCCAGCGAGTCCGTCCTTGTTTAAAAGACATATTTAAAAGACATGTTTAAAAGACAGCTCCTGATAAACCCAAGCCGCGCTCCGTCAGCTCCCTCGGGGGCCAACGCCCGCTCTCGATTCGTCCTGAGCGGCACGACTGAACGTCGTGCCCTTCCCGAAGCAATTTGAGATGGCTTACTGTCACTTTAGGCGCTCCAGAAATTGCCGCAGCAATTTGCCGGCCTGTTCCGGTTGCTCCCAGGGAGAGTAATGACCGGCCTTTGAAATTACCTGCAACTGGCTCGGGGAAATGTGCTGGCGCAGCAGTTCGGCTTCGTTGAGTCCGGTCAAGATGTCTTCGTCTCCGGTCACGATGAGTGTCGGTACATTGATGGTCTTCAATAGATCGACCGAGTCGGGGCGCTCCGCCATGCCTTGCTGAACTTGCGCCACATCTTCAGGCGACATGTTTCTCATCATGCGCAGCGCGCCTTTGACTAAATCCGGGCGCGTCTCCTGCGTGGTCCGGCCCAGCAGGCGCGGGATCATGCTTTCGAAAAAGCTTTCGGTGCCGCGTTCGAGCACGTCGTTCGCAGCCTTCAATCTGGCGGCGCGGGCTTCGGCCGAGTCCGCCGGGGCCTTGGTGTTGAATAAACCCAGGGCCGCTGCGCGACCGCGATGCCTGCGCCAGAATTCGAAGAGCACATAGCCGCCGATGGAGACTCCGATGAATGGAGCGCGACCGATATCGGCGTCGTCCATTACGCGAGCCAGGTCGGCGGCGTGCTTTTCCATGGTAGCCGGGCCTTCGCCGGCGCTGGAATCGCCGTGGCCGCGCAGGTCGGGAAGAATCACGCGGTAGCGTGTGGCCAGAGACTCGGCCACCGGCAACCAGAATTCGTGATTGGCGGGAAACGGATGCAGAAGTATTACTGGAGAGCCCTGGCCGAGCACGCGATAGAAAATCTCCGCGTCACCGCTCTTTATAGGTTGCAAGGCTGGAGGCTGCATTTAGGGAGTGGTTATGCGCTGCGCTCCGGCCGGCGCGGCCAGGAGCAGCGGCTCTTCCGGCATTACGATCCAGGCGATGGGGTACGAGAGCAGGCCGATGCCGGTTACGCAGGAGGCAATCAGCCACACCAATCGAACCACCGTTACATCGACGTCGAAGTACTCGGCGATACCGAGGCAGACGCCCGCGATCTTTCGTCCCTGGCGGGGACGCACCAGGCGCTTGCGCGCGATGGAAGCTCCCAAGCGCAAGCCGCAGTAGGCGCAGACTGCCGCGTCGTCCTGAATTACTTTGCCGCAATAGTTGCAATACATGGTTTTTATCCTGGATGGCCTTCAACCAGACCATACGCAATTGTAGACCGAAAGTTCGTCCCTGCACGGCTGTGGATTGGGGAGTGCAATGATTCCGGCGGCGGAGATGCACCTGCCAGTCTGGTCGGCGCTCGGAAACGCGCGGCGCGAGGGCCAGGCGAGGAAAAATCTGCGGCGGTGCCGAGTCCATACGTCCTTCGTCGGAAGACCTGCGCGTGGGCGCAGGGGTTCGCTTCCTCAGGATGACAGCGTATTCCATGTGCGTTCACCAGCGGGCCGTTTACTCGCGGTAGGCTTCGCGGATGTGCTTGCGGGCGGCTTCGGCTGGGGGAGTGCTGCCGTTTTCGGCCAGGACGGCTTCGTACTTCTTCATCGCCAAGTCGCGCTTTTGCAGGATGTCGTACATTTCTCCGGCGGCCAAGTTGGCCTTTTGCAGAGTCTCGGGATCGGCGTCGGAAACCTGAGCTACCTGTTCGTAGGCGCCGGCGGCTCCAGAATAGTCCTTCTGGCTGCGCAGTAATTCGCCCAGACCCCACGCCGCGATTTCGTAATGCAGGCTGCCGTATTTTCCTTCCCGGCCTTTTTGCAAAACCGTGCGATAGGCTGCGGCAGATTCCTCCGGGTGCGCGCTGGAGCGCAGCAGATTGGCTTCCTCCAAGGGGAAGAGATAATTTCCCGGGTAGCGGCCTGCCAGTTCGTGCATCAGAGCGCGGGCTTCGTCATAGCGATGCTCGCGGCGCAGGAACAGGGCCAGCACTACTTTCGCATCGACGCTATTTTCGCCGCTGCTGGCGGCTACTTCGTGCAGGTATTCGAGACCTTTTTCTTTTGTTCCGCTCAGACCGACCAGAGCCACGGCGACCTTCGCGCTCCAAGGCAGGCTGCCCAGCACATAATTGTGAGTGCCGACCACCAGCTTTGCATCCAGGTAGTTGGGATCGAGTTCGAGCACGCGCTCGTGATCTTTTCTGGCGCCGACGGCGTTGCGCAGGGCTGAGAACCAGGCCCGCTCGACCAGCGCGGTGTAGAGCGCGAACTGCGCGCGGGTGACGCCGCGGGCATAGAGCGCGTCTACGTTCTTCGGATTCGCTTTGAGTTGTTGTTCTTCGAGACCCTGGGCGCGGTCAACCAATTGTTTGATCCGCTCTTTTACCTGGGGGTTGGCTTGGCGGTGGGCCTGGCCGATAAAACTGTCATTCGAGTATTCGCCGGAATTCATCGCGCCCATGCGGTAGAGCTCGCGCAAGAGGACGACGCTCAACAGGTGATTTACGGCGGCCGGGTCGTTGGGGTGACGATCGAGAAATTTTTCGAACTCCGCGACCGAGCGGTCGTACTCCATGTTGTAGAAGTGGGTGAAGGCAACGTCAGCCAGGGGATCGTGGGCGGAGGAAACCTCCGACGCGGCGGCATGGGTTTGAGCTAACGCGCTTTCGGCGGCCGCTGCGGGTGCGGCGATTCCGGCCAGCGCAAGAGCGAACAGCAACACCTTTGCGATGCGGGACAACAGGGATGGAGGACAAGTGCACTCTGCGAGGTTCGGGATCAACTTCGTTCCTGCTCCAAGGGGTTCAGTTTAGTTTACTGAATTTTGGTTGAGCACGGAAGGAACCAAAGACGATACGGGGGATGACCTTTAATTTCGTTGAGCGTTAGGGTTGCGGTCCTATAATTCCGCGAGACTTGAAGAAGCCGCGCCGGGCCTCACGGCGAGTTTGATGGACGAGCTTGCGGTATGCCTGAAGGCAGGCCCTGAATCACGAGCGATCTCTTCGTCAGAGACTGGAGTGAGGCGGGGAGCCATCTTTTACCCGGAGGCGCGAGTAATAATTGCGCGGGACAAATTGGCCGACTGCGCGACGAGCGCGGCAAGTATTTGAGTTGTAAAGAACTTGGAATGCACAAGATTTGGCTGTCGGCTTGCGACTCAGAGGTGAGCGTTCCTAGCTATGGCTGACGTGGTGAACCAAGCGCAGCAGGAGTTCTGGCGATCCTCGGTCCCGGTGGGAGCTGCGGTCGAGGCCCCTGCCCCGGCGGCGACTCCAGTTTTCGCGGCGACTCCAGTTTTTGAGGATGCGTGCCAGGGTTGCGGCGGCGAATTCATGATCGGCGGCGGCTTTTGTCATGCTTGCGGCCGGGCGCGAGCGAAGCTTGGCGCTGGGGTCGGGGTTCCAGCAACTTTAGATTCTCTTTGGGCACGCGGTGCGGGTCGGGCGCGAGAGTGGGTCCGCTTGGCTGCGGACGATTGGCGCGAAGCTTCTTTCCCGGGATGGCTGCGGTATCTGCATTTTCACGAGATCAAGCGCTGGATCGGCTTGCCTACAGCCGCGCTCTTTGCTTTTATGATCGGCCTCGGTTGCGTGGTCGGGGCTCTGGGCGTCGGCCTCTTCTATCGCGCTTCGAATCTGGCGGAGTTTCAGGCGATCCAGATGTGGCGGATCGAATGGCTGCTGGCGGCTACGGCGGCTTTCGTGGCGGGAATTCTGCTGAAAAAACCCTCCGGTAGTGATAGCGAATAGACTCTCGCATTGAATTGGTTGCCCCTGCAGCCGGGCTGCGCCCGACCGACCGCCGGGGGCGGCGGTCCCCACATTTAGCGTGCCAGCAGCTGGTCCCACATTCGGCTTACTACGGCTATCCATATTCCATATTCCGCATTTCCGCATTCCGCTATCCGCTATCCGCTTACGATTTGTTGCCTGAGCCGGCGCTGCGGCGCTGCTCGTGCATGCGGTAAAGATGGTGGACTGGAGCCGTCCCCCGCCCTAGAGGATGGCCGGCGGCAATGGCCGCCGTTACATAGGTCTTGGCGAGCAGGGCGGCTTCGGCGATGCCGCGATCGAGGGCCAGGTGGCAGGCCATCGCGGTGGAGAAGGCGCAGCCGGTGCCATGGGTGGAGTCTGAGCGCAGGCGCTCGGCTCGGAAAACCTCCTGTTCTACTCCCCGTCTCGTCTTGAAACTCAACAAGTCAATGGCTTTGTCGAGATGTCCGCCGGTGATCACGACGGCGGCGGAACCCATCTCGTGCAGCGCGGCGGCTGCGGCTCGCATTTCATCCAAGTTTGTTACTTGTAGCCCGGTGAGGACGGCGGCTTCCTCCACATTCGGGGTGATCACGTCGGCCAAGGGGATCACCTTCTCGATGAGCAACTTTGTTCCCGGCGCGTCAAGGAGGTCGGCGCCGGACGAGGACTTTAGGATCGGGTCCAGCACTATGTTCGGGAACTTGGATTTGGCTGAGCCTTTGGCCGAGTCCTTTTCGAGGAAACCGGCCTCGAGGAAGTCGGTCACCGCCCGGACGACCCTGGCCGAGCCCAGCATTCCCAGGTGAACCGCCGAGATTTTAACGTCGGAGGCAAGTTCTTGCAGTATGTCGGTGACGAGGCCGGGATCGACGGCCTCGACCCGGTGCACTCCGGCGGTGGACTGGACGGTGATGGCGGTGATGCAGGCCACGCCGTAGCAGCCGTGGGCGGCAATCGTCTTAATATCGGCGGTGACCCCCGCCCCGGAGGAGGGGTCGAAGCCTGCGATGGTCAACACTACGGGCGGAGTTTCAGCCATTGAGCGGCCATTCTAGAGAGGAACCCGGTGGTTCGACTTAAGTTTCCCATCGGCAGGCGCGGACGGAAGCCTCGAGTTAACCTGCACCACGAGTCGGCTTGACCACGATGCGATGACCGAAGTTCTGCTCCAAATGTTCATTTTCCCTGGCAACCTTTTACCTAAAACGCTCACTACAAACAAGTTATAAATGGATATCGTGTAAGTTATTGAATCTATTGAGGATGAATATTCTTTCGTACATACCGAAAGTTGCCCAGTTACCACTTGATTAACATTTAAGTTGATTGTTTATAACTATATGCTGATGATTCCTCATGATTAACAATAGGTTACGTGAGATATCGATCACTATCGCATGCCAAATTACCGATTGACAAGCTCTCCGCCGCCTTCTACGATTTGCAGAACCGAAACACACAGCCTAGCTAGGACGAACTTTTGAGTATGCGAGGAGAACTGAATGCGAAGACGTTTAGCCCACGGACTGATGATCGCAGCTTTCGTGATCGTCGGCCTCGGGGCAGCTCAGCGACCAAACATCTCGGAGGCCAGTTCCGCTCCAACTAGCCCTTCCATAACCAAACCCGAGAACCGCAAAGCGGCGGTCAAGAACCCGCCCTACCAGGTGGGAACCGCTTCCTGGTACGGAGAGTATTTCGAAGGCAAGCCGACCGCCAGCGGGGAAGACTATGACATGTACGACATGACGGCGGCCCATCCAACGCTTCCCCTGGGAAGCTACGTTAAGGTGACCAACCTGCGCAATGGCAAAGCTGTCGTGGTCAAGGTGAACGACCGGGGGCCGATCGTGCCGGGGCGGATCATCGACCTGTCGTTTGGCGCCGCGCAAGTGCTGGAATTTGAGCAGCGGGGCTTGCAGACGGTTCGCATCGACCTGGTGAAGCAGCGCTCGCAGCATCGCGCAACTCTCCAGACGGTGGCCTACAACGGCTCCGAACATTCGATGGCGCAATACCGCTAGATACTCTACACTGGCAGGGATGCAGGCCGCACTACCCAACCTCATCCCTTCCCGCGCTTCTTCGGATCGCGATTTCCCCGTCGGCGGGTCTGACAAAGCTGGGGAGATTCCTGAAGAGGACGCGCGCGGCAAGCTGATCGTCGCTTTGGATGTTGCCACGGCCGAGGCGGCTCGGAAGATCGTCGCGGCGGTCGGCGATTCGGCGCTCACCTACAAAGTTGGCATGCAGCTCTACACCGCTGAGGGTCCGCAGGTGGTGCGCGACCTTGTGGCCTCGGGGCGGCGGGTTTTTCTCGATCTGAAATTTCACGACATTCCCAACACCGTGGCCGCCGCCGTTACCGAGGCGGCGAAGCTGGGGGTGAGCATGTTGACGGTGCATGCCGCCGGCGCCAGCAAGATGCTGCGCGCTGCCTCCGATGCGGCGCGGGCCGTTGACCCGGGGCTTCTGGTGTTGGCCGTCACGGTGCTCACCAGCCTGGATCAGAGTGATATCGAGCAGGTTGGAATTCCAAGCACGGTTCGCGATGAGGTGTTGCTCTTGACCCGGCTGGCGCTGGCCCATGGATGCCAGGGCATCGTTACATCGGCGCGCGAGGCTCGGGCGTTGCGCTCGGAGTTGGGAGATGATTTCGCCATCGTGACTCCCGGCGTGAGGCCCGCGGGCGCGGCCCATGGAGATCAGGCTCGGGTGGTCACGCCGGCGGAGGCCATTGCGGCTGGAGCGAGCCACATCGTGGTGGGACGGCCTATCACCGAGGCGGCTGATCCGGCTGCCGAGGCGCGAGCGATTCTGGCGCAGATCAGCTCTTGATACGGCCGGCCGGATTCTTTGCCGAGATTAGAATCTCGATTGACCAATAGTTCTGACCATGGTCTAATCAATACATGAAAGAGATCGCAATCTCCGAATTCAAGGCAAAGTGCCTGTCCCTGCTCGATCAAGTGCAGAGGACCAAGAAGCCGATCCTGGTGACGCGCTTCGGAAAAGCGGTTGCACAAGTTTCGCCCGCGCCCGTGGCTGCGGATCCGGAATGGTTCGGATCGATGAAAGACCAGATAGAAATTCTGGGAGATATTATCTCGCCCGCGAACGACGAAGACGATTGGGAGGTAATGCGGGATTGAAATTGCTGCTGGACACCCACATCTGGATCTGGAGCCTGCAGGCCTCTGCTCGGCTCGGCAAAAGAGCGGCCCGCGAAATTAAGAATCCGGAGAACGAACTCTGGATTTCTCCAGTGAGCACATGGGAAGCGCTCACTTTAAAATCGAAGGGCAGGATTCGCCTGCCTGACGATATCTCTGCCTGGGTCGCCCATGCGACCGCCCACTTTCAGGAAGCGCCTCTGACCCACGAGATCGCACTGGCGGCAAGCCGTTTGCCGTGGAGCCATAAAGATCCCGCAGATCGATTCCTGGCGGCGACCGCCCAAGTTTTGCGATTGACTCTTGTGACCGCAGATGCCATCTTGCTTGGGTTAGGCGACATTTCTACACTCGCCAATCGTTGATCTGCCGGAGAAGGCATTTCGATCATTATTTCCCTGGTGCGGCCGATCCTGAAATCGACTGGTGCAAGTCCTTTGCCGATCCGTGCAGCAGATTCCGCAGCACGGCCACCTCTGCCGTGATCCCGGTGTGCAACGCTGGGTCCACATCGGGGGCGAACAGCGGAGAATGGTTTGAGGGCAGATTGGTTCCTGCGGCTTTCGCTTCCGCCAGCTTTTTCGGGTCGGCTCCGCCCAGGCTGAAGTAGAAACCGGGGATGCCTTGTTCTACGAAATAAGAAAAGTCTTCCGAGGCAGTGATGGGCTCGTCCATGATCACGTTGTCTTTTCCCAGCGCTGATTGCAGCGCTGCTTTCAGGCGCTCGGCCAGGGCGGGGTCGTTGTAGACCAGGTCGGTGCCTTCGTAGCGGTCGATCAATGGCGGCTTCGGCGCGCCGGCGGCTTCGGCTTCCGCATTCGTGATTCGCGTGATGGCGGCTAACACCTGCTTGCGCACGTCGGCCTTATTGGTGCGCACCGTGAGCCCCAACTCGGCTTCGTCGGGGATGATGTTGTTCTTGGTTCCGGCGCGAATGTAACCGACCGTGACCACGGCCATTTCTCTGGGCTTGACCTCGCGCGAGGTAATGGTCTGCAGCGCCAGGATGGTGCGGGCGGCGATCACGATGGGATCGATCGCGGTGTGGGGCGCGGAGCCGTGCCCGCCTTTGCCGTAAATGGTGATGCGGATGGAATCGGCGTTGGTGTTGTAGATGCCCGGAACGATGCCGACTTGCCCGGCGGACAGGTTATTGCCCACGTGCATGGCAACCGCCACGTCCGGCTGGGGAAATCTTTTCAGCAAGCCGTCATCGAGCATGCTCTTGGCCCCGCCGATGGTTTCCTCGGCCGGCTGGCCGATGAGGATCAAGGTTCCGTGCCAGCTGTCTTTGCTGTGAGCCATAATCGCTGCCGTACCCACGATCGCTGCCATGTGCCGGTCATGGCCGCAGGCATGCATCACGGGCACGTCGCGGCCGGCGTCATCTTTAGTGTGGACTTTGCTGGCGTAGGGCAGACCGGTCTTCTCCTCGACGGGCAGGGCGTCGAGTTCGGTGCGCAGCAGGATGGTGGGTCCGGCGCCGTTTTTCAGAACGGCGACCACGCCTGTGCCGCCTACGTGTTCGGTGACCTCGTAACCCAGCCCTCGCAACTTGCCGGCCAGCTTGGCCGCGGTTTGGGTTTCGTGCGTCGAGAGCTCGGGATTTTGATGGATCTCTAGATATAGCGTGTGCGCGTCAGGATAGACGGCGTCGACTTCTTTGGCGGTCGGGGCTTGAGCAGCGGCGGCGGTGCACAGGCACACGAAAAATAAAAATTGGAGGCAGCCCGGCCGGCGGGTGGGAGGACAACACTGCCCCGAATTATTGTTCATCCAGATATTCCTCGGGGACGTCGTCCTCGGGCACTTCGTGGGTGTGAACTTCCCTGCCCTCTTCGTTGCCGGCGCGTTCCACGCCGGAAATTACGTCGGCCTCGAAGGCGTTGCCTTCCTCGACCAATTCGTCGACGCTTTCGGAGTCGGCGGCTTCGCGGTTGGAGAGTCCCTGCAAATCTCCCGACTGGCCGGCGGAGTCGGATATCGACTCTTGCGATCGATAAGATTTTTGAGGGAAACTGCGGCGCGCCGAGGGGGATTTTGCGGCCTTCGGCGTTGGCTGTGCAGTGGGCTTTTTCGTTTGAGTTTTGGGAGAAGATTTCCTTGCTATTATCTTCTTGTTCTTCGGCGCCGATTTTTTGAGAGCGTGTTTCTTCGCAGCTGTCCGCTTGGGCGACGCTTTTTTGACTGAGCTTTTTTTCTTGGCGACCACTTTTCTGGGCTTTGCTTTTTTGCTTTTCTTGTTGGCCATGGGCGCAGTTTAACACTTCGCGGTGGGCTCACAAAGAGCGCCGGTTGTCAGGAGTTGTCAGGAACTTTTGGCCTAAGCACGCAACCGCGGTCGCCGAGTTCCCGACTGCGTGTGGGAACTCAGCCGTGCCCTACGGGACTGGAATCAGTGCACCTGCTTTCCCGGTGGTGATGAGTCCGCCACGAAATTCCTGCCGCCCCACTTGGCGCCCTCCCGGCAAGGCCGTGCCGGGCTTTCCCCTGCCGCCCCTTTCGCGGCTGGGACCGATTTTGTGCCACCATCAGTTTCGCATGGAATTTCCGAACGGCCTCTGAAAGGGCTGGGCCGTCATGGGTTGCCCCTCCGGGGCGAGCACCATTTTGTCGCCTCGTCGGTGCGCGGCGCCGAGTTTTCGCAACCGCCTCTCGTGTGCTGGGTTGATCAATACGCCGATTCCACACGACTTCGCTAGCTGGGACTGTTTGGCGGGGGGGCGGTGGCCGGTGGTGCCGGCGCGGGTGGGGCTTTGGCCGCAGGAACGGCGTGGAGGTCGAGGAAGTAGGCCTTGGAATCGGGATCGAACAGCAGACGCCAATAACAGGGGCTGCGGGTTTGGGACAAGACTTGTGACAGGAGGTCGCGCGCCGCCACTTTTGTGCCGCCTGCAGTCACCGGATTGTGGTCCAGCAGAATTCGGGGCGAAACTCCGAGGTTGACCGGAACGCCGGTGCGAGCCCTTACCCTCCGGCAAATCAGTTGGATGGTTTCGGTGCCGGTGCGCTGGGCGCGCACCACCGTGACGGCAGTATCGAAGATGGCTTTCTGGGCCGTGATCGCTCCCTTGCTATCGTGAGCTGCGATGCCCACGACGACGAAATTTCCTTCGCCGCTCTTTTTTACTTCGAATCGCCCGGCGTTATCGCTTTGGTTGTAGGCGTCGACGACCAGCCGGAGGGCCTTCTCTTCCGCGTCTTTCTCTTTCGAAAGCTGCACCGAGCCTTCGCCGGTGGGCAGGGGAAAACCCGCCTCGAAGCGGCCGCCGGCCGGAATCAGCCTGGGTTTGGGAGCGCGCAGGGGATCGACCAGTTCGGTCACGTCAACGTTTGCTAGGTATCTTGGATCTTCATAGTCCACGACCCAACCGTATTTCTTCTGCAGCGCGTCGAGGGCTTGCGCCAGAGGACGGACGGCGCTGGCTACCAGGTGCACCGTGCCCTGATCCTCGGAAATCGTGGCCGTTTTCTGGAAAGAGTCCTTCTGCGGAGGCGCGGTTTGCGAATGCGCAAGGGCAAGAAGGAGAAGGCCGGGTAGAAGTTTGATTCGAGCCATGCGAATAGCGCGCGCTGGGAGCCGGAGTTCCGGAACATCAATTTCGATCATGGATTGAAAGTATGGTCTGAAAGTTAGCGTGGGATCCGCGAAATCTCGAATCGCGATTCGAAGGCAATTCTATCATCCCTGGCTTAATGCGAAAGGTGTACTCGCCCCGGTTGGCGTTATTGAAAAGGTTCGGATGAATGGAGGAAATTGGAGTGAAAAATCGTGTGCGTTTGGCGCCGCGAAAATAACGTGCTCTCAACTAAGGAAGTAGTTCCTTCGGAGTGATGCTTTGTGGGCCGCGGCGGCGTATAAAGTTGAGAAAAGGTCACACGGCCTGAAGGTGGAGATGCACCGTGAGCGAAGGTGAGGAGAATCGTTTGCCGAGTCGGGAAGAAAATTGGATCGATAAGTACCGAGCTGCGCTCAACGGAGTTCGGCCCAAGCCGTCGTGGTCGGCGAGAATTCGCGGAGCTGTTCAGAATCGCTATCAAGCGGTGGTGGAACGGGTCCGAGAGTTTTTTCGAGGCCGAGAGCAGCCGCAACCGCAAAAGCCCTTCCCAGTGCCGAGTTCCGCTCGCGGAAAAGAGTCTTGGGTTGAGTCCAGCACTCGGCTTGAGATGCGAAAGCCCACGCGGGCGCATCCCACCAAGAAATCACCTGCACAAAAAACATCCTCCGCAAAAACTCGATCCCAGCGATTGGGCTAGTCAGGCGGAACTAAGACCTCAGCAATTTTTTTCTTGCTCCGCTGCGCAGGAACCTATCACTTTGTGTGGCCAAAAAGTGTCTTTTTACTACCCATTCGAATTAATCTAAATGGGCTACGACCTAAAATAGGCGTAGTCCCGGGCTAAATCTTCGGTTTTAATCTTGACATCGGCTCATTCTGTGGCAGAATGACAGCGGCTTCTTCCTCCCCCTCGAAGGAGTGCGGGATCTTTCCTACCCCAAGGAAAGCGGAAACCTGCTTGAAATACTTAATTCAATAGGGCTAGCTAAAGCAGAAAGTTGCGCATCAAAAATGCGCCCTCTAGTCACTTCGCTTCTTCTAAGCGATGAACCGCGGGAAGGGCCCAGTGGCCTAATCAATTCGAATAGGCGGCTCGGAAACTGTGGTCCGGCCGCGCGAAAAGGGGAATTCATTGCACACTGCTCCGGCTCGGCCGGGTCTGATCGTGGTGGATGGTTCGTTGAGTGTGGTGGCTTCCAATGCGGAAGTTCTGCAAATACTCACGTTCCCAGATCGACCGGAAAAAATTCATAACCTGGAAAGCTGGCTGGCGAATAAGATCCGCTCCAATTTGATGGAGAGGCGTTCGCGCTCCGGCCTGGTGGGGGAATTTCAATCGGCGCGGCGAACTTATCTTTGCCGCTCGTTTCCGCTGGATTTGGCGCCCAACCATAGGAACGGTTCGGGCGGATTGCTGATGGTGATGCTGGAGAGAAAGAGCAACGAGGCGGTCACGATTGCGGAAATATCGGAGCGCTTCGGCTTGACCGCGCGCGAGCAGGAAACGGTGCAATTCCTGCTCGAGGGCTTTACCAGCAAAGAAATTGCGCAGCGGATGAAGATCAGCCCGAATACGGTGAAGGCATTTATTCGGCTGGTGATGGTGAAGATGAGTGTCTCGACTCGATCCGGGATTATCGGCAAGATTGTGGGGCCGAGAGCTTGAAAGCCCTGCGGATGGCGGGTTCTGGCGGGGCTAATGATATTGGGCTAGTGCACTTGGAGACTTGTGGCAATCGCTGAATAGGATAGAGTTTGCCATGCGCCACAAAATGCCGAGCAATACCCCTCCCCAGCTTGGCGGCGTAAATCCAAGGAGGACAAATGCGTCGAATCACAATGCTCGTAGTCTGTACTCTTGCTCTGGCACTCTGTGCCGGGGTAGCCGGGGCGGCGGTTACCACGCCCGGTCCCGACACTCTGAAGGTGGACTATTTCTCGAACGCCAACAGCGCTGGCGCTCCGGATGGAAACCTTCGCGTCACCAATCCCGGCACGGCCGGTGGCAGCCTTTGCGCGGCCATCTACGTGTTCGATTCGTCTCAGGAACTGTCGGAGTGCTGCAGCTGCTACGTTAGCCCGGATGGGCTGCGTACGTTTTCTGTCAACACCGACCTGACCGGCAATCCGTTGACCGGCGTGATCCTGAACACTGGGTTGATCAAGATCGTTTCGACCCCGACCAGGGGCGGCACTTGCCCGTTGCCGACGAGCCTGAATCCGACGGCTGGCATTCGCGCCTGGGAGACTCACATCCAGAACAGCAACTTCGCGATCACTGAGACGGCTTCGCAAGACGCCACCCTCAGCGCCGCCGAAGTCACGCGTCTGCAGGGTGAGTGCTACGCGATTCAGTTGGACGGCAGCAAGAGCGGCGTTTGCACTTGCGGCACGGGTGACTAATTTAACCTGGGTTGAGTTGGGCTGACTTTGGTCCCGCTTGATTCAGAAAACCGGCTCGCCAGGAAGCGAAAGCATCCGCTTTCTGGCGCAGCCGATAGAATGAACGGCAGTAAAATTCTTGAGATGGGGGATCTCATGTCAGTGTCACGGAAGTGGTTGCATCTGGGTTTGGGAGCCGCACTCACGCTATTGAGCGCGGGAACCATGTTTGCCCAGGGGGAAAGCGAAGTGATCGCAAACGTCGGCGGCGTCAAGGTAACGATGGGCGAACTGGAGCAGGAAGAGTCCGCCAAATTGCTATCGGCGCATTACACCTATTACCAAGCCGAAACCAAAGCGCTCGATGAACTCATCGATAAGCGCCTGCTCGAGCAAAAAGCCAAGAGCGAAAATCTTACTCTCGACCAACTGATCGAACGCGACATTAAATCGCAGGTCAAGGATCCCAGCGAAGACCAGATGAAGGTCTACTACGAGGGCCTCGAGACCGAACAACCTTACGAAGCGGTGCGCGGAAAGATTTTGGATAAGATTCGCGAGCTGCGTACCAAGAAGGCACTTTCGGCTTATGTGAAGGCGCTCCGCATTCAGACTGAGGTGTATGTGACGCTGGCTCCCCCCAGAGTGAACGTCGATACCCAGAACGCTGAGATGATCGGGCCGCAGAAGCCGCAGGTCACGGTGATTGAATTTGCCGACTACGAGTGCCCTTATTGCCAGAAGGTGGCTGCCGATCTGAAGAAGCTGCAGTCCGATCTGGGCGACAAGGTCGCATTTACCTATAAGGACTTCCCCTTGCCGATGCACGCGCGCGCCGAAAAAGCGGCGGAAGCGACCCGCTGCGCCGGCAAGCAGGGCAAGTTCTGGGAGTTCCATGACGAACTTTTCCGCACCAAGGGTCTGGACCTCGAGCAGTTGAAAGCTGAGGCCCGCAACCTCAAACTGGACGGGGACGCTTTCGATAAGTGCCTCGACTCCGGCGAGGAAGCCGCGGTGGTGGACAAGGATCGCAAGGAAGGCATGCGTCTCGGTCTCAACGGTACGCCGGCCTTCTTTATTAATGGGCACTTCATGAGCGGGGCGCTCGATTACGCCACGCTGCGTCAAGTTGTGGAGCAGCAGTTGGCCGCTCCGCCACAGGGAGCAGGAAGCGCCGGGAAGTAGGATCGGCGGCCCTCCCCCGCACCACCCGCGCACTGTAGCCCGAAAGGTCCAAATCAATGATTTGGGCCTTTTTTCTTTGCCCAAAAGGCCCTTAGAGTCTTTCAACCCCAGCCCAATCGACTTGACACGAACGGGCTATTGCGAGCAGGTGGGGCACACAGTACTCTTGACAAGATTTCAAGCCGCAAGTTTCTTCCCCCGCGGTCTTTGAGACCAACTCCCCTTCGTAAATCTCTTCCCCTGTTGTAGCGATTTAACCGGCGTGTCGTTTTCCAACGGATCGACCCCATCGAGCACGAATCTTTCGTATGGGAGCGGATTCGACACAGTCCGAATAGCAGAACCACCGCATTGTTTTGCGGAACCTATCTGAGAGACGAAACGCCAACGAGAGTGGCCGGAGGATTCATGTTACGACGCACGCTTGCAGGACTTCTGTTGTGCATACTGACCGGGACTTTAGCGGCTCAAAACCCAAGACAATTCCTGGTCGCCCCTGAGTATACGACCGGAAACGCAACCAATCCGCAAGCGGCGGCCGTGGGAGACTTCAATGGCGATGGCAATCTGGATCTTGCCGTGGTCAACTCCAACACCAACACCGTCAGCATCCTTTTAGGCAAGGGCGATGGCACCTTCGGCGCCCACGTGGATTACCCTACCAGCGGCAAGCCCCTCGGCGTTGTCGTGGGCGACTTCGGCAACGGGCAATTGGATTTGGCGGTGACCAATTCCACCAGTAATACGGTCAGCATCCTGCTGGGCAATGGAAACGGAACCTTCCAGGGCAAGACGGACTACGCTACCGGCAACGGCCCGCAAGGAATCGCGCTCGGCCACTTCTCGGCCAGCACCTCGAATGTGGACTATCTTGCCGTAACCAACGCCACCGATGGCACGGTGGGAATTCTTCTCGCCGCGGGCAACGGTGTGTTTAGCCCGGTGACGGCTTTGACCACTTACCACACGGGCTTCAACCCGACCTCAGTGGCGGTCGGCGACCTCAACGGAGACGGCATTCCGGACCTGGTCGTGGCCAACAACAATAACAACAATGTCGTCAGCGTGCTTCTAGGCAATGGCACGGCTGGCGTTGGAAACGGGACCTTCGGAACCCAGGTTCAGTACGCGACGGGAGCGAATCCGGTAGCGGTTGCGCTGGCTTCGCTGAGCGGCCCGAACACTCCTCTCGATATCGTGGTAGCGAATCAGCAGGGCAACTCGGTTAGCATACTGAAGGGCAATGGCAACGGAACCTTTGTGGCTCGCGTGGATTACCCTACTGCTGCCTTCCCGACTTCGTTGACCGTGGCAGATTTTAACGGCGATGGCAATGTGGACGTTGCGGTCTCTGCCGGCGATGGCAACACCGTGAGTGTGCTCTGGGGCGTTGGCGACGGCGCGATGCTCGGCCAGGTGAACGCCGGCACTGGAGATATTCCCTACGGCGTAGTCGCTGGCGACTTCAATAACGATGGCTTCACGGATTTGGCCACTGCGGATTCCGGCGACAACAGCGTGACCGTGATCCTGAGCAACGGCAAAAGTGAAAGCTTCCAGGCGCGCGCCGACTATCCCGCGGGCACTACTCCCTTTTCGATTGTAGAATCGGACTTCAACCAAGATGGAGTTTTGGATCTGGCGGTGACCAATACCGGCACGGCCAGCGCGATTTCGGTTCTTCTGGGCAATGGCAACGGTACTTTCCAGGGGCCGAATCACTTCTCCACGGAAACCAGCACCAATAGCCCCACCGATCCTTATGGTTTGGCGGTCGGCATCTTCACGGGAAATGGCATTCCCGACCTGGCGGTGACGAACTACGGCACCGGAACGGTTGGGATCATGCTGGGCATAGAAAACAACGGCCTGGGAACTGGCACCTTTGCGGCAGACAACACCTTCACGGTAGGCAGCGAACCGGCTGCGGTTGCCGTGGGCGACGTGAACGGCGATGGCATCGAGGACCTGGTGGTTGCCAATTTCCACAGCAACAACGTCAGCGTGCTGCTGGGCAACGGCGATGGCACTTTCAAGACCGCCGTCGATTATGCTGTGGGCAACGGGCCGATCGCAGTGGCGCTAAGCGACCTGACCGGCAACAAAGTGCAAGACATCGTAGTGGTGAACGAGACCGACAGCAGCGCCAGCATTCTGTTGGGCAACGGTGACGGTACCTTCCAGGCGCAGGTCGCCTATCCGACCGGCCCCGGAGGCAACCCACTCGGAGTCGCAGTGCAGGACTTCAACCGAGACGGCGTTCCTGATCTGGCGGTGGCTGACTTTTTAACGCAACAGGTCAGCATTCTGCTGGGTAACGGCGATGGCACTTTCCAATCGCCGAAGACCTACGGAACTGGCAATGCCAATCCTTCGTCGATCGTAGTGGCGGATTTCAACAGCGACGGCAAGTGGGACTTGGCGCTCACCAGCACACCTTCGGGATCTTACCCCGGCAACCTGGTAATCCTGCTGCTGGGCAACGGTGATGGAACGTTCCAAACTCCGTCCTTATACGGAGTAGGATCGCTGGCCTATTCGGCAGTCGTGGGCGACTTCAACGGAGACGGTGCGCTGGACCTGGCGGTCGCTAACGGCCGCGCCGGCAGCGTCAGCGTTCTTCTGAATCAGTCCGGCACGGCGATTACGATAGGCTCTTCGGGAAATCCGGCGCCCTATGGGCAGTCCGTCGCCCTGCGGGCCACGGTAGAGGCCAGCGTGTCGAACGGCACCGGGCCGACCGGCACGGTAACGTTCAAGAACGGCAACACGGTCATTGGAACGCCGGGAACTCTGGCCAGCGGAGTCTATACGTTGACCACGGCTACCCTGCCGTTAGGACAGAACAAGCTTTCGATTGTCTATTCGGGAGATGCTAACTACCAGGCACACACGATTGCCTATACGCAGAACATTACCCAAGCCGGCAGCAGCACCGTATTAGTACCGTCAGCCACCTCGGCCGTTCAGAATCAAGCGGTCACTCTTACGGCTACCGTCAGCCCCAACACCAGCGGCGTTCCCACGGGCACAGTAACATTCCTTGACGGGGCTACGGTGATTGGATCGGGAATCGCTCTGAATGGAAGCGATGTCGCCTCGATGTCGATTTCCAGCCTCGCCGTGGGCCCACACAACATCAGTGCGAACTACAGCGGAGACACCAACTACTCGGCCAGCTCTTCGACGGTCGTGAGCTTGGTCGTTACCACCTCAATTGCTGCTGATTTCGGGCTCGCCGCTTCGCCCGCTTCGCTCTCCGTAGCTCCGGGTGCTTCGGTGACCTCGACTGTCACGATCACGCCGGTTGGCGGACTAAACCCCTCGACGGTAGCCCTGAGCTGCAGCGTAACCCCGGCGGTAACTCCGGCGGCCACCTGCTCGCTGGGAGCGATCGCGGTGGCGAACGGCAATGGTAGCGCGACCCTCACCATCACGACCGTGGGGCAGCAGGCCGCGCTCGATCGTCCCGCTGGACCGAAGGGTTCGGGCATGATGTTCGCCTTCGCCATCATGGTTCCTGCTATGCTGCTGGGCGGCGCCGGAATCAACAAGGAGAACCGCAGAAAACTGCTGGGCGTCTGCCTGATCTTCCTGGTGCTCAGCGGATGCGCGTTCCAGGTGGCATGCGGCGGCGGCGGTGGCTCAACCACGGTCAAAACTCAAGGCAACCCGGGTACTCCCGCCGGTTCTTACACGGTGACGGTAGTCGGCAAAGCTAACGGAACTCAACACAGCAGCTCGGTTTCGCTGACGGTCAACTAGCCGGCAGCAATGCGGAAGAATCGAAACCTGCGGGACGGCTTGCAAGCCGTCCCGCAGGTTTTTTGCGGTCGTCGGCGCGGGGACTACAATCATCGAGGCCGCAGCGAGGCGGGCCTCAAATGCAACGCACAGCAGAGGGTGGGCTGCCCTTCCGGCAAGCTCTTTGGACAGCGGGCGAGGACACCGGCGCAACCTAGGGTTTGTCTTCGATGCTCAGCGCGTCGTACAATAGGTCTGTAGCGTCATCCATCTAACTTCCGAGCGGATTCTTAAACTTTCATGATCATCCTGGTCACCATCATTCACGTACTGGTTTGCCTGTTTCTAATTATCGTGGTGCTCCTGCAGAGCGGCAAAGCCGGCGACATCTCGGCCGCTTTCGGAGGACAAGGCAGCCAGGCTGCTTTCGGGCCGCGAGGGGCGGCCACCGCGCTCTCGAAAGCCACCACCATTTCGGCCGTCCTCTTCATGTTGACTTCGGTGACGCTTTCCATTTACGCCACCAAGCATGGCAGTGTGAACTCCGTGCTGCAGGGAGTGAAATCGGCCCCTGCGAAGACGCAACCTGCGGCTCCAGCACCCGCGCCTGCGGGAACTCCAGCCCAGAAGTAAGGCTGACTTTCACAACAGCGCCGGAAGGCTTATGCGGGGGCTGTGCACGCTCGCGCTGCATGCGTAATGCTAGCGCTGCATGCGTGATGAAAGATGGGCAGTCGATGATCTACCACCTCAGTCCCCCCTGAAACTGCAGTTTTCCACGTTCTGCTTTACAGGTTTTGCCGTAATTGTATTTCCCTCATACGAGTGCTAACATCCGGATTGGTAGCACTTATAGTCAGTTGGGAGGCAAGCTCATGTCGGATCAGGATAGCGGCGGCAGCACATTGATTTGGTTCTTGGCGGGATTGGGATTGGGCGCTTTGGCGGGAGTTTTGTACGCGCCGCGCCCGGGCAGCGAGACGCGCGATGCGATTCTATCGCGAGCCGAAGAAGGGCGTGACTACGTTCGCAGCCGCGCCCGCGAGGCCAAGGAGCAAGCCGCCGGATGGGTGGACAAGAGTCGCGACGTGGTGAATCAGCAGAAGGATCAATTCCGCGCCGCCTACGAGGCCGGGCGTCAGGCTTACCAAGAGGCCACCGCGGATACTGGAACGCCGAAGAACCTGTAAAGACCGCTCCCGGCGAGCGGCCCGACTCTGCCGCTTCCCAGGGGTTGATTTTCCGCGAGCGGCTGATATTTCGGCGGCCGATATTTTGGCAGAAAGATCTGGGATCTGGGTTATGGAAAACCTCCTACCACTGTTCATCGCTTTGACGGGAGCAGCCGTGGTGCTGCAAGCTCTCATTCTTCTGGCCATGTATCTGGCCGTCCGAAAGAGCACCGCGCGCATGGAAGCCATTGCGGAAGAGGTTAAGACCAAGGCCTTCCCGACGATCGACACGACGCAGGCTTTGCTCACCGACCTCGGTCCGAAGCTGCAAACCATCACCGATAATCTGATGGAAACCACAGCGGCCGTGCGGGCCCAGGTGCAGCGCGTCGATGCCACGGTGAATGACGCCGTGGATCGCGGAAGGTTGCAGATCATTCGCGCCGACGAGTTGCTTACCCGGACGCTTGATCGGGTTGAGCATACTTCTGAGGTCGTGCACAAAACGGTGGTGTCTCCGGTACGGCAAGTTTCAGGGCTGGTGCAAGGGATTACCGCGGGCGTGGAGTTTCTCCTGGGAAATCGCGGCCGCCGCAACGGCGGCGGAAGCCGCGAGCCGCGACGGCCCGTGCCGCAGGACGAAATGTTCATCTGAACCGGTCGGCGATCGGTGGGCGGACCCAGATCGAGCATGCCATTAGCAATCGGACAGGTGGAAGCCATCTTCCGGTATCCCGTAAAGTCCATGGCCGGAGAGCAGCTCCAGGCCGCGCAGTTGGGGTGGCACGGGCTCGACGGTGACCGGCGCCTGGCCTTCCGGCGGGTGGGCGACCCTAGCGGGTTCCCGTGGCTGACCGCAAGCAAGCTTCCCGACCTGCTCTTGTTTACTCCGCACCGCCGCGAGGGCGGCGGGCCGGAAGATCCTCTTCTCCCTACGCATATCCGCACGCCGCCTGGTGAAGAAATGCCCGTCTTCGGGGAGGACTTGGCCCAAGAGGTTGGACGCCGGTACGGGGCTCCCGTGCAGATGATGCAGTTGAGGCATGGCATCTTCGACGACGCGAGCATTTCTGTGCTGGCCTCCGATACGGTGCGCGAGATCGCTCGAGTCGCAGGCCAGAGCCCGGAGGTGCGGCGCTTTCGCCCGAATGTTGTGGTTCGCTTACTGCGATCCACTCCGTTCCAGGAGGAGGAGTGGTTGGGCGGCACGCTATCCTTCGGCGAGGGAAACGACGCCCCCGCCATCGCGGTCACGATGCGCGACCTCCGCTGCTCGGTGGTGAACCTGGATCCCGACTCGGCCCGTCCCACGCCGGAAGTGCTGAAAGCGGTAGTTCGTGCGAACCAGAACCACGCCGGGATCTACGGCGCAGTCACTCGCATCGGTCGACTGGCGGTGGGACAGACCATCTTCCTGCACGGCGCGGGGCCAGCACAAAGCCCGCATTCATGATGCGCTACTTAGTTCAAGCCCGCGTGAAACCCGGCCGCGAAGGCGATTTGCTCCAGGCCATCGAGAACAAGAGCCTCGGCCAGGGATCGGTGGCCGAGGGCGAATACTGGCGCAACATGCAGGACGCTCGCCTGTGCAAGGACCAAACCGTGCGCTGGGTCGAAGTCTGCTACTGTCCTACGCCACTGCAGGAGGAACGACCGTACTGGGAAGAATATTTCGATTTCGCGAAGGTGCAGGATGCGCACGACCGCCGCAATTGCCGTGACGAAAATGGAAGCGAGCCGTGGGCCTGTGGCGAGTGTGATTGCACGAAGCGCCTGGAGCAGAGGTTGAAAGCAGAAGGTCTTCCCTTCCTGGCGCGTCTGAAATCCCTCTAAGCACGGACTCCCTGTTCGACGCTGAAAACTCAAATCCCGGGGGGCACCGTGGTCGATTGCGTCGGAACCCCTTCCCCGGTCGCTGTCGCCTCGGCCGGAGTCACCGTCGCGGCGGCCACTGGAGTTCCTAAGTAACCCTCCACGACGGCGATCGTGGTATCGAGGCTTTGCGCAATTTCGGAAGGAGACTCGCCTTGAGCCTGGAGAATATGGGCTTGCGTGTTTTGCGACAAATCAACCGTGCTTAAGGTAAAGCCCGTGGCTGTGGGCACCGCGGGCGCCGCGTATGAGGGAGGCGCAGGAACCGCAGAATAGGCGGCAGCGGCACTGGCCTGCGATAATTTGTCGGGGACGGGTGGCAATTCTTCGGGGATAGCGATGGTCACGGGGTTTTCCTTCCCTACGGATGGAAGATCGTCAAATTGTGCTGAGCCCACTAGCCAAGCTTGCGTCGGGGCAAAGCGGGAATACTTCCGCCAGGGGGAAATGGTTCATCGGAGTCGGCTGAACTATGGCAAATACATTCAAAGTAGGGCTGAATGCGCTTCTGGACGCGGCCCGAACCACGGTAGCGGCCGTGGTTTCGCTGCTGCTGGCCCGAATGCTGAAGCTGCCCGAATCTTACTGGGCGCCGATTTCGGCGATCGTGATCATTGAGTCCACGCTCGACCCCAGAGCGGTGGCGTGGCAACGCTTTGCCGGAACGGCCCTGGGCGCGGTCGTCGGAGCCTTGGTGGCCACCTTTTTTTCTTCCCACGTGCTGGTTTATGCGGCCGCGATTTTTGGCTGCGGGGCGCTGTGCGCCTTGCTCCGGATGCGCACCGCCTACCGCTTCGCGGCGATTACCGTAAGCATCATTTTGCTAATTGCTCACCAAAAACCAGCCTGGATTGTGGCCTCGCACCGCTTCGTAGAAGTTTCCGTGGGAATCGCAGTAGCGTTGGTCGTGGCCGCGGTGTGGCCCAGCCGCGGATGAGTGTGGCGATGAACCGGTCTTAGGAAATCCAGGCGCCGCCGACTACGACATCGTCGTCGTAAAAAACTGCGGCTTGCCCGGGAGTAATGGCGCGTTGGGGCTGGTCAAAGGTGACCCGGACTTCGTCAGCGGCCGTCTTTTCGAGAACCGCCGCCGCCGGTTCGTGGCGATGGCGAATCTTCACCGAGACGCGCATGGGCTTGCGCAGGTCGTCGACGGAAATCAAGTTCACGCGGCGGGCGTGGAGCGTTCGCGAATAAAGATGCTCCTCGCCGCCGACCACAACCTGCTTGTCGGCTCCATTGATTTGGATCACATAGAGTGGCGATCCCGTCGCCACACCCAGCCCTTTGCGTTGGCCGACGGTAAAGTTGTGAATGCCCGCGTGCTCGCCGATCACTTCCCCGCTCGCGGTCACGAGTTCCCCCGCGGTCTCGGGCAAAGCCTCGCCACTCTCGGCCAGATAAGCGTCGATGAAGCGCTTGTAGTCGCCGCCGGGGACAAAGCAGATCTCCTGCGAATCGGGCTTCCCGGCCAGAGCCAGTCCCTGTTTGCCGGCCAGTTCCCGAACCTCAGCCTTATGCATGCCGCCAAGAGGGAAGAGGGTGCGGCTTAGCTGATCCTGAGTGAGACCGAATAGAAAATAAGTCTGGTCCTTGCTGCGATCGGCAGGGCGCTTGAGCAGCCAGCGTCGACGGGCGACATCGTACTCCACCCGGGCGTAATGGCCTGTGGCCACGGCATCGGCGCCGATCTGGCGGGCGACGACAAGCAACTGATCGAACTTGAGGTGATTGTTGCACAGGCTGCAAGGAATCGGCGTGCGCCCCGAGAGATACTCCGCGACAAATGGGCGCACGACATCGCGCTCGAAGCGCTCCTCGTGATTGACGACGTAGTACGGGATGCCCAAGTGCTCGGCGACGCGGCGGGCGTCGTATACGTCGTCGAGCGAACAGCAGCGTCCGGTCACCTGCTCGGGCATGCCCTCCTGACCAGCCAGACGACGCTGGTTCCAGAGTTGCATGGTCAGGCCGATGACGTTATGTCCCTCGGCCCGCAGCAGGGCCGCGACGGTGGAGGAATCGACACCGCCCGACATGGCTACGGCAATGGTCTTGGTCTCTGGCATGCTTTGATCGCGGTGGTTAGCATTGCGCATTTGGCACTTAGCCATTCGTCATTGGAAATCTGCCATTCGCTCGATGCCAAGTTGCTAATTGCGAAATGCTACCTTTTTATATGCCGGACTCAACTCCCGCAATCGCGCCACCGCTTCGGGCACGAGCGCCAGTGCGAAGTCGATATCCTCGTCTGTGTTCTGCTTTCCCAGGCTAAAGCGAATGCTGGCCCGCGCCCGATCGGCCCGCAGCCCCATGGCAGTGAGCACGTGCGAAGGCTCAATCGCTCCCGAGGAACAAGCCGCGCCGGTGGAAACCGCCAGGCCTTTAAGATCGAGCGCGATCACCATGGCCTCGCCTTCGATGTGATCGAAATAGAGGTTCGTCGTATTCGGAACCCGCGGCGCGCCTTCGCCGTTCACGCCCACTTCTTCAACCTGCGCGAGGATTCCCTGTTGCAGGCGGTCGCGTAGCGCCGACATTTTCTTGTCTTCGCCGCGCTCGAAACCCTGCCTCGCCAACTCTGCCGCTTTGCCCAGAGCCACAATTCCCGGGACGTTCTCGGTGCCGGCGCGGCGCGAGCGTTCGTGGCGCCCGCCGTAAAAAAGCGGCTGCAGATGTGTGCTCCGGCGAAGGTACAGCGCGCCCACGCCCTGCGGTGCGTGCATCTTGTGACCGGAGATGGAAAGCGCGCTGCAGCCGATGCGCTTGACATCAAGCGGAATCTTGGCCGCGGCCTGCACCGCGTCGGTGTGAAAATAAACTTCGGCCTCGGCGGCGATCTGGCCAATTTCATCGAGCGGTTGCAGCACTCCGGTTTCGTTGTTGGCCATCATGATCGAGATCAGCTTCGTGTTAGGCCTTATCGCTCGCCGTACATCGTCGGGATCGATCAGGCCGCGGCCGTCGGGGGGCACGCACGTCACTTCGCAGCCCACTTCCTCCTGATGCTTGCAAGCGTGGAGCACGGCATGATGCTCGATGCTCGAAGTGATGATGTGATCGTCAGCGGTGGTCAGCCCGGCGATGGCGAGATTATCGCCCTCGGTGCCGCCGCTGGTGAAGATCACCTCAGAGCTGCGGCAGCCCAGCAACTTGGCCACGGAATCGCGCGCGTTTTCGACGGCGGCCCGGGTCTCCTGGCCATGATGGTGGATCGAGGAGGCGTTACCGAAGCGCTCGCCAAAATACGGGCGCATGGCCTCCATCACCTCCGGCAGGACGGGCGTGCTGGCGTTGTTGTCGAGATAAATACGGCGCATACCGATCTTTTATTGTACTCTGAGGATCGTTGAGACCGTTGCCTCAGGCCTTGCGAGCTGCAGGCTGGCGATCTAAGCTGTCGGTGAGGGTGGGGTCAAGTGAAAGCCCTGCACGAGACCCTGAAATGGATCGGCGCTGCCGTGTTGCTCTTGGCAGCTACCCTGATTTGCACCGCACCGCTCTTCTCCGGCGGAAAAGGTCATGAGGACGAATCCCAGGCGCCCGGCCGGGGTCCACGGAATGAGTGCACGTTCTCTGACGGAAGCACGATCACCTTTGGTCGCAAGGCCTCCGGAGCGTCCCCACCCGTCGGCGCGAATGGAGATGCATGGCGCGCGGATCCTTACCCGGCGACTGCCTTTCGTGTCAGCGAGAACATGCTCATCCCTCCTCTCGAGACCCCCACAGAGATCCCCCACGGCAGCGACACGCTGTTCGTGATCGATAAGGGCAAACCTCCGTGGACACTGATTATCAGCCGGAAGACTGGCGAGTGGGGCCTGCCGTATCCGGGCGAACGCTACGACTTGGGACGCACTCAGTTGGCTCGGACGTGCAAAGGCCGCCGGTGGAGAACTTTACGATAGGCTGCGTTGCGCATCAAGATACAGGCGGACCGATATTTGTGGGGATGCAATCAGGCGTCCACGTCGCTTATGCCAAGATCATGGCAGAGAACAGCACGCAAGGAGAGACCACAATCCTGTTCCATCAGGAGAGGGTCAGACCTTCCAGGAAATCATGCAGCCGCGGGCTTGCCGACCGATCCGGTCAGCGCTTCTCCATCGCCACGTAACGATTCGGGTACTCCGGCCCAAGATACTCCGCGCGCGGGCGGATCAAGCGGTTGTCGTCGAGTTGCTCGATGACGTGGGCCGACCAGCCGCTGATGCGCGAAACCGCGAATACCGGAGTGAAGAGATCTTCATCGATGCCCAGCACGTGATACGTGGACGCGGAATAGAAATCGACGTTGGCATTCAAGTTCTTCTCCGCCTTCACGAAGCTTTCGATCTTCTCTGACATTTCATACCATTGCGGCTGGCCGCTCGACTTGCACAGATCACGCGACATGGCGCGCAGGTGCGTGGCGCGTGGATCTTCCGTGTGGTAAACGCGATGGCCGAAACCGGGGATTTTTTTCTTCTGCGCGAGCAGAGTGCGAACGTAGGCGACGGGATCGGATTTGTCGCGCTCGATCGTTTCCAGGATGCGAAAGACGGCTTCGTTCGCGCCGCCGTGCAAGGGTCCTTTGAGCGCGCCGATCGCGGATGTAATGGCGGAGTGCATATCCGACAATGTTGCAGCCGTCACGCGAGCCGCGAAGGTAGAGGCATTGAGCTCATGATCGGCGTGCAAGATCAGAGCGATATCGAGCGCGCGCTCGGCCGTGGGCGAGGGTTTGGCTCCATTCAACTGCAGCAGAAAATTGGCAGCATGCGAGAGCGACCGGTCGGCATCTACGATCGGCTTGCCTTTACGGATGCGGTCGTAAGCGGCCACGATCATCGCAATCTGCGAAGTCAGGCGAATCGCTTTGCGCACGTTGGCCTCGTGGTCGTTCTTCTTCTCGTCGGCGTCGTAGAAGGCCAGCGCCGAGACGGCAGTGCGCAGCACATCCATGGGCAGCGCGCTCTTCGGGGCTTTGCCTAAAAGTTCGAGAATCGCAGGATCGAGATGACGCTCTTCGGCGAGGCGCGCGTGCAGATCGTTTCGCTCATTGCGATTGGGAAGGCGCCCGAACCAGAGCAGGTAGCAAGTCTCTTCGAAGGTGGAATGCTCGGCCAGTTCATGAACGTCAATGCCGCGGTAGGCGAGGATGCCGCGCTCCCCGTCGATGTAACAAATACTGGAGTGGGTGGCGACGATGCCTTCGAGGCCTTTGGTGGGAGTCGTGGTGGCGCTGGACATAAGTCTCTCGCTCAGTCAGATTGAGTGCACGTTGCCGAGCCGCGCGGGGGATGCGCCGGAATGCAACTTTCCCTTATACGCCAAAAGGGGATTGCCTTCCAGCGCGTTAAGGGCGCTCTTGCCGCTGGTTGGCAGGGATGAGGATGAGAAAGAGGTCGAGCTTCGCTTGACGGACAGCCGGGGCGGTTCTCGCCACATTGTATCTGGGCCCCGGCGCGCTCAAGCGGGCCAAATGTCCAGCGCGGTTTTGCTGAGAATCTGCTGCTGCAGGCTTTCGTTCAAAGGTAAGGCGCGAAACTCGTCGAGGTTCTTCTTGATATCGGGTACGCCCGGACCCGGCCAATCGGTGCCGAACAGAGTCTTGTGTGCGATTTCGTCGAGGCGGGGGAAATACTTGAGCAATGTTTTCGGCGGAATTCCGCTGATGTCGAGATAGACATTGGGATGGCGGCGGATGAGAAAGAAGGCCGTCTGCATCCAGAGCGGGCGTCCGCCATGCGCCAAAAGAATCTTGAGTTGGGGAAAGTCGACGGCCACGTCGTCGACGTACATGGGGTCGCCATACTTGTTGCGCGCGCCGGGAAAAATTGAAGTGCCGGTGTGAAACATCACCGGCACGCCGTTGGCTTCGGCAGCGCGGTAGATGATCTCCAGTTCCTTCACTCCGTTCAAGTAATCGTTGGGAAAAAGAAGCTGATGGGGAGGATGAATCTTGATCATGCCGATGCCCAGGCGCAGAATCTGCTCCATGTCGGCCAAAACATTGGTGGTGTGGCGGGGATGCAGGCTGCCGCACGAAAGCAGGCGCTTGGGGCTTTCTTTCACGTAATTGGCGATGAATTGATTTACGCCGTTGGTGAACCCGATGACCTCGGGCGCCACGTAATTGATCAACACGGCGCGGTCGACGCCGCAGCGATCGAGATAGCCGAGGAATGCCTTGGGCGACCGGCAGCATTCGGCGATCTGCCCGAAGTTCGGACGCTTCCGCTTCATCAGTTCGAGCGCCTGCGGCTTGAACATTTCCAGCGGCGAGATATGGACGTGGCAGTCGGTGATCATGTCGGCTGACTCTGGCTTCGCCTTCAGTACGTCGGCACCGTAGCCTCCACGCGCCGCGACCAAGCGTCGATGCCGCCGCGCATGGACTGCGCCTTCTCGAATCCCTGTTGCCGCAGCCACGCGGTGACGTTCAACGAGCGCACCCCGTGATGGCAGACCACCACAATATGATCTTCGGGATCGAGTTCCTGATGCGCACGCGAGGGAACGTCCCCCATGGGCAGCAGTTTTGCGCCCTGCATGCTGGCGGTTTCGAACTCCCAGGGCTCGCGTACATCGAGAAGAACGAATTTCTCGCCTTGATCCAGTTTGGCTCTTACTTCTTCAGGATTGATCTCGTAGTCCATGGCTCTGAGTCTACTTTCCGGTCCACTTCGGCTCGCGCTTCTCCAGGAACGCGCGAATGCCCTCGTGCGCGTCCGCCGTTTTCATCAACTCTTCCAGGTAAATCCTTTCAGCCCGCGCCAGGCCCTTGTCGAAGTGCATCGCGTCCCATGCGTAAATGGCCTTCTTGGTCAGCGCCAAGGCCGCGGGACTCAGCTTCAGCAGTTGCTGGACGACTTGATTCACCGCGGAATCCACTTCCTCATCGGGGACCGCGCGCGTGGCCAACCCCATTGCGACGGCCTCGGTTCCTGTGATCGTCCGACCGGTCAGGATCAGTTCAGACGCGCGTTTCTGCCCCACAAGCGCGGCCAGCGCCGTGCACGCCACCGGAGGATAACTGCCGAGCTTGATCTCGGGAAATCCCCACTGCGCCGACGCGGTGGTGTATACGATATCGCAGACGGTGGCTAATTCTGCGCCGCCTCCGAGGCCATAGCCCTGCACGGCGGCGATCGTAACTTTTCTGGAAGCCACGAGTGCCCGAACCACCGCATGAAACTTCGTCAGCATGCGCTCGACTTGATCCGGGGTGTGGGCGGCCACATCGACTCCCGCCGAGAAGGCGCGGCCCTCGCCGCTCAAGACCACGGCTGAAATTTCGGAATGAGCTTCGACCTCGGCCAGAGCCTGCCCCAGTTCCTCCATCATGAGAACGTCGATCACGTTCAGCGGCGGATGGTTCAAAACAATTCGCGCGATCGGCGGATCGAGATGGACGCGCAGGCGGCCGAGTTTGGATTCAGCCAACGTCGAAGACATGTTTTTTCTTTGCCCCAGGGCTAAGGTGATTTTCTTACTTACAGATTAATGGCCGACTTGCGGACTTCGCCGATGCTGGCGAGCGGGTCGCGCGCTCCGGCTTTTTCGGCGATCCATTTCTTTTCCAGGCCGATGATTTCGAGCAACAGCTTCTTGTCCTCCGCCGAGGGCAGGTATTGCTTCAAATGCTCCGCATAGGCGCGATCCTCGAGCGGTTCGCCGGTCTGCGCGTGGAACTTCTGTCCCGCCCAGCGCCCGATTTCGCGATTGAACTTGATCTGCGGGGCGTATAACTTCGGTTGCCCCGGCTTCAACGCGCCGTTGAAGCGGTCGATCAAACCTGCCACTTCATCGCGATAGAGATTCCGATTGTAGTCATTCAGGTCGTCAAGATCGGGAGCGTGGTCGTTCTTGGGCTCATCGTAGCGTCCCTTGACGCCCCACACGTAAGCCCAGTGCGCCGACGAAGAATGGTCGGTGCCGAAAAGATCGTAAGAACTCGAAATCCACTTGTTGAGATATTTCTGAATCAACCATCCCGGAATGACTCCCGCTTCTACGATCCGGCGCAGGCCGTCGTTGCCCGTGCCCATGTGAAAGGCCTCTTCGCGCAGCATGTAGGACATGGAACGGCCCAGCGGCGCGAAGGCGGAGTACTTGAGCATCTGCAGCTGAAATTTTCCGTCGCGATCGACGAAGTCGGTGTAGGTGAAGAAGTCCATCCAGTTGTCGACGTCGACGTTGAAAGCGCCGAGTAGGCGCTTGTTCTCGAAGGCGCGGCGCTCCAGCATTTTCTGCGCCTCGACCTTGCCCGAATAGCCGAAGTGATCGACCAGCAGCGCGCACATTTGCCAGCCGTGACGCATTTCTTCGATCATGACTCGGGTGATGGCGCGGCGATCCCAGTCGGTGGGAGCGTTTTCGAGCAGGTTGCGCTGCTGCTCGACGCTGGCGAACTCCGTGTCGCCCTGATAGACGATCATGTTCATCAGGGCGTCGCGCATCTGCTGCGTGGGAATCTGGCGCAGATTCTCCCACTTGCGGCGGCCTTTGTAGTGGCCGAACTCAATTTCGTCGGTATCGATGGCTCCATAGAGCGTGTCGAAGTGGAAGGCTTCGATATCCGCCGTGTTGACGCCGATATCTTTGCGCCAGTCGTTGAACATGCCTTCCCAGTCGCTGAAGGTTCCGATTTTTGCCACCTTGCCGGGCATAAGTCCTCCCCAATCGCTCATACTGAAGCTGGCACTTCGCACAGGGCCCTGCCGGGTTCGTCTCCTGGCCTTGAAGGGCGAAATGCTAGGTGCTCAGTGCTGGGTCCTTCTTCCTATTTCGCTTTGAAAACTGCTGGCCGTTTTTCCACGTATGCGGCCAGACCTTCCTTCGCGTCTTCGCTTTGGAACAAGATCTGTTGGTTCTCGCGCTCGACCGCCAACGCCGACTCCATTGGAATTTCCCAGCCCGTCTGCACCGCCCGCTTGATCCGTCCCACAGCTTTGGCAGCCTTGTTCGGCGGGCAGAACTGCTTGGCGTACTCCATCATGTTTTCCATGAAACCGTCGCGCTCGTAGATGTCGTTGAGGATGCCGAGCTCCTGCGCTTCTTCAAACGAAAAAGTGTTGCCCGTGACCATCAACTCGATGGCCTTGCTCTTACCGACTAAGCGCGAGAGGCGCTGCGTGCCGCCGGTGCCGGGCAGGACGCCTAGATTTACTTCCGGCAGGCCGATCTTGCCCGCGTCTTTGCGCGCGATGCGAATGTCGGCGGCCATGGCAATCTCCAGGCCTCCGCCGACGCAGTGGCCGTTGATGGCTGCGATCACCAGCTTGGGCGTGTGCTCCAGGCGCAACAGCATTTCGTTGGCGTGCAGGCAAAAATAATATTTGAAGGTGGGATCGACGCTCGAAAGCATTTTGATGTTCGCCCCCGCCGAAAAGAATTTGTCGCCGGCGCCCGTGAGTAAGATCACGTGCACATCATTCTCCATGCGGGCCCGCAAAATGGCGTCATCGAGTTGCCGATTCATCTCATAGGTGTAAGTGTTGGCTGGCGGATCGCACATCTCAATCACCGCTACGCCGCCGTCGGTTCGGTAGTTGACAAGCCGCTGGGTACTTTCGCCGGTTGCCGGCTGCATGGTGGTCGCCATCTCAGTCACTCCTTTTGTCGCGTAGTCTTGACGATCAATATTTCGAGATCCAACCCATGGTGATCTTAGTCCTTATTTTCGCTCCCCGGCATCTGCCATCACGCCGCGCAGAAAAATGCTGCTCATTTCCTTTGCCAGTGGTTTGGCGTCGGCATCGACCCGCGGATTGTGCCAGGTGTAGATCCAGTTCATCATGCCAAAGAGGCTGAGCACGGCGATGCGCGTGGAACACTGCAATCCGCGCTCGCGCTTCAGCTCCTCCAGTAATCCCACGCAGATGCGGTAGTACTGGCGCTTGATGGTGGTGATTTCGGAAGCCAATCCGTTCTGCAGAGCCTGCGCTTCGTGGGAGAGAACTTTCATTGCCGACTGATTCGCTAGAAAATATTCCAGGTGATTCAAGATGAAGATTTGGATTCGCCGCTCCGGGTCGCGCGCGCCTTCCAGACGCGATCTTAACCTTTGCAACACCGTCGTGAAAGTATGCTTTTGAATCAGGAAAAGCAGCCGCTCTTTCGATTCGAAGTAGTAATAAAGGCCGGCCAGCGACATGCCGCTGGCGCGGGAAAGGTCGCGCATGGAGGCGCCTTCGTATCCCTTCTTGCAGAAGACCTCCGTGGCATGGGTGAGAATCTCGGACAGGCGACGGTCGAAGCGGGTGGGCGCAGCGATCGTCGGCAGCCCGCGCGCTCCCGAAGCGCGTGCGGTTGTCGATGGGGACGCCATAAGTCAGCACACCACACTTAATTCGAACGTTCGTTCGAATCGAGTATAACGCCGGCGAGCCCGGGACCGCAATCGCAACCTGCACGAGCCCTGCTCTCCTTCCTACGCGCGCCTGCAGCCTCGTAAGCTTGGTCGATCCAGCGAATAGCGGCACCTCAATCTGTCGCTTTCGATCGCGCAAACGTAAACCAGCGCGCCTTTATTCCTCTCGGACCAGGCCTTCCTCTCTTCGGAGGCTTTCGGCCGGAGTGGACGAGAACGCTTCACCGCTATGCTCGAGTATCTTTTAAAATTTAGTTTCTGATGTCAGCCAGCAGGCGCTCGACCTCGCCCTTCCGTTCGCCAGTGAGCGGGAGCAGCGGCAATCGCGCCGAACCGCCGAAGTAGCCGTTGAAATCCATTCCGTATTTCACGCCCGGGATCCCTAGTTCGCCGACAACGCGCTCGGCCGCACTGGCGATGCGCTGCTGCTTCAGAGCAGCCAACGCAGCATCGCCCTCTTTCCACGCTGCGTAGATTTCGTAGCACGCGGTGGGCGCCACACAAGCGAATGCCAGAATTGCGCCCGCGGTTCCGGCCTCGAGCGATGGATGCAGCCGGTTGGCAGCGCCTACCAAAACCTGGAATCCGACTTCTTTTTGCCGCGTCTTCATTTTTCCCACGACCGTAACGGCCGACGAGGACGGCTTGCTGGAACTGCCGGACAAAGCCCCCACCGGAACCAATGCGCCATTGCCGCCATTCGCAGGAGTCGATCCGCCTGCCGACGCCAGCATACGCGGCGTCACCGCCTCGAAGGTTTCAGTCACGGTCGCGCTGCGCCGAACGTGCCGCGTGCCTTCGACCATTTTGCGAACTTTCTCCACGTCGCCGCTCGACTCTTTGATGCCGATCAGGTTGGGATGCCCGGCGAGTTCGATCACGAGTTCGGCGGGAATGTCGTAACCAGTGGCCTGCGGAAAACTGTAGATAATGACCGGCAGGGGCGAGCGATCGGCCACGGTACGGTAAAAGGCCAGGATGTTGGCGGGCTGCATCTGCTTTTTGTAGTAATGTGGCGTGCGCACCATGGCGATGTCGTAGCCCAGTTCGGCCGCGTATTCGGTAAGGCGAAGAGTTTCTGTGGCCGATTCGATCCCCGTACCCGCGATCAGCACTTTATCGGGCGGGGTAGTCTCGCGGGCCGTTTTCAACACGTCACGCCGCTCCTGATCGGAGAGCAGTATGGCTTCTCCCGTAGAGCCGAGCACGACGATGCCAGCGCAAGGCGTGCGCGAGTAGCGCTCCACATTGCTCTCGAGTTTTTTGAAGTAGACGTTGCCGTCGGGGTAAAACGGCGTGGTAACGGGAGGGAAAATTCCGTGCAGGAGCATTGGGACCTTTCTAACCAGGTGGAGGCAATCAAACCCCGTCCAACTCCGTAGGTTCTTGCCTCCGCGGATCGATTTCACCGTCAACGCTGGAAAGGCGTTTTTCGAGGGTGCTTCGCGCGATCGCGCTCACTGACAGACCGCTTCCCCGCGACTTCCGGCGGAGCGCGGCTGGAATCTGATTTGGTGGTTTTGCCTTGAACTTCACCATTCTTTTCCTAGGTCAGCCCCGTACCGTTCTCTCCGCCTGCAACTCCTGCAAGGCGCGTATGTTTATTTCTCCGCGCTGGAGCGCCGCAATCCCTTCCGCCGCAGCGCGTGCTGCCGATAGCGTGGTGATGGTGGGAATGCGCGCCATGACCGCCGCGCGGCGGATGGCTTTTTCGTCGAACCACGGCTCTGGGCCCGTAGGCGTGTTGACGATGAGATGAATGCGCTGGCCCTTGATGAAGTCGACCACGTTGGGGCGTCCTTCTTTCACTTTGTAGACGCGCTCGACTCCCATGCCCGCCTCTTCAATCACATCGCCGGTGCCCGAGGTGGCGACCAGTTTGAATCCCATGTCTACGAACTTGCGGGCGACTTCGGCGACGTGGGGCTTGTCGTGGTCGGTGACGCTGATGAAAACGGTGCCCTGCGTCGGCAGTTTCTGACCGGCGGCGAGTTGCGCTTTGGCGAAGGCTTCGCCGAAGCTGTCGCCCACGCCCATCACCTCGCCGGTGGAGCGCATTTCGGGGCCGAGCACGGTATCGACGCCGGGAAATTTATTCCACGGAAATACCGGGGACTTCACGTAGTAGCAGCTGCCGGTGTCGAGATCGGCGCGGCGATCGATATTTTCCGGAAGAAATTCGCGCAGCTTGCGGCCGGTCATGAGGCGCGCCGCAATCTTTGCCAGCGGAACGCCGGTGGCTTTCGAAACATAGGGCACGGTGCGCGAGGCTCGGGGATTCACTTCGAGGACATAGACTTTGCCGCCTTCGACGCCGTTGCCCGAGCCGCCCGCGTGGCCGCGCGGAATGGCAAACTGAATATTCATGAGGCCCACGACCTTCAACGCCCGCGCCAGTTTGAAAGTGTAGTCGCGCATGCGATTCATGAGCGGCTGGGGAATATCCACGGCGGGCAGCACACAGGAAGAGTCGCCGGAGTGAATGCCGGCCTCCTCGATATGCTGCATGATGCCGCCGATCACCACATCTTCGCCGTCGGAGAGCGCATCCACATCCACCTCAATCGCGTCTTCGAGAAAGTGGTCGATGAGCACTGGGCGATCCTGCGAGTATTCGACCGCCTCTTTCATATAATGCACGACCGATTCTTCGTCGTGGGCGATCACCATGGCGCGACCACCGAGCACGTAAGAAGGCCGCACCACCACGGGATATCCGACGCGCTTGGCGCCTTCGGTGGCTTCTTCGAGCGAGGTCGCCATCACGCCCGCGGCTTGCGGAATGTTGAGCTCTTCGAGCAGCTTGCTGAAGTGCTTGCGATCTTCGGCGAGATCGACCGACTCCGGAGATGTGCCGATGATGTTCGCGCCCGCGGCTTTCAGGGGCAGAGCCAGGTTGAGCGGCGTCTGTCCGCCGAATTGCACGATCACACCCACCGGGGCACCGGTCGAGGCCTCATGCTGATAAATCGCCAGCACGTCTTCGAGCGTGAGCGGCTCGAAGTAGAGGCGGTCGCTGGTGTCGTAGTCGGTGGAAACCGTCTCCGGGTTGCAGTTCACCATGATGGTTTCGTAACCGTCTTCGCGGAGCGCAAACGAAGCGTGGCAGCAGCAGTAATCGAACTCGATTCCCTGCCCGATGCGGTTGGAGCCGCTGCCTAAAATGATTACTTTTTTCCTGTCGGTCGGCACGGCCTCATCTTCGTCTTCGTAAGTCGAGTAGAGATACGGAGTGAAGCTTTCGAACTCGGCCGCGCACGTGTCTACGCGCTTGTAGACCGGCATCACGCCATGTTTCTTGCGCAGGTGACGAACTTTTTCCTGCCCCTCGAGGCGCCACACGTTGGCCAGGCGTCCATCGGAGAAGCCCATGCGCTTGGCTTCGCGCAGCACGGCCGTTGGAATCGACTCGATCGGGTGCTTCTCCAACTCAAGCTGCATGTCGTTGATTTCCTTGAGCTGATAGAGGAACCAGGGGTCCATCGAGGTCATCTTCGCGACCTGCTTCACCGTGTGCCCTTGCCGCAGCGCGTAGCGAATGTAGGCGAGGCGCTCGGGATGCGGCGTAACCAGCCGTTGCGTCAGAATTTTCGGCTCGATCTTGTCGGCGCCGATGCGCTTACCGGTGTCGAGCGAGCGGATACCTTTCATGAGCGCTTCTTTGAAGGTGCGGCCAATGGCCATCACTTCGCCGACCGATTTCATCTGCGGACCTAGGGTGTCGTCGGCGCCGGGGAACTTTTCGAACTGCCACTTGGGAATTTTTACCACGACGTAATCGAGCGTGGGCTCGAAGCAGGCGGGAGTTTTGCGCGTGATGTCGTTGGGAATTTCGTCGAGCGTATAGCCGACGGCGAGTTTGGCAGCAATCTTCGCAATCGGAAAACCCGTCGCCTTCGAAGCCAGCGCCGAGGAGCGCGAGACGCGCGGGTTCATCTCGATCACCACCATGCGTCCGGTCTCGGGATTCACGCCGAATTGAATGTTCGAGCCGCCGGTATCGACGCCGATTTCGCGGATCACCGCGATGGAAGCGTCGCGCATGGCCTGGTACTCGCGGTCGGTGAGCGTTTGCGCTGGGGCGACGGTGATCGAGTCGCCGGTGTGCACGCCCATGGGATCGAAGTTCTCGATGGAGCAGATGATGATGACATTATCTTTGGTGTCGCGCATCACCTCGAGTTCGAATTCCTTCCAGCCCAGCACCGACTCTTCGATCAGCGCCTCGTGCACCGGCGAGAAATCAAGGCCGCGCGCGAGCACGTCGATCATCTCCTCGCGATTGTAGGCAATGCCACCGCCGGAGCCGCCCAGCGTGAACGAGGGCCGTACGATCACGGGGAAGCCAATTTTGCCGGCAAACTCGATTCCGTCTTTGGTGTTGTTCACGAGCGCGGACTTGGGCACGTCCAGGCCGATCTTCTGCATCGCGTCTTTGAAGAAGAGGCGGTCTTCGGCTTTCTTGATGGCATCGACGTTCGCGCCGATCAAATGCACGTTATATTTTTCGAGCACGCCGCCGTCGGAGAGTTCGATGGCGAGGTTGAGCGCCGTTTGTCCGCCGACGGTGGGCAGCACGGCGAAGCCCGCGCCCGGCGACATTGCGCGCTCGATGCGAATGATCTCTTCCAGATATTCGAGGGTGAGCGGCTCGATGTAGGTGCGGTCGGCGATCTCCGGGTCGGTCATGATGGTCGCGGGATTGGAGTTGGCCAGCACCACTGCGTAGCCCTCGGACTTCAGCGCCTTGCAGGCCTGCGTGCCGGAGTAGTCGAACTCCGCCGATTGCCCGATGATGATGGGCCCGGAACCGAGGATCAGGATTTTCTGGATGTCGGTGCGTTTGGGCATGGAAAGTCAGTTCTCAGTTCTCAGTGCGAGCAGCGGGAATCGATGCTCCCACATGCCATTCGGTTCGGCGCCAAGAGCCTCCGCGGTGACCATCAGCGCGCCCACTTTACGTGATAATCCTTCCTCGTGACTGTACCCCCGCAAGTCAGAGAAGGCCGTACGAGCATCGGACGACCACAATTTCGAAAATCTTTTGAGGTTGTTACTCTCACAGGCCATTCCAGCGGCCACCACCCTTTCGCGATTGTGGTCATAAAGTAGTCTCCCTTCTCGACCGGCGGAAACCTAAAATCTCCTGCCGCGTCCGTGTAGACCTCGGAAACCAGAGCTTGCTTCTGATCGCACAAGTCGCAGCTCAAAATTTCCCAGAGGCTGGCCGCTAGGATCTTCCGCTCGCCCACATACCGCAGTGAGCTTTATCGGATTCTCGGGCTGGAGCGCTTCGCATGCGTAAACAGGCGCCGCGATCCAAAGAATCGAGAATGCACACCGCGCAGCGCTCACGCTTTCCACTCCTCCATCATCTTCACGAAGTCCTTGAACAGGTAATGCGAGTCATGCGGGCCGGGCGCAGCCTCCGGGTGATATTGCACGCTGAATAGCGGCAGGTTGCGATGCCGCAGGCCTTCCAACGTCGAGTCGTTCAAGTCCATGTGCGTTAACTCGACTTCGCTTTCGGGAAGTGAATCCGGATCTACCGCGAAGTTGTGGTTGTGCGCCGTGATCTCGATCTTGCCGGTCGCTAGCTGCTTCACGGGATGATTACCGCCGTGGTGGCCGAATTTCAGCTTGAAAGTTTTGCCGCCGAGCGCGATGCCGACGAGCTGATGTCCGAGGCAGATGCCGAAGATCGGCTGCCGTCCCATCAGGCGACGAATGCTATCGACTGCGTAGGTGCAAGGCTCGGGATCGCCGGGGCCATTCGAGAGGAATACTCCATCGGGCTTTAGCGCCAGCACCTCTTCCGATGGAGTTTGCGCGGGGACCACCGTGACCCGGCAGCCTTCGCCGCGCAGCTTGCGCAGAATGTTTTGCTTGATGCCGAAGTCGTAGGCTACGACGTGAAAGCGCGCGGGGTCGTCCTTCACTCCGACCTGCGCCACCGGCTCGTGCGAACGTTCGCCGACTTCCCAAACATACGGATTCTTCGTACTTACCACTTTCGCCAGGTCGGTGCCGTCCATCTTCGGAATCGAGTTGGCCTTGGCCACCAGCTTTTCGGCATCGCTCTCGATGGTTGAGACCACACCACGCATTACGCCGTGATCGCGCAGGTGCCGCACTAGCGCACGGGTGTCAATATCCGACAGCACCGGCACTTTGAATTGCTCCAGATATTCGTCGGTGACCTGTTGCGAGCGCCAGTTCGAACTGACCTTCGAGAACTCGCGCACGATCAGGCCTTCGATCCACGGCCGCGTGGCTTCGTTATCTTCTTGGTTGGTGCCGTAGTTGCCGATCTGAGGATTGGTCAGGACGACGATCTGCCCTGAATACGAGGGGTCGGTGAAAATTTCCTGGTAGCCGGTGATGGAAGTATTAAAAACGACTTCGCCGTAGCATTCGCCTTTGGCGCCGTAACCTTTGCCTCGGAAGACTCGCCCGTCTTCGAGCGCAAGGATAGCCTGCATTCTCGCTCCAGTGGGTGGATTTTTAGAATTTTAACAGGGAATGAGCGCGGGACAAAGCACGGAAGCAGGCTTGGGTGTGGAAAAGTCGCTTGTAATTTTGATGAGTCGAGGCGGGCGAGTACCTGGTACTCGCACCTAGTGACACGAGCCTGCAGCGCCGAACCAATTCCGGAGAGGCGGTGTTCACTCGGTACTGGGTACCCGGTACTAGGTACTCTCTCACCGGACCCTGCCGAGTTTATCCATCGGCCAATATCCAAATACAGCTTTGCCGTAGATATAACTCTGATTGACCGGACCGAAGTCACGGCTGTCGTTCGACATCGAGCGGTGATCGCCCAGCACCAGATAACACTGCGGCGGCACCACCATCTCGGGATAGGATCGCGAGTCGGCGTAGGCAGGCGGAACGTAATCCTCGTCCAGCGCTTCGCCGTTGACGTAGACTTGGCCGCCGTCGATGCGGACGCGGTCTCCGGTGATGCCGATGACGCGCTTGATGTAGCTCTTGGAGGGATCGCGCGGATAGCGGAAGACGACGATATCTCCGCGAGAAATCGGCTCCAGCCGGTAGACGAACTTGTTGACGAAGATGCGCTCCTGGTCGGCGAGCGACGGCATCATGCTTGTGCCTTCGACCTTTACGGGCTGATAAATGAAGACAATGATAAACGCCGAGATCGCGAGGGAGAGAATCAGATCGCGAAACCACACGGCCAAAGCCGGGCGCAGGCGCGGGGCTTGCAATTGAGGCTGGGCCGGCGGCTGCGCGTCAGCGGTTTCGTTACTGGGCGTGTCGGGCATGCCAGTCTCTATTGTATACAGATCGCGGCCGCCGCTTCGAACCCGCCCGGCTTCCGATGCGCCGGGAGATCCCTCACCCGGCTGAACTGCGCCGGGTTTCGGGATGACGCCATCCTTCTCCATCCTCCTTCGTGAGGTAGCCTGCAGGCAGAAATCGGGTTAAAATAAGTGAGTCGAGGAGAGTGCATGACGCCCATTCGATTGTTGCCGCGCAAGTCCTCATACCGCGTTCTGAGCCTGGTTTTTCTTGTATTAGTCACGCTGGCGACTTCAGCGCCATGGGCCAATTCACAGGAAGAGGAAGGAGGCGGGATTCCGGCTTACAATGCCGGTCCTCCGCCGAAGGGAACCAAATTGCCTGACATCCTGGCCAAAGATCAGCTTTGGGGCGCGGACGCGCAATATCCGTATCAGACTCATGCTTATGAGTTGGCGGCGAAGATTCCGGTCGTGCTGCACCAGCAGCCTTGCTACTGCTATTGCGACCGCATGGGGCACAACAGCCTGCACAGCTGTTACGAGAACACGCACGGAGCGCGCTGCGCCACCTGCCTGAAAGAGCTTTACTACTCCTACCAGCAACATCAGAAAGGCAAGACGGCGGCGCAGATTCGCGCCGGCGTCATCAAAGGCGAATGGAAGCAGATCGATTTGGCTTCAGCCGCAGCTATCAATTAATTGGTCAGAAGGCAGTACCTGGTGCCTGGCACCGAGTACCTACGTACCCAGAAAAAGCCGCGAGGCGGTTCCGAAAAAGTTTTGCCGGGTGCTCGGTACTAGCTATTGGGTACTGGTCGCAACTCTCTGCGAATTGCCCTAGCCCCGTCCTTTGAGTGATACTTGGGTGTAGGCGATTCTAGCCTTAAGCTAAGGAGTTCTTATTACGACGAGCACAGGAAAAATTCTGCACATGGCTCAGAAGGCGAATCCCAAAAAAGCGGCGGTCGCGGACGACCCGCGCGTTACCCAGGCTCTACAGAACTACGAGGCCGGATTGCGCGCCCTGCAGGAGCACAAGTTCGAAAAAGCCAAGCCCTTGTTTCAGAAGGTGCTCTCGGGCGCCAGTAAAGAGCTTACCGACCGTGCCGCCATTCATCTGAGCATCTGCAATCAGCACCTGGAGCGCTCGGCCTCCACGCAGTTCAAGAGCGTCGAGGAGCATTACGACTACGCCGTTTCACTCATGAACGTTGGCGACTACGTGAGCGCGCGAGAGCACATCGACAAGCTCCTCAAGCAGGCGCCGAAAACCGATTTTGTCATCTACGGCTTAGCGGCGCTCGATTGCCTCACCGGACATGTGGAAGACTCGCTCAAGCATCTGGACGAAGCGCTCCGGCTGAATGCCAGCCTGCGCTACCAGGCGCGCAACGACTCCGATTTCCACAATCTGGCGGAGGATCCGCGCTTCACCGAGCTTTTGTATCCCGATCCGGGCGCCGAACTTTCGCCGGAAGGCTCTTTCCCCGACGATGATTCTTACTAGGCTGTGAGCCGCAGCTGAGACTTCCCCATGGAACCCCGCTCAACCGAACTTATGGCGTCTGAGAAGGCCGCCCGCGCGGCAGGTTTGCGCGTGGTCGCCATCGGCGGGGGCACCGGCCTTTCCACTTTACTCAAAGGACTCAAACGCTTCGCGCTCACACCGGCGGAGATTTGTGAAGCGCCGGCGGATTCGCCCGTGATCTGCGATCTTTGCGCTGTGGTCACGGTCAGCGACGATGGCGGCTCCAGCGGCCGCTTGCGCAAGGAGTTGAACATGCTGCCGCCGGGCGACATTCGCAATTGCATCGTCGCCCTCAGCGAAGATGAAGCCCTGCTCTCGCGGCTATTTCAACATCGCTTTGCGCACGGCTCCGGCCTCGAAGGCCACAGCTTCGGCAATCTTTTTCTGGCTGCGCTCACCTCGATCACGCATGATTTCTCGGAAGCGGTGCGCCTCTCTTCGGAAATTCTTGTTACCCGCGGCCACATTCATCCCGCCACCACTTCCAGCGTGGAGTTGGAAGCTCTGATGGAGGATGGAAGCCGCGTCCGCGGCGAAACCAAAATCACGGCCAGCAAGGGCCGGATTCAGGAACTGTTTCTGATTCCGGCTGACGTTGAGCCCCTGCCGCAAACGCTGGAGGCGATCGCCAGCGCCGACATCATCAGCATCGGTCCGGGATCGCTCTTCACCAGCCTCATTCCCAATCTTCTAGTGCACGGCATCGCCGATGCCATTGTCAGCTCTCCGGCGACCAAGGTTTACATCTGCAACCTGATGACCCAGGCTAATGAGAGTCTCGGGCTGAGCGCGGCCGACCATATCCGCGCCCTCAATCGGCACGCTCATCGGCAGCTTTTCGATTATGCCTTGATCAACCGAACGCCGGTCTCCGATGAACTCAAAGCGAAGTACGCGCGCGAGGGCGGCTGCCAGATCGTGGCCGATTTGGATGCCATCGCAGCATTGGGAGTCAAGCCGATTCTGGGAGACTATTTGGAAGAGGCCGGCGTGGCGCGGCACAACACCATTCGCGTCGCCAATGATCTGGTACAAATTGCGCCCCCCGGCGAACGTAAAGAGCGCCGGACGAGTGCAACGGCGAAGCTCTGAGGCTTCCTTTCAGGGAGCCGAAACATTTATCGCTTTCCCGGCCTGAATACTCTCAATACAATGGGAAGCGATGAAAGCAGCGACAGTTTTGTCTAGGACAAAATTCGGGTTGCGGACACTGGCTCCGTTTTTTTTGACCTGCGCGCTTCTGCTCACGGGAACAGCCCAGAAAGATACCGAACCTACGGCGGCACTGGATTTTCTGATCATCAAAGAAGACAACGGCAAACCCATCCGCAATGCGGCGGTGATCATGCATCCGGTGAGCCCCCACGGCAAGCAAGGCCGCGGCGATCTCGAACTGAAGACCGACTCCGACGGCAAGACCCGCTTTGATGGCGTTCCCTACGGCAAACTCCGGGTGCAGATTCTAGCTTCGGGCTTCCAAACCTTCGGGGAGGACTACGACGTGACCCAGCCGAAACTGAGCTTCACCATTCGGCTGAAGCGTCCGCAGAGCCAGTATTCGATTTACCAGGATCATCCCGAGGAGAAAAAGGCGCCCCCACCCGATCCCAACGCAAAACCCCAATAGTCGCCTTGCCCTACTTTCCAGCTAGGCAGAATTGCCGGTGGCCTTTAAGATGATCGGCCATGCAACTCTGGTTTGCACGTGAAAGCGAAGTCAGCATTCGCGAACAACTTGTCACCCAAATTATTTTGGGGATTTTGGGCGACGACCTCGCTCCCGGCCAACGGCTACCGAGCACACGGGAACTGGCGCGCCGTTTTCACCTCCACCCCAACACAGTCAGCGCGGGCTACCGAAAATTGACGCGGGAGCGCTGGGTTGAGTACCGCAGGGGCAGTGGCGTCTTCGTCCGGGCCACCAAACCGGAGGCGGAAATCTCCTCGGAACTCGCTCTGGATCAAATGATTGCTGGCCTCTTCCGTTTCGCGCGCAACCAAGGCGTCTCTGTTTCGGACGTCCGTTTGCGTCTCCGGCAGTGGCTGGAACTACAGCCGCCCGATCATTTTCTGCTCATCGAGCCAGACGGGGAACTCAGGCGGATTGTAAGCGCTGAGATGCAGCGAGCGGTGATGGCGCCGGTCAGGAGTTGCGGATTGGAGGAATGTCTCGAGGCACTCGAAAGCAGTATTCCGGTTGCTCTTCCCAACCGGGCAATAGCGGTGCGCGAGACACTCCCGGCGGGGACCGAATTGCTAACGTTGCATTTTCGCTCGGTGCCCTCCTCGCTCGGTGAGTGGTTGCCTGCCCCTCCCGGAACCTTGGTAGGCATCGCCTCGCGGTGGGCAGAATTTCTGAAGCTGGCACGCACTATGCTGAGCGCTGCGGGCTTCCATCCCGACAGCCTGGTGTTGCGGGATGCTCGAAAGCCGCATTGGCAGCGGGGATTAAAAGAAACCGCGGCTGTGGTTTGTGATTCGGTCACCGCCCAAAATCTGCCCTCGGGCTGCCGAGCGATTCCCTTCTCTTTACTGTCCGAGTCCTCGATCGATGAGTTGCGGCGTTACCGAGACTTCTGCAGCCAGCCTCTTGATTCTCTGTGACACTCTCGAAAGTGTACTAATGTAGGCGACACACAGCAGCAACGAGCGCTACTCTGCGCTCATGAAAAACACACACTGCATCGGTTTCTTACTGGCTCCTCTTCTCTTGGGGATGCTGGCCTCGGGGACCTCCGCGCAATCCGCTGGTGATCCGGCTATTCCTGCTTCAGAAGCTGAAGAAATAGCCGCCGCGCGTAATCGATACACTGCGACAAAGGAATTATTGCCGACTGCAACTGACCGCGCGACTTTGGCGCAGTATTCCCGGCGCGGCCGCGGACAACCGTTTCCTCCTCGCGGCAGATACCCTCGCGAGCAACGGTACGACGCGGCATGGATGCATCACGGTAACCCGGCCCAAGCCGCGATCGGGGCAGCCATCGGCTTCGGCATCGGCGCGACAGCCGGGGCAATTGGCTGCGCCCGCAACGGGACTCCCGTGGGATCCGGTATATTACTAGGCGGCTCCTTGTTTGCCTTGATTGGCGGAGCCATCGGAGCCTCCCACGGGGCGGGCTATCGCTTTGCCCATCACAGAAAGAATAGCCCACTGTATTCGCCGGGCGATAACGAAAAGGATCAGGAAGCCAGACGCAAGTCCGATCCGCCGCGCCCTCCGGAGGAACTCCAAATACCGCGTTCAATGTCGGCTGCAACTTTGCCTAGCCGGACCGGTCCGGGTTCGGGGACTGGTTACCGACGGTGACTATTCCGCTCCGGGGGAGTCTAATCCGGTGATATACTTCTTATATTCAACGCGGTAGCAAGGGCCCGACACCCTTTAACGGAAAATCTAAGATGGCTCGTAGTTCTCGCCGATCACTCTTCTTGGTTGTATTTTTTCTCCTGGCCTGCGGCTTTCTGGGCATTCTCTTTGCCCAGCGTACCGGGCAGCAAGCCTCGCTCAACAGCGACTCCGACGTCAAAGACAGCCTGAAGCAATTTACAGACGTCTACTCGGTGATTGAGAACAACTACGCCGAGCCGGTGAATCCGGATAAAGCCATCTACAACGGTGCGATCCCGGGCATGCTGCACGCGCTCGACCCGCACTCCAATTTCTTCGATCCCAAGTCTTACGCGCTGATGCGCGAAGACCAGCGCGGCAAGTACTACGGCGTGGGCATGACTGTCGGGCCGCGCAATAATAAAGTCATCGTGATTTTTCCCTTCACCGGCACGCCCGCCTATAAGGCCGGCATTCATCCCGGCGACGTGATCATCGCGGTCGACGGCAAGTCCACCGAAAACATGAGCACCGGCGACGTCGCCGACATGCTCAAGGGACCCAAGGGCACCACCGTTCACATCAGCATTTCGCGCGAAGGCGTGGAGAAGCCGATGGAGTTCACCCTGATCCGCGACGAGATTCCGCGCTACAGCGTGGACGTGCACTTCCTGATTCGCCCCGGCGTCGGCTACATGCACGTCACCGGCTTCAACGAGACTACGGAAGAAGAAGTCTCGAAGGCGCTGGATGAATTCGGCGATCTCAAGGGATTGATTCTCGATCTCCGCGGAAATCCCGGCGGCTTGTTGAGCGAGGGCGTTGGAGTGGCCGACAAGTTTCTAAAGAAGGGCCAGGTCATCGTTTCGCATCACGGGCGCGCGTCGGCCGAGAAGCGTTATGTGGCGCAGCACGGCAACGGCGGCAAGGATTATCCTCTGGTGGTTTTGGTGAATCGCCTGACCGCTTCGGCCGCGGAGATTGTTTCGGGAGCCATTCAGGATCACGATCGCGGTTTGATCGTGGGCGAAGTCACCTTTGGCAAAGGCTTGGTGCAGACCGTGTATCCGCTCTCGGAGAACACCGGTCTCGCGCTCACCACCGCTCACTACTACACGCCCAGCGGACGCCTGATTCAGCGCGACTACAGCAATATCTCGCTCTACGACTACTATTACAATCGCGAGCCCGATACCAGCAACAACGCCAACCGCGAGGTTAAGCTCACTGACAGCGGACGCACGGTTTACGGAGGCGGCGGCATCACGCCCGATGTGAAGATCGATCCGGTGAAGAGCAATCACTTTCAGGACACGTTACTGCAGCACTACGCCTTCTTCAACTTCGCCAAGCGCTACGTGGTAACGCATCATCCCTCGAAGAGCTTCGAAGTCGACGATGCCATTTTGGCCGACTTCCGCAAATCGCTGGACGAGGCCAACATCCCCTACGCCCAGGCCGACCTGCTCGATAACAACGATTGGCTGAAGTCCAACATCAAGGCTGAAATCTTCGTCGATGCCTTCGGTCAGGATGAAGGCATGAAGGTGCGCGCCGAATCGGACCCGGAGGTCGTCAAGGGCCTCGATCTTCTGCCCCAAGCCAAAGCCTTGGCCGAGAACGCCAAGAGAATCGTAGCCGAGCACAACGCCGGGGGCGCGTTCAACCGCTAGAACCCGGGTTCGGCTTTCGGGCTTCGGCCGAGCAAAGGTCCGCGAGGGCGGTGCGAATCAGCGCACAGGCGACAGTGGCGGCGGCGTCTCGCCGGCTGTCAAGCCGGGGTTCCTGGCCCGCTCTTTGCGACATCACCAAGGCCGCCAGGGGGTATTTGCGGGTACCAAGGTTTCATTGACTTACCCTGCCAGCTGTGGGAAAATCCGCCCCAGCGGCGGTTTGCGTTGAATCGGGCAGCCCGCCTACCTCCCTCGCACGATCCGAGTCGGTTATACGAGTCCGCAATAATGGAGTCTATTCAACAACCGCTTTTGCCCCATACAGGTTGGTTCGAAAAGATGGAATTGCGTCTCGGGGCGTGGCCGGATTGAAGGCGGTTCTGGCACTGGCGGTGGCTTTGGCTCTGACCGCCGGATGGACCGATTGGCGCAGCCGCCGCATTCCCAACTGGCTCACGGTTCCGGGGCTGCTCGCGGGAATCGCGGCCAATATTGCGGCCCAGGGATTGCGTTCCGGCCTGAAGGCTTCCCTGCTGGGCGCGGGCTTGGGACTACTGATTATGCTGCCGTTTGTTTTGTTGCGCAGCTTGGGCGCGGGCGATTGGAAGCTGGCCGGGGCGCTGGGCGCGTTCTTAGGCTGGGAGGCGTTGCTGAGTGTGCTGGTAGGCTCGATTTTCCTGGCCGGGATCATGGCCCTCGGCTTGGTGATTTACAAGCGTCGATTTAAGGAGACGTTGCGCAATATAGTCCGGTTGCTGGGCTCGATGCTGACATTCCGCATGCCGGCGCCGGAGGTTTCGCTGGATAATCCGCAGTCGCTGAAAGTCCCGTATGGAGTAGCATTAGCCTTGAGCACCGTGCTCTACGGAATCGTCAACTGGAAGCTGTGGGGAGCGCACTAACATGCCCAAATCGCGGTGGACAAAGTGGCTGGGAGTCGCGCGCGATACGCGCGCATCGGAAGTTGCCGAAGCTGCTATGGTGTTTCCGCTGTTTTTCATGGCTTTTCTGGCGGTCTTCTGGTTCGGCTATGGATTTCTTATCTTCGGCACGCTAACAAGTGGAACCCGGGCAGCTGCCGAAGTGGCCGTGGCACCCGCTTGCACGACCTGCACCGCTACCGCAACACCGGCCGCGAACGCCCAGGCCGCGGTTTATAACGCGCTTGCGTCTGCGCATCTCAACAAGACTGCGCTCGTCCCTTATGGGCTCAAATGGACTCCCCCCGTGCTGTGTCCCTGCGGTAGTACAGGCTCTTCTTGCGCTTCCAGTTCGATCTCCTGTAACGGCAGCATCACCGATGTATGTGTCCAGGAGAATGTTCAACTGTCCTATTCGGGAAAAGGAGGAGCGGGTACCTGTGGCACATCAGTAAGCGTCCGTTATCAGATTCCTTTCCATTTCACCATTCCCTGTGTTCCGCAGCCGTGCACTGCCCTTGACTTGGGAAACATGCTGATTGCGGGGCAGTCGGAAATGAGAGAGGAGACGCAATGACACGGTTTGCGACTAGGACGGGCGAGCTGCTCGCGTCGATAAAGCAAACCTGCGGAGACGATCGCGCCTCCCAAATCGTAGAGTTTGCACTTTCGTTGCCGTTGCTGGTGGTGTTCGCCGTGGGGATTTTTGACTTCAGCGGCGCGCTCTCGCTGAAGCAAAAGCTCACGAACGCCGCTCGCGAAGGCGCCCGCGTGGCGGCCTCCGACCCGGCTACCGATCTCAACGCCAGCGTACCGGTATCCGTAAGCGACGCCGTTCAGGTGGTGGACAACTACCTTCTATCCGCGAGGGTCAACGACTGCGGTTTGTCGGGTGCGGCGCCCGTATTGACGACCGGGCTTACGTGGAGCGCCACTACTACTGGGACCTGCTCGGGAAGCGGAATCACGGTCTCCGTGAATAAGGGTTGCACAAGCACAATTCCCGCGAATTCCACTACAGTCCATCTAATCGGCACTTGCGTCTTGATCTCTTACCCATACAAGTGGAAATACAATAGCGTGGCTGGGCTGTTCGGAGCGTCGTTCGCTGGCCCTAGCACGATAAATACCGCAGCGGGAGCGTTCAGCGAGAATTGAGAGACGGGAAGTGAGAAAACTGCCATGCTGTCGCCGCTAATCCGCCGCCCACAAAACCGCCCAAGCCCTCGCCAGAAGGAGCACGGAGTTACCATGGCGCTGGTGGCAGTGGCTTTGGCCACGATGATCGCGATGGCCGCGCTCTCGATCGACATCGGCACGCTTTACGAGGCGAAAGCCGAGGCTCAACGCGCTGCCGACGGTGCAGCATTAACGGCGGCGAGAGTAATTTCTATCTCGGGTCTCACCGGAGATCCAGCCAATGGGAACGCCGACGGAACCTGGGCTGCCACCTGTGGCGGAGCGACTCCCTATGCCAGCCAGGCAGCGATCAAGGTAGCCCAGGCACAACAGAACTTTGTCGCCTCCGCCGCCGTCGGCACTGTAACCGTGACCTACGGCGCAGGGAAGGCAGGAGGAGCGGCCACGGATTGCTCAACGCTCGGAGCAGGGTTCGGCATCAACCCCACGGTGACGGTTACGGTCAAGCGCACGAACCTCCCGATATTCTTCGCTCAAGTTTTTTCGCTTTTCAATAGCCACTACTCGGGGATCGGCGTGAGTGCGACCGCCACCGCCGAGGCATACAACTCTTCCAATTCCGCCAGCCAGGCGGGCACCATGATTCCCGTGCAGCCGCGCTGCGTGAAGCCCTGGATCATACCCAACCGCGACCCCGGAAACCTGGTCGCTCCCAACCAGTTCGTTTCCCCGACCGATGGCTCCATCAGCCATGCTGGGGTCTGGCCGACGGGCGTAATTGGCGAAAGCTTTAATATGAATGCAGACTGTACTCCCGGGACCACCCCCGGTTGTGTGCTGACCACGAACCCACCCGGGTACACCGGCGGCATTTTGCACTACGTCCCGGCGTTGATTTCAGCTACTCCCCCCAGTGCGCTGCCGTCGGGCTGCGCGCTAACGCCGGGATACCAGTCAGCGATTGCCGGATGTGATCAAAACACAGTTTATGCATGCGGCACCGCAAATGGAGCGCAATACGATTTGACCGAGAATCCGGTAAATCCAAACGCTGCCACCGGCGATACTGCCACGGCGGCAGCTTGCCTGATTCATTCCGGCACGGGGGGGCAGGACACACTTCCGGCGGGGGTCTATCCCTTCGAAATAGAGGCTGGATTTAGTAATCCGCTCGTACAGCAGGGAGTTGTCAATAACAACGACGTAATTACCACGAGCAACTCCATCGTTACGATCCCCATCTACGACAGTACGGCGGGTCTCCTGCCGCCGCCGGGTACTGGAATCACGATCGTTGGATTTCTGCAAGTTTTTATCAACAACGTCGATACTGCTACTACGGGAAATGTCAACGTGACTGTGATGAACGTGTCGGGATGTAGCAACAGCGCAAGCGGAAATCCGACCGCGTCCGGAACGTCTCCGGTACCCGTACGATTGATCACTCCTCCGTAAGCAACGTCATCACGACTTGCGCTGCATAGGCGAGGTCTAGACCCGTCACTCTACCCCTAGCGATCTGGTGGGGTGGGCGGAGGCTGCGTGGGATTGGGGGTTTCCTGCGGCGGTTGCGGTGGAGGCTGAGGCATTACTTCGGGTTCGGCCGGCGGTGGCGACTCTTCCTCGGGTGGCGTTGCGGGACGGATTTGCGTGGGCGTCTGCGGCAGCGGCATCAGCAGAGTAGAGCGCTGACTCAGAATCACGCGATCCAAAACGGCGGGATCGGCCGGCGAACTCACGATCAGAAAATTGAACTTCGATCCATTCAGCAGGTGCGCCAGAACTTCCGGCGCCGGCGCCGGCCCTAGCTCGGCCGCAACCTGCTCCTGCTCCGCTCCGGTGGGAATCGCGATGTCAGCCCCGGTACGCTGCTGAACCGCCAAAAGAATCTCAGACAGGCTGGAGCGGTGCGAGCTGATTGACAGCATGCCCGCCTTAAACGAAACCTGCAGCGGAGGCGGCGCGGGTGCCTCGGCCGGAGCTGGGACGGGCATCTGCACGGGCTGCGAAGGATAATTCGCGGTCCTCAAGCCTAGGTGAGTCGAGTGCGGGGCCGCGAGCCCCGAGGAGACTGCGGGAGCCAACTTCGCCACCGGCTTCGAAGCCGGGCTGGAGACAGGTTTGGCCGCGGCGGCAGTTGCTGCGACAGGAGTTGATACGGCAGGCGTCGCTAAAGCAGGAGTTGCCAGGATAGGTTTTGCGCCTGCAACCTCCGCGCCTGAACCGGCTCCAATTTTCACGATCACCGACCGGCTTTTGGGAAAAACCTGGAAAGGCTGGGGGCCATTCAAATCCACCACCAGGCGCGTGATTGGCGGCATGGCGGAAAACTGGCTAACGCGAATGCCCTTGACCTCTCCGCGATTCACGGTTTGATTATGCAAACCGGCGCGCGGCACCGCATTGGGAAAATCCACCACCAGGCGATCGGGACTGGTCAGCACCTGAGTTTGCGGAACGCTCTGATCGCTGGTCTGGACTTCGATTTCAACCTGCTTCGGATTGCCCAGCACCTGCACCTGCCGAACCTGCACCGGCGCCGATCCAGTTTGCCCCAGGCTGGCAACGGGCGAGAGAAAAGATGCTGCCCCGGCCAGCAGAAAACTGGCGGCGGTCTTGCTCGCGGCGGTCTTGAAAAACGGCTGCATAAAAACTTCCAGTGGGACGGATTTTGCCGCTAAAAGGCGATTCTAACAGCCGCGTCGCAACCCCAAGCAAACTAAAGGGCTACAACCTTCGGTGGAGGCGCGTTTTACGCCTGAACAAGCTGCGGAACAATCGCGCCGGAGAAGGCTTACCGCAGGCGCTCGAAGCGCGGGATTTGAACCAATTGACGGCACGAGTGGAACTCGTTCCCTTCCCAAACCAGCGCAGCCTTACATCGCGAAGCAAAACAGTTTAACTGGGAACCGAGAACTGATTTCAACAGGCCGATTTCCGCCAGGCCGGAGGCGAGCATAATCCAGGTTCCCGGCTCGAGGACGACCCCGCCGCCACCGCTGCCGCAGCCGCCTTTTTTCTTCTTGCCCCCACCGCTTTTTTCTTCTCGGGCGCCAGCGCTCGCCGAATCCTACGATTGCAGCGATGGCGGCGCGTCCTGGGCGCCTCGCCACGACTTTGGGCTTTCCCGTTTCGGGATCGATCACCAACAACTCCTACGTATTTCGGATATCAAAGACACTCCACCGCGAGAATATCTGGTGCAGTTTTGCTCGCCATAGAAGCCACAGGTGACCCTAACAAACTGCGGAACATGCGCTTCCCTGGCCGAGGAATGTAACAGACAGTAAATGGCTTTGCACATTATGTGTGAGGAACTTTGAGGAACTTCCTCAATTCCAGCTTCGGGTGGCTTCCTCTCTTGGGACCGACCGAAGAATCGGGTGCAGGAAACTTTCGCCCCGATGCCCCTCGAAAGTGACATCAAGAGGGCACGCCGGGGCCATTTTCATTCCTCGACCTCAGTGCTACTGTCGCCTCACTGCTGGAGTAATCTCCCATGCGTTCAAAACGTTCTCGCCTCCCTATTTCGATTCCGGTCATATCGATTCTGATCTGTACCCCGGTTCTAGCCAGCTCGGCCCAATTGCTTCGCCACAAATTGGATAGAGCGCAGATGGCGAAAGTCCAGCTCACAAAAAGTTTCGTTTTCTGAACTTCGTCTCCTGAACTGGACAGCATCGGTAACGATGCTGCCGATGTTCACCCGCGCTGCTAACCGGCAGCGCGGTTTTTTCGTTTGCTTCACTGCACAATGACCTTCACCTTGGCCGTCGAACGTCCATAAGCATTCGTTCCCACCAGCGTGTAAGTCGTGGTAGCTTTCGGAGTGACCATCGCCGAATTCCCGCGCACGGCTCCCACTTGCGGCGAAACAACAAAGTAGGAAGCTCCGGTAACGCTCCAACTTAAAGTCACCGGCTGCCCCGCTGAAACCGTTGCGGGAGTCGCCTTGAAACTGTCGATCGAGGGCGCCGGACCGGTGGGCACATTATTCGGCGTGTACAGCGGATCGATCAGCAGCACTTCAAAGGCCGAGGCCGGAACCTGCTTCAGCGTGCCGAGGTCGTCATTATTCCAGCGGTTGTCGGGGTCGCCGCTAATGTAAATCGAGCTGCCGTTGTCGGCCATGATCATGCCGTATTTTTTCAGCGCCGCCAGCACCACCTGTGCCTGCGGCGGAAACGAAGAGATGTCATACGAAGCCTGCAGCCGCATACGCATGCCCATGGGTGCCGCGTAAGCGTTGGTCGAGTTCCCCGCCCAGTGCGATGCCGGAGGTGTGAACGCCGTGGCGCTGTTCTGCAAAGTGAAGCGCAGAGCGTGCTGAATCGCTCCGCTGGCAACTTCATCGTAGCGAGCGAGCCCCGCGAATACGGGGAGCCCCGCGGCATCGGCGGAGGTCCAGGTGTACGGGCGCTGCTCGTCATTCAAAAGATCCCACACCGCGCCCGAGCCAGCTTTCCAGCTTCCATTCTTTTGCGGATAGGAACTGTACAACTCGTAGAGCCAGCAAGTATCGCGATCGAGCACCAGCACGTGCCGGTCTCCGCTGCCCGGATTCGGATAGCCCTCGATGGGCGCGTTCTTCGGAACCGGCATCGGCCCGGGATCGCTCTCCGAGCCGTAGGCGGTGTAGTCGATGTTCACGAACGGTGATCCGCTAACGACGACATAGGGAATGCCGATGGTCTGCCCACCGTAGAGTCCAGCGCCGAAATCGGGATGCAGCGGCGTGGAAGCGCCAATGTAATTAATGATCGCGCTCGAGTTCGGATCAACCGGAGAGCTGGAGATGTCTTGATTCCACGCGTTGTTCGCGGGAAAGGGAAGAAATCCGTTGAGGCTCGCTCCCCGGCCAAGACTCATGCTGCTGCACGATTGGCTCTGCGCGGAAGGCAAAGAGGAAATGCAAATCACAAAGAGAGCAGTCCCAAGCTGGATTCGTCGCATGGCAACACCTCAGGAAGGATATGCGTTAAGCGGAGCTTAGCACGGGCGAGGCGGCAAGGAGCGACTCGATGCACCTCTGGGTTCGCGAGGAATATGTTCGGTTCATTGTTTGCGGTCCGAGGGGTACTGCTGCAATCGGTAGCGCCGCCGTTCCGGCGGGCGTCACGCCCGCCGAAGCCGAGGGCGCCCTCGGGACATCCGGCAGGGATGCCGGCGCTACTGCTGCATCAGAAACGAAGACCATCGCGCGGAATGAAAGGGATCGGTCTCGGGATTATCCGCGGAGTCTTCCGGACTCGGAATATCCAGATTCACCACGATCGGTTCCTGACCGCTGCGCACGATCACGGCCTCGACCGGCTGGTCTTTTCTCGCGTTGAGCTCTTGATGAGGAACGTAGGGCGGGACGTACACAAAATCTCCCGGCCCGGCTTCATCGACGAATTCCAAATGATTGCCCCAGCGAAAGCGCGCGCGGCCGCGCACCACGTAAATCACGGTTTCGAGTTCGCCGTGATGATGAGGACCGGTCTTGGCGTTGGGATGAACCACGACCGTCCCCGCCCATAACTTTTGCGCGCCGACTCGCGCATACGAAATGGCTTCGGCGCGGTTCATGCCTGGTGTCTGCGGCGTGTTCGTATCGAGTTCGCCGCTGCGAATGACGCGCAAGCCTTGGGTCTTCCAGTCTGGCTCCGGGTTGGATTTGGAATCGTTCATGACCTCGCCTCCAGCCATGGTAAAGGGGAAAGCCTATGATGGCAAATGGGTTATCTCAAGCAAGTACCCCGGTAACCGCACCCCCCACGTTAGTGCCATTTTCAATTTTTAGCCTACCGGCTATGCTCCTTCTTGAGCAGACTTCGGGGGAGGGCTGCTCGACTTACGTCCCACGACCTTCCGGTCTGGGGCGTTTTGTTTTGCGGCAAAAACCCAGAGCGCGACCCGGCGTTCGATGACGGCGGAAACCTGGTGGCGATTGAGCGTTCGATGGTCGACAGCATGGCGACCTTAACGCGCAGAACTTGAACTTCGTGGTGCGCGCAGACGCACTGCAGATGACACGTCCAAGGTGATAGCTGATTGGCGCCGTCTGCCCGTTTGCAATGAGTGCGCTGACCGTGATCAGGCTGCGGTCGCGAGGTGCAAGCGCCGGACGCTGCCAAAGGTCGCGGAATAGAAGATCGGTTGTGTTTTCCACCAAGCCAGCCGACACATCGCCGAAGTTGCTTGCTACTTGAGTTGCTCGCTGCTTCTCAGCCTCTTCATTGATCTCGGCAGCAACTTCTCCTTGGCAGGCGGAAGCTGGTCGGGTCCGATGCCGCGCTGCCGGAAGATGTCCTTTGCAATTAAGACGGCCGACATGGCATTTGCCCAGCCAGCATAAAAGGCCAGATGCGCAATGATTTCTGAAAGCTCTGAGGGCTTCACTCCATTATCAAGGGCGAGTGCAAAGTGATACGGCATCTCGGTGTTCTGGATGCGAGCGATTAGCGCAACCACTGTGGCAACACTGCGATCGCGCGGCGAAAGCCCGGGGCGCTTCCACACGCCGCCTAGTAGCGATTTCTTCGTGTAGTGCTCCAGGGTGGGCGACACGAAATAGACATCGTTATAGGACAAGGCCGCGGGGAGCACGACATTCTTATTGTTCTCAGCCATACGTTTCTCCTGAGCCCAGAAA
>Ga0187847_10000298_pt1 | contig 58796 bp, 45 predicted proteins | sample June2016WEW_4_10_FD_132458 | JGI IMG/M metagenome (GOLD analysis project Ga0187847, IMG submission 132458) | Peatland microbial communities from SPRUCE experiment site at the Marcell Experimental Forest, Minnesota, USA - June2016WEW_4_10 | ecosystem: Environmental > Terrestrial > Soil >...
CTATTTGGCTGCGCAGGCGCGCGGCAGGGGTGTCCTGGTTTTAACGGGGCACTTGGGCGCGTGGGAGCTATCGAGTTTCTACCACTCGCTGATGGGCTACCCGATGGGAATGGTGATTCGGAGGCTCGACAACCGGCGGCTGGATGAGTATGTGAACGGCATCCGGTGCATGCATGGGAACTGGGTGCTGCACAAAGACGACTTCGGACGCGGGTTGCTGACGGCCATGCACACGGGGCAGACGGTGGGGATTTTGATGGATACGAATATGACTCCACCGCAAGGGGCGTTTGTGAAGTTTTTTGGGCGCGACGCCTGCACGGCAACGGGGCTGGCGCACGTAGCGCGGAAGACGGGCGCCGCGGTGCTGCCGGGGTTCATGCTGTGGGAGGCGGCAGAACGGAAGTACGTTCTGCACTTTGGGCCGGAGATCGAGATTCCTCATACGGACGATGCGCAGGCAGACATTTTGGAGGGGACGCAGCGGTGTACCGAGGCGATTGAGAGATGGATTCGGCGCTATCCTGACCAGTGGCTGTGGATTCACCGGAGATGGAAGACTCGGCCGGTGGGCGAGCCGGGGCTGTATTGAGGGGAGAAGCATGACGCTGGGCGAGTTGATTGAGAACCTGGGCGGAACGCTGGTTCAAGGAGATCCCGGAAAACGAGTCTCAGGCGTGAATTCCGTGGAGCGAGCGACGATAATGGAGCTGGTGTTTGCCGAAGATACAGCCTCAGCGTTGGCCGCCCTGGCTGGCCATGCCGGCGCTATCGTTCTGAATCCCGGCAACGCGGCAAATTATCCGCAAACCAAAGCAGTCGTCGAATCTTCCCAGCCGCGCCTCTGGTTTGCGCGTGCTGGCAAGATCCTTAATCCCACGCCGCTCGCTGGCGGAGTTCACCCAACGGCCGTGGTTGCGCCAGATGTGCTTCTCGGCAAAGACGTCACCATCGGTGTGGGCGCAGTGGTCGAGGACTGCGTAAGCATTGGCGCTGGAAGCCGCGTGGACGCCGGCGCGGTTTTGGGCCGCTGGGTGCGCATCGGCCAGAACTGCCACATCTACCCGCGCGTAACGATCTATCCGGGAACGACGCTGGGGAATCGCGTGGTCGTGCATGCCGGGGCAGTGCTGGGGGCTGATGGGTTTGGGTATGTGCGCGACTCCACCACTGGCGCTTACACGCAGTTTCCGCAGCAGGGAACGCTGTTGATTGAGGACGACGTGGAGATTGGCGCCAACTCGACTGTCGACCGCGGGGCGCTGAAGCAGACACGGATTGGGCGCGGAACGAAGATCGATAACCTGGTGCATGTGGGGCATAACTGCGACATTGGCGAGGACGTGATCCTGGTGATGGGGACGGGGATCAGCGGTTCGTCCACGGTGGGGAATGGGGCGGTACTTGCGGGACAGGTGGGGATTGGCGACCACGCAACCATTGGTCCGGGTGTGATTCTCGGCGGGCAGGCCGGGGTGTTGAGCGGGAAGACAGTGACGAATGAGGGGCTGAAACCGGGGACTGTGCTTTGGGGCACGCCGGCGCGGCCGTTGAAACAGGTTCTGCGCGAGTTGGCCGTGGTGACGCGATTGGCGAAGAAGCATAGCAAACATGCAGAGCCGAAGGAATAGCTGCGGTGGCCATTGTTGTTGTGGGCGGAAGTGGGCGGAATGTTGGTAAGACTGCGCTGATCTGCGGACTGATTGCGGAGCTGAAGGAACTTCGCTGGACTGCTGTCAAGATCAGCAGCCATAACCATGGCAAGCAAGAGCCTGTTTGGGAAGAGACAACGGCTGGAACGGGAACAGACACGGCGCGCTATCTGGCTGCCGGTGCTGAGCGCGCTTTGCTGATTTCGGCGGATGGCGATGAACTGGGGGCGGTTGTGCGGCAGTTGATCGAGAGCCAGGAGCCGGAGACGCATCTGATTTTGGAATCGAACCAGGTGCTGATATTTCTGCAGCCGGATATTTGTCTCGCGGTGCTAGGCAATCGGCTGTCGGCAGAGGCGACGGAGATGAAGCCGTCATTCAGGCCCTTTCTGCAGATTACTGACGCTTTGATAAGCCCATCTGGAGAGGCCATTCTTCCCGAGGGTTTTGACCCTGCTAAGCCGGTGTTTCGACAGGCATCCGTTGGGCAGGTACCTCGGGAGATGGTGAGCTGGGTCGGTCTTCAACTGCATGCGAGACTGCATTCCTGACCAGGATGGTCAATCCGCGCGGCGTGTTCAACCCCCGCTCGACGAGTAACTCGCATGCCAGGTTAAGGAACTCCGGATGATGATCGAAGTGCTTGGTAGCGGCTTGCACGGTGTGTACTACGTGTTCCGTTGAAAAGTGTTCGCGATGAAACCCCGCTACGCCGATCAGTAATCCCTTCATCAGGGCATATTGCGCCGTCAGCAGCGCAAATTCGCGGGCCATTGAGACTGCGCCGCTTTCCTTCATCCCATCGCGTCCGTAGGGAAAGTGGCAGCGGAGGATGGTGTTGATGAGGAAGTTCTCCAGGATGTGCGGATGCCGGTCAAAGAACGGTGCGAAAAAGCGGTCGTGGGCAAGAGTGTAACGGGCGGCGAGGGATTCCAAAGTCGCTCCGGGAGCGTTCCCGATGCCTGAAGTAAATTCGTTGAGGCACTCGATGTAGCGCGGCGTCAAATAGGAACGACGCAGCATCAATCCAGCCAACCTTCCAACGGTGTCCAGCTGGGTGCTTAGGTCAATGGGGTCGACGGGCATCGCCTCCATTGAGGCGCTCAGCTCGATAGTTTTAACCGTGGTGTCAAAGTCGTCCAGAAATTCCTGAACGGGGCGGTTGAGCTCTTTCGAAGCGATTGCATCGAGCTGTCTGCACAAGACGCCGAGCAGAAACAGCCTCTGCCACAGCGGATAGTGTCGATTCAGGATCAGCGCCAGCACGACCTCCCGAACGGGCCAGAAAAAGGGCGGTAGCCAAGGGGCATCTGCTGGGCTGCCGTCCTCCTCGACTCGATGTGAGCGCGGTTCTAGCAGGCGAGGGTTGAGCAACACCAATCGTGCAGCCTCAGGACAGGATAGGGCTAACGCTTTCTCCTTAGTCGTGCCGATGGAGTGAACGATGCGGGGATAGGTGGCGCAAACATAGGCGAGTGTTGCCTCGCCGTACTCGGAATGTACGCGGCAAAGACGTTCTGCGGAAAGCATCGGGCACTGATTGGACTCATTCATAACGATGCGGGCGAAGATGGGCGGCCCGGTGCCATTTGAATCCACATCTTTGGGTGTCACCTGGATGCTGGCATCGATCAATGTGCGCAAAGGGCTGGGAGGGAGTGCCTGGAGCTTCTCATAGCCCGGCTGATCGACGACTACCTTCCAGCCGCCGCAACAGATGTCCTCGCATGCCGAGGCAATACAGCGGAAGGCTTCAGCGTAATCGGGTCGGATCTGATTCGTCTGCTGCAACCTGCTCTCCTGCCAGGCAGAACCGGCTCCTCCTTCAGCTTCCTGTTGCGCTGCTTGAAGAACGTCTGCGCTCTGCCTTTGGCTGGTGTGATTCCTGCCCGCATGCCGCCGACGGGACAAGGCATGCCACGGAGAGTTCGAGTAACTCTTCTCGCGCCAAATAGCCCGTTTAAATCTATCGACAGTCCTCCCCTGTTTTTCCAGCGGCTCCTGGTATGGGGGCACGGTACTTTCCGGGTATAACTAGCGGCAGGTGAATGCGACGTTCTGCAAGACGAGCATCTGCACATTGCCCTATGGGGCCTTGAGCTTCAGTTCGCGAGCAGTTGAGGAACTCTAAACCGGTTTGTCGGTGAGGAAGGGCTCGGGCTTCAGGGAGCCGTCGCGCTGCTTGATGAGGATTTGTACCTTGCCCTCGGCGGCGTCGAGCTCCTGCTTGCAGACTTCGGATAGGCCAACACCCTCTTCAAAGAGCTTGAGCGAATCTTCGAGGGAGAGATCGCCCTTTTCGAGTTGATCGACGATGGTTTCCAGCTTTTTTAGTGATTCTTCAAACGACGGCATGGTTTACTCCGCTGAAGCCGCAGCTGGCTGAGGCAGGACGCTGGCGATCACATCGGCGGCGAGGGCGTAGCGGCCGAAGGGGGCGCTGACCTGGACGCCTTGCACCATGGGGCGGACGGCTTCGAGCATTTCCTGGGCAATGAGGACGCCTTCGCGGCGGGCTGCGTCGGGCGTGGCGCACTGGGCCATGCGGAGCATGATTTCTTCGGGCATGGAGACGCGCAGATCGTTCTTCATGAACTCGGCGTTGCGCAGACTGGTAAGCGGCCAGATGCCGGCGATGACCGGAATACGGAAATCCTTGATGCGTTCGAGGAAGTATTCGAGCAGCTTGATGTCGAAAACCGGTTGGGTGATGGCGTATTCGCCGCCTGCCTCCACTTTATAAGCAAAGCGGCGCAATTCCTGCTCGATGTCCGGCACGCCGGGGTTGGCGGCGACAGCGATGGTGAAGTTGGTGCTGGCGCCGATGGCGTTGGCTCCGATGTCAAGGCCGTGGTTGAGACGGCGGACGATGTTGACCAGACCGATGGAGTCAACGTCAAAGACAGCAGTAGCGTCAGGATAGTTTCCGAGCTTGGGCGGGTCGCCGGTGAGGCAGAGGACGTTGTGCAGTCCAATGCTGGATGCTCCGAGCAGATCTGACTGAATACTGAGAATATTGCGGTCGCGGCAGGTGTAATGAAGAACGGTCTCAATCCCGGTGTGCTGCTGAATCTGGATGCAGAGGCTCTGTGCGCTCATGCGAGCCGATGCGCGGGGCGAGTCAGGCACGTTGATGGCATGCACTCCGCGCTGGGCAAGGAAACGCGCGCCTTCGATTTCCTTGGTGCAGTCGATGCCTTTGGGCGTGACGATTTCAACCAGCGTGACGAAGGTGCCGTCTGCAATCAGCGAACCGATGCGCGAACGCTCGCGGAGCGGTGCTGGGGGCGTTTCAGTGTTTATGGCCGGCGCAGCGCCGGAGCTGACCACACGCGCCTGGGCATCGATGGCGCGCATGGCGGAGCGCATGGCACGAATGTGATTGGGAGTAGTTCCGCAACAGCCGCCCACGAACTGAGCACCTGCGGCGATCGCTTTGCGGGCAAAGCTGGCCATGTACTCTGGCGAGCAGAGGTAGATATTGCGGCCCTCAACCGCGCGCGGCATGCCGGCGTTGGGCATGGCAGCCAGAGGCAGCGTGGTGGCTGCGCGCATGGCTTCAATGGCGGTGAGCACAGTGGCCGGCCCGGTGGAGCAGTTAACGCCGATGGCTTCGGCGCCCCACTCGGTGAGCAGAGCCGCGGCCTGTGCGGGCGAAGAGCCGTCGAGGCAATTGCTCTCGTCGTCCACCGTGACCATGACGAGCACAGGGAGATGAGGAGCCGTCTCGTGGGCGGCTTCAAGCGCGACCTGAGCCTCATTCAGTGCGGGCATGGTTTCAAGGATGAGGATGTCCACACCGGCAGCACTGAGAGCAGCGATCTGCTCCGCAAAGACGGCTCGCGCTTCATCAAGGCCGGTTTTTCCCAGGGGCTCAAGACGCACACCGAGCGGACCAACCGATCCGGCGACCCAGGCCTCGCCGGCCTGCTTGTCTTTGAGATGCTCGACCGCTTGGCGAGCCAACTTGACGCCGGCCGCATTGATCTCTGCGACCCTACCGGCAAGACTATGGCGAGCAAGCCGGAAGCGATTGGCGCCAAAGGTATTGGTCTCAAGAATCTCGGCACCGGCCTGCAGATACTCCTCATGGATGGAGAGGATCAGTCCTGGGTCGGAGAGGTTCAACTCGTCATAACAACGGTTGATGAAAATGCCGCGGGAGTAGAGCACAGTGCCCATGGCGCCATCGGCGAGAACGGGGCGGCTAGCAAAGATGTCGTTGAATTGGGGCATCCTTACGTCATGCTAAACGACCAGAGCCTGCCATGCCAGCCGGGCGGCCCGCTTTGTTATACTTCGGTAGTCATAACCTGGTCGCCAACCGGTTCTGGAACAGAGTGGTCAGTGAACTGTCTGATAGACCGGCAACCGTCATCAATCTGTTTACGCTGCGGCCGCGGCCGCGGACATCGTCGCGGCTTGTTCCGCGCTTTCCGTCGAGGTAAGGGATTTTGAAGAAGAGCAGTCTTTGTTTGAGCACCGCGGCCGCTTTGCTGGTTGCGGCAGCACTGGCAGGTTGTGGTGGTACCACCTATTTTGCGGGCCGCAATCTGCCCCCCAGCGGACTGACCAACCGCGTCCTGATCGCGATCCAGAACCCCAGTACCTTTACCCACGGCGCTCTTCAGTTCGTGGACGCCTACTACGATATCCGCAGTGGCTACACGGGCACACCCGCATCATTCTCCATCTCCGGCTATTCAGGGGCACTGCCCGTCTCTATCCAGAACATGCCTGAAGAGCAGGCGGGCGCGGTCTACGGCTCCGGCGACGGCAGCTTCACGCTAGTCAACTACGGCAAAGAGAGCACCAGTGGCTCGGTGAGTGGGCTGAACGGCTTGTCGTCGAGCGTGTTTATTTCACGGAATCAGTCGTACGCGTTCGCGGCGAGCCAGGCATCGCACGTGTTCACGGTTGTGGACCGGGCCACCGGAGGGTCGTACCCGCTGAGTCTCCCGGGCGTTTATCGCGAGAGCGTAAATACCGGCGGATCGGTTGCACTGGCCTTCGTCCAGAACTCGAATTACGCATATTATCCGCGCCAACTCACGGCCGCGCAGACCATTGCTTACTCCGGTGGTCCCAGTACCTGGCCAAAGGCCGCAGTGGACTGTCAGCCGTTGAATGGGCCGGCCTGGTGCCTGTTCCAGGTTCAGAGTCCGGACAATTTGGATGCAACCGGAAACTACTACGGCGCTCCGCTGGTGTTTGATCGCCCGGTCAAGGCTGTGTTCTCCGCGGATGGCGGGACCGCTTACATCCTCAATTGCGGTCCGGAATGTGGCGGCTCCAATTCGTCGGTCTCGATTTTGCCGGTTGCGCCCATGATCTACCTGAGCGGACAGCAGTCAGGCCTGCTGCCGAAGACCGGCGCGGTCACCACGATTCCCGTTCCTGGCGGTGCAAGCAATGCGCTGGTCGCAGACACTACGATGTATGTTGTGGGACAACAGCCAGTCCAGGTGCAGGGGCAGACTCTCTATGCCGGAAACCTGACGGTAGTCAACCTGGCGAATAATACAACCTCAAGCCCGGTTTCTGTCAGCGATGGAGCTCCCGGCGCGATCAGCCGCTTGCTGCTCGCCGACGATAACACGCTTTGGGTTGGCATGCAGAAATGCACGAATGGCGTGCGCGCGGCTACAGGCCAAGCGGACGGCTGCCTGACGATGGTGAATACGACGAACAACACCGTGACGCTGCTGGAGCCCTACCTGGGCGACGCGACCGGCATTGCCGACGTGGAAGGACTACACAAGATCTACACTGCCGAGGGCGGGCAGGTGTATATCTACTCCACCAAAGACGGGTCGGCCATTAATAACCAGTACGTGACTGTAACTGGCACCGCCTACGACGTGGCCTACATGGACGCGACCACCGACGGCAATAATACCGTTTACTGAGACAATGAGCGCCTCCGATCGAGATCGTCCGGCGGCAGATGTTCTTGCCATTGCCGCACACCGCGACGATGTGGAGCAGACCTGCGGCGGAACTCTGCTGCGGATGGCGTCGCGTGGATTGCGTACGGCAATCCTCGACCTGACGCTGGGTGAGGCTGGCACTCGTGGGAGCACGGAGGATCGCGCTAGTGAGGCAGAAGAAGCTGCCGGTCTGCTTGGGGTGGGATGGCGTCAGGCTCTCGATCTACCTGACGGAGCGATCGAGAACACACTGGAAAATCGGATCAAGATTGTGCGCGTGTTGCGGCTGCTGCGGCCACGGGTTGTGATTCTGCCTTACTGGCAGGCGCGTCACCCGGATCACGCCATTGTCGCCACTCTTGGGTATGAAGCTTGCTTTATTTCCGGCCTCTCCAAAGCACCTGTGGTGCGGCCAACGGCGCCTGTGGCGCAAGAAGTGACAGAGCTGGAGCCGTTGGGAATTCGGCCGCACCGACCATTCAAAATTGTGTATGCGAGCCTATATGCCGACGTGCGACCCAGCTTTGTTGTGGACATTACACCGTTCATTGAGCAGCGGCATGCGGCGCTGATGGCTTACCGATCGCAATATGCAAACCAGGCGGCGGGCAGTGGGATTTTTGTTGCAGAGGAAGAGATTCGGGAGCGTACCTTTGCCGAGGCGCGACACTACGGATTGCTTGCAGGTGTGCGGTATGGGGAGCCTTTTGTACAGAAGGAAGTGGGGCTAGTGGATGACCTGACTCTGCTGCCTGTTCAATCGATTTGAATCGTTTAGAAATTGGTCTTGCAGGTTATTCAACATAAGTGACTCTTATCATTTTACAAACAATAATAAATTTGTCTTATGAGACTGTTTTCGCGACACTCAGAGTGGAGGCGGCTCATGACCCAGACATGGGATACGCAGGCTTACGAAAAGAACGGTGCATTTGTGCATGGATTGGCCGGCGGTGTGCTTGAATGGCTGGCACCGAAAGTCGGTGAATACATTCTTGACCTAGGCTGCGGCGACGGACAACTGACGCAGCGCATTGCCGTATCCGGGGCGAGCGTGGTGGGCGTCGATTCTTCTACTGAGATGGTCGCGGCTGCGCGGTCGCGTGGCATGGTAGCCAATGCGGCCAACGCAGAAGCTTTGCCTTACGAGCAGGAAGAATTCGATGCAGTGTTTTCAAATGCCGCGCTTCACTGGATACGCGACCAGGACGCAATGATGGCTCAGGTGCATCGGGTTCTGAAGCCCGGCGGACGGTTTGTGGCAGAGATGGGTGGACACGGGAATGTCGCCGCGATTCGTGTGGCGCTGGTGGCCGTGCTGGAACGGCACGGATATGGCGACCGCGAAGATGGAATCAATTACTATCCAACTCCGGAGGAATATGCACGGCGTCTGACTCGGCATGGATTCGATGTTGAGCAGATTGCGCTGATTCCGCGACCGACTCCGCTGGCTGAAAGCGGCATGGCAGGTTGGTTGCGGACGTTTCGGCGTGGCGTGCTGGATGGGCTACCTGAGACGCTGCGCGAAGCGGTGGTGGAGGAGACGGTGACGCTGCTGGCGCCAGCGTTGCGCGACGAGGAAGGGAACTGGACGGGCGACTACGTACGGTTGCGCTTCATCGCCACCCGCGGTGGGGCAGACGCTCGCGAGAGGCTCGCACACGGGTAATGCGCCCGCCGAGAGAAGATCCCCATTTTCACGATCGAGTCTGATTACTGGATGAAGAACATTCTGCCGCCGATGGCGACCAACGTGAGCGCGAAAATGCGGCGGAGCCAGATGTCGGGGATGTATTGCGCGCCGAACGCACCGAAGTAGCCACCCACCAGAAAGCCGGCGGCGAGAAGAGCCGCTACGCGCACGTCGGCGTCTCCCTTGCGGTAATACTCAAGGAAAGCGAAGATGCCCACCGGCAACAGAAGCGCACCTAGGGAGGTACCTTGTGCTTTGTGCTGGTCCATGCCAAGGAGCCAGATGAGCGCGGGCACAAAGAAGATGCCGCCTCCGATGCCCACCACGCCGGATGCCACTCCAACCGCCAGACCAATTAGCAGAATCATCCAGGTCATCCACCCTCCAGGTGGCGCGGCATCGAGTTGGCTCCGCGCCCGCGTCCTCAGCGTAAATCATGGGCTTAGATGTGAGTGGCGAAGCGTTTGAGGCGGACGCATAACGACGACCGGAGCGAGTCGGTGACCGACCAGCGCGACGAGTTTGACATCAGCTGGCTGCGAGGGGCAACTGGCGCCAAAACAACGCGTCTAAGAGAGTGTTGCGCAAAGCTGGGAAAGTATCGCGCAAGGCTCGCTGGGCGAGCCCATGAGTATGCTTGCATGCAACTTCCCCGACTTGAACGTCGTCCCGAACTCGACGCCCTCCGTGGGCTCTTTCTGGTGTGGATGACGCTGACTCATCTTCCTACGCGCTTCAGTGATTTTGTGAACCAGCCGATTGGTTTTGTTTCGGCAGCAGAAGGGTTCGTATTCATTTCCGCGTTGCTTGTGGGCCGCATTTATATGCGGGATTCGGTGGAGAATGCGCAGGGCGTTCGCGCGAGGCTATGGAAGCGGTCACTGCAGATTTATAGCTACCACTTTTTGATGCTGATGTTTCTGTTTACAGTTGCGGCGGCGTTCGCATTGCATACGCACAAGGCAGCGCTGAATCACCTGCTCAATTTTTACTTTGCACATCCCGTGGTGGCAATTGTGGGATCGGTATTGCTGCTGTATTGCCCGCCGTTGCTGGATATCCTGCCGATGTATATCACTTTTTTGTTCTTCACGCCGATGCTGCTGGGGGCGGCAGTGCGGTTTGGATGGAGGTGGATACTAGCGGCCAGCGCGGCGGTGTGGCTGCTGGCGCAGTTCGGGCTGCGCAACGTAGTGCACAACTGGATTGTGCATTTGACGCATCTGCAGATTCCGCTGCAGGAGACCGGAGCTTTCAATCTGTTTGCCTGGCAGGCTGTATGGATTACGGGGCTCTGGATCGGCGCGCGGTCGGCGATGGGCACCACGCCTTTCAAGGAGCTTCCCAAATGGGCAGTGGCTGTTTCTTTGGCTGCGTGCCTGTTCTTCATCGGCGTTCGCCACGGTTGGCTTGGCCCGCACCTCACGCAGCCTGCACTTGGGATTCAACTGGACAAGTGGCAGCTTGGCCCACTGCGGGTGATCAATCTGGTGACCTTTACTACTGTCTTTTACGGGCTTCGGCGATGGGTGATTCCATTGGTGAAGATTGAGCCGTTTCTCACGCTTGGCAAAGCCTCGCTGCGCGTGTTTTGCGCGCACCTGTTCTTCGTGTTCGTTGGACTGGCGCTACTTCTTCAGGATGTGGGCGAGGACGTTGACGGCCAGATTGAGCAACTGCATGGGTTCACCGCGGCAGCGCTGCTTGTGGTTACGTTTACCGCGTTGATTCTGATTGCGACGAACGAGGTACGCAAGCGCCGCGCTGACCGCGCGCGGCGCCAAAAGGAAGAACCGAATCTGGCTTCTCCGTAGTGAATCGGACTTAGTCTGCTGCGAGCGCCTTGAGGCGGAAGAGCAGGCCGGCTGCTGCGCCACCCAGGCTGGGCACGAGCAGGAACATCCACACTTGTTTGAGCGCTGCGCCTCCTACCAGGAGCGCTGGTCCGAGGCTGCGAGCAGGGTTTACGCTGACGCCGGTAATGTGGATGCCGAAGATGTGAATCACGACCAGCGTGATGCCAATAGCCAGGCCAGCAAAGCCTGCCGGCGCGCTTTTCTGGGTGGAGCCCAGAATCACGATGACAAAAATCAAGGTAGCCACGAACTCAAAGATCATGGCGGAGTGCAGGTGGTAGGCGCCCTGATAGCCGGGACCCCAGCCGTCCTGGCCAAGACCGCTTCCGGCAAGATCGTAGCCACCGTACGCACCGCTTACGATGGACCAAAGCACCCATGAGGCGAGTATTGCGCCGAGGAACTGGCCGGCCCAATAGCCGATCATGTCGATGAACTTCAGTCGTCCGGCGACGAAGACGCCGAGGCTGACGGCGGGGTTGATGTGGCAACCGGATATGGGGCCGATTCCATACGCCGCGCCGACCAGGGACAGACCGAAGGCGAAGGCGATGCCTAGAATGCCGACCTTGTCACCGGCGACCACCGCAGTTCCGGTGCCGAAGAGAACAAGGATGAAGGTGCCGACCAGTTCCGCAAAGTATTTCTTCATATTTCCTCCTGTTTTCTGCTGCTGAGTTACCTGTCCCGATTGAATCCAAGTCCCCGTGCACGGCCAGGAATTGATGCGAATAGGCTTAGGCCAGCCGGGGGAGAGGGAAAAGCCGCCTGTTTGGAATTTTGAAGAGATGCCGATCCTGATTGCCGGGTGCGCGCACGGAGAATCGCAGAGGCTGGCAGCGAAGTCAAGGAAAACTTCGATTTGCCGCGGACAGGCGGATGAGGACGGGCGCTTCCCGGCCAAATTCACACAACGTTTGCAATTTGTTTGCCTGACTGCATTAATCTGTGAGTGGTTCCGTGCGGCCTAAGCAACGCTTGATTGAAACGGCCGCCGGGCGAGGGCCGACAGTTTGAGCCAAATAGTATTTGTTCTGGAAGACGATGTTGACATATCGCGGCTTGTGCAGCATCACCTTGAAGCTGCTGGATTTACCCCCAAGCTGTACCAAACTCCCAGCAATCTGATTCCAGATGCCGAGCGGCAGGCACCGGCGCTTTTTCTTCTGGACATCATGGTCCCCGGCGGCGATGGACTGGACGTATGCCGCCGTCTTCGGGCGCACCCTGCGCTTTCAACCATCCCGATCATCTTTTTGACAGCGCGGGCAGGCGAGAACGATCGCGTGCTGGGCTTGGAACTGGGTGCCGATGACTACATCACCAAGCCGTTCGCCACGCGGGAACTTGTGGCGCGGGTCAAGGCTGTTCTGCGCCGGTTCGAACGGCCCACGACGCCCTCAGTGATCAGCTTTGAAGAAGTAATCATAGACGCCAACGCGATGCAGTTGCGGGTGCGTGGAGAGTTGACGACAACGACGGCCACGGAGTTCCGATTGCTGGACTACCTGGCGCGCCACCCAGGCCGAGTGTTCAGCCGCGACCATTTGCTGGATGCGGTGTGGGGCGACGCGCGGTTTGTTACGCCGCGATCTGTGGACGTCTATGTCAGACGCATCCGTGAGAAAATCGAGATCGATCCTGAGAATCCGCGGTATTTGAAGACGGTGCGCGGCGCGGGATATCGCTTCGAGATTCCGAAGACCGAGTAAGCGGCCCTTGCAAACGGCCTGAACAAGAGACCGGCGCGATGCCGGTCGCGCGCCGGATGATGCCGGAGGGGAGCGGCGCCGATTGACCCGGAAAGTATTCACCAAATTACTGGGGCTGTTCGTCCTGCTGCTGGTTTTCTACACCGTGGTGATGGAGCTGGTCTTCAATCGCATGGTGGAGCATACGGCGGGCGCGACCCTGCGTCTGCTGGGACGGCAGGCGCTCTGGTCGGGCCTGATTGCGCTGGCCATCGCTTTGCCCATTGCGGCCTGGGTTGCGGGTCGCGTTTCTGCGCGGTTGCAGAGGGTGGTTGCTTTTGCGCGGCGCATTGCCGACGGCGATTTGAGTGCCCGACTTGAACAGACTTCAGGCGATGAGCTCTCAGCAATGGAAGCGGCGCTGAACCAGACCGCCGAGCGGCTGGGGCAGAGTTTTGCGGAGATTGAAAGCCGCCGGCAGGAACTTGCCGCGATGCTGGATTCGATGCAGGAGGCGGTCGTCGCCATCACGCCAGAAGGATATGTGCGCTGGTCGAACGCAGTGATGCAGCGCATTGCCGGTACGCAGATCCACCCTGGGCGGGCGCTGGTTCATTCTGTCCGCGACCCTGATGTCCTGGCATGCATCCGCGCTGCACTTGAACACCATGAGGTGCGCTTTGGTCGCGCCAGTTCTCTTGCTCCGGGAAGAATCTTTGAGATTAATGCAGCGCCGCTGCCCTCGGGCGGAGCGCTCGTGGTGCTCCACGATGTAACCAGCATCGAAGCTGCTGAGCGGTCACGTCGCGATTTTATCGCCAACGTGAGCCATGAGCTGCGCACACCACTCACTTCGATTCAGGGATACGTGGAGACGCTGGTCGAGGATCCCAATCCAAAACCCGAGACGAGCCGCGAATTCCTTGGCGTCATCCTGAAGAACGCCACGCGCATGAACCGGCTTACAGAGGACCTGCTGGCACTGGCCAGCGTTGAAAGCCCGGACTACAAGGTTACGTTGCAACCTATCCGCGCGAGCGCGCTGGTGCAGGACGCGATTGAGTCTCTCGGCGGAATTGTGGTCGACTCCGAGGTTGAATTGGAATCGGCTGGAGCGCCGGATACACCAGTGATGGCTGATCCAGATGCGATGAACCAAGTCTTCGGCAACCTGATTGAAAATGCCCTGAAGTACGGCAAGGCGGGTAGGCGGATTCGCGTTGGCGCGCGCCTTCTGGAATCCGAAGTGGAGTTCAGCGTTCAGGATTTTGGTCCGGGCATCGCCTTCGAGCATCTGGAGCGGATATTCGAGCGCTTCTATCGCATCGACAAAGCTAGATCCCGCGAGTCGGGTGGAACCGGATTGGGGTTGGCCATTGTGAAACACATCGTGCAGGCGCACGGGGGGCGCATCTGGGCGGAAAGCGAACTCGGCTCAGGCGCCGCGTTCCATTTCACGCTGCCGCTGGCCCAGACGCCGAACGGTGCGCACGCGCCCAAAGCCGCAGTGGAACCGAAGGCTGCGGTGCAGGCCAGTGGTCTATAATGCGGAGTTTTTTCAAAGATAACTTACACTCTTCATTCTGAACTGAGTGATACCGTAACAGTGCGAGGGGGCTACCCGTGAGGAAGATTGCTGTTGCCGTGTTGTTGTTGGTTGTGGCGTTGAGTAAAGCTTCGGCGCAAAGGTTGACCGGCGCAGGGTCGACCTTTTCCTATCCAATTTACTCGAAGCTGTTCAATGAATACGACGCGGCTCATCCCGGGGTGCATATCAGTTACGACGCGATTGGTTCAGGCGGTGGGATACGACGGATTTCGGCGGGGGTGGTGGACTTTGGCGCCTCCGACGGGCCAATGACAGACCTGCAGCTTGCCGCGGCCAGGGTCAAAGTGCTTCACATTCCCACGGTGCTGGGAGCGGTGGTACCGATTTTCAACCTGCCCGGCGTTACCAATCTCCGGTTCAGTCCTGAAGTGCTGGCTGATATTTATCTGAGAAAGATCGTGAACTGGAACGACCCGCGCATTGCGAAGGACAACCCCGACGTCACCCTGCCCAGCAAGAAGATCGTGGTTGTCCACCGATCCGAGGGAAGCGGCACCACTTACATATTTACCGACTATCTGAGCAAAGTGAGTAAAGCATGGGCCGGCGGGCCAGGCAAGGGCACCGCACCGATATGGCCGACAGGTATTGGTCGAACCGGGAACAAGGGGATGGCTGGCGCAGTATCCCAATTGGCAGGGGCGATCGGCTATGCGGAGTTGACCTACGCCTTGGAGAATCACCTCAGCTTTGGGGCAGTGAAGAATGCGGATGGCAACTGGGTCAAGGCTTCTATCGAAGGAGTAACGGCGGCCGCAGCTGACATTCGGAATATTCCGACGGACTTTCGCGTTTCTATCACCAATGCACCCGGAGAGGACGCCTACCCCATCTCAAGCTTTACCTGGCTGCTGGTTCCAGTGAGATCTCCCGACTCCGCCAAGGGCAAAGTGCTGAAGGAGCTGATCACATGGATGGTCACTTCAGGCCAGAGCGAGGTCTCGGGCCTCTCCTACGCGCCACTGCCGAAGCCGATTGCGGACAAGGTGCTGCAGAGTATTGCTTCGTTGCGGTAAAGCGCAAGTTGGGTGTAGCGCAGGGAATCAATGATTTATCAAGGCAAAGCCATCTCCTATTCAAATCCCCGTAACATTGGCCGTAGACAATCGAATACGGTAATAACCCTGCAAGGAGAAATGTGTGAAAAAGTATTTGGTTGCCGTTGCGTTGTTGATGATGGCCTTGAGCTCGGCTCAGGCCCAGAAATTGACGGGGGCAGGCGCTAGCTTCCCTTATCCGATCTATTCCAAATGGTTTACCGAGTACAGCGCGGCACACCCGGGCGTTGAAGTCAATTACCAGTCAATCGGCTCCGGTGGTGGAATTCGTCAGGTTACGGGCGGCCTTGTGGACTTCGGCGCTTCCGACATGCCGATGACTGATGAGCAGTTGGCCGGTTCCAAAGTCAAGCTCATCCACATTCCCACTGTGCTGGGCGCCGTAGTTCCGATCTTCAACGTTCCAGGGGTCAGCGACATTAAACTTAGCGGCGACGTGCTGGCTGATATCTACCTGGGCAAGATTGTTAACTGGAATGACAGCCGGATCGCCCAGGACAACTCCGGAGCTAAGCTTCCCGATCTGAAGATCATCGTTGTCCACCGTTCCGACGGTAGTGGCACCAGCTTCATCTGGACTGACTACATGAGCAAGGTGAGCAAGGACTGGGCTAACGGACCTGGTACAAGCTCATCTCCTGCGTGGCCCGCAGGCGTGGGCGGTAAGGGGAATGAGGGTGTAGCCGGCTTAGTGCGCCAACTACCTGGCTCGGTGGGTTATGTGGAACTCTATTATGCCCTGCAAAACCACATTAGCTTCGGTGAAGTGAAAAATGCCGCCGGAAACTGGGTCAAGGCATCGATCGAAGGGGTTACCGAAGCGGCCGCCAGCGTGAAACAGATACCAGCCGACTACCGGGTTTCCATTACGAACGCACCGGGCGCCAACGCGTATCCGATTTCGAGCTTCACTTATCTGCTGATTCCGGTCCATGCGGCTGATCCGGCTAAGGGGAAGGTGATCAGGGATATGCTGAGCTGGATCGTGAATTCGGGCGAGAGCGAGGTTTCTGCGCTCTCCTACGCACCGCTTCCGAAGAACGTGGCGGACAAGGTCCTCAAGACCGTGTACTCGTTGCAGTAGGACGAGAAAGCCACCGAGGGTCCGGCACAGATGCCGGGCCCTTTTCTTGTTCGATGATCAGAAACCTACGACTGCAAATGCTCTGCAATGAGCCGGTCGACGAGGGCCATCAGATGCTCGCCGGTGCGCGAAAGAACAAACACACAGGTGGCTTCGTCCCAATCGAGTTTGAAGCTGGTGGAGAGCGCGGAAACCCAGATCTGGCGCACCGGGGTATTCGGAGTAATCACGAACTTTCCTGGCGGCTCTTCGAAGATCACGTTCAGGACGCCATTTTGTTCCTCGACCTCGAAACCGGCATCGTCGTCTTGCTCACGCAGAATCAGGTGCTGCATCAGCGCGTTGAGAGCAATTTCGACCAGCTTTCGGAACTGCAGCTCGTCCACCATAGAACCAGTCTATCAAGATTGGCTTGAAGGTCCGGACCGCGCGATAGCTCGGAATGTGGCCCGGACTGCTTAGGGATTTATTGGCATTTATCCTATATTCCCTGGCTTACGCCTATATTTATGGACCATTTTCTTTGCTTATTCACAGAACCCTTGCAATCTCTTTATCGGAACAACCTCATACTTCATTCAGATCTCAAACACCTCAGGTCGGGAGGAAACGGGATGCGTGTGCTCTGGGCAGCTTTAGGGATTCTCGCGGTGACGCAGGGTGCCTGTTTCGGGTTCGGCCAGGAGACGATACCGGCCGGACAGCTGGTGCGCGAAGTGGTCTACAACGAGCTAAACGATCACCAGACCCACGGGTATTGGCGCTACTGGATCGAACGCCACACTTCAAAGGAAACCCGTCTTGAGGATCAGGTTGAGACCGCAGACGGCCCTGTGAGTCGGGTCACGCTCACCGACGGACATGTGCCGAGCCCGGAAACGCAGCAGCAGGATCATGCGCGTTTACAAAGACTGCTTGCCTCGCCAGCCGAGCAGGCACGGCACCTGCAAAACTATGAAGAGGACGAAAAGCGCATTGGCAGAATTCTGGCCCTGCTGCCCGACGCGTTCCTTTATGAGTATGCCGGGGATGAGAACGGCTGCCACAAGCTGAACTTTCGCCCCAATCCCAACTATCCCGCGCACACCATCGAAGCCAGCATCTTTCATGCGATGAGCGGCACGCTCTGGGTAAATGCACGCTACAAGCGGCTAGCGCGTCTCGACGCGCATGTCCAGAACAATTTGGATTTCGGTTACGGAATCCTGGGACGACTGTACAAAGGCGGCTGGTTCCAACTAGAACGCAGCCAGGTGAGCCCCACTGACTGGAAGACGGCGCGGCTGGAGGTCCACATGATGGGCCGGGCCTTACTTGTGAAGTCATTTGCCCGCGAGACCAGCGAGATTCGGGGTGGCTTTGCCCCGGTGCCCCCGGGGATGAGCTTGGCGCAGGGCATGCAGGTTCTGGAACAGTCCGTGGCACAAAGCAAGCTGGCGGCCAAGCCAGGCCTGATTGCCCCGTCAGCTCTGGCGATGCGACGCTAGTGTCCTGAGTCATTGATCTCTTGTATAAACAGCAGGTGCGTGAGCAGTCAGAGTGGAAGTGGCGAATCGGGTGATGGATGCCATGATTTGATCTGCGGACTTGGTCCATCGAAAGGGCTTGGGCTGTTGGTTGTGAACCTTGATGAACTCGCGAATGGCATCTTCCAAGTCGTGGACGCTTCTATGTGAACCGCGTTTGATCTGCCGCTCGGTGAGCAGAGCGAACCAGCGCTCGACCTGATTGAGCCATGAGGCGTGCGTAGGTGTGAAGTGCAGATGGTAGCGTGGCCGCTTCAGCAGCCAGTGGTGGACGAGCATAGTTTTGTGGGTGCCGTAGTTATCCAGCACTAGGTGGACATCGAGATCGGCTGGAACCGCGGCATCGATCTTGTTCAGAAAATCCAGGAATTCGACGGAACGATGACGCCGATAGCACTTGCCCAGAACATTGCCGGTCGCGATGTCCAGCGCAGCGAAGAGGCTGGTGACACCATGTCTTGTGTAGTCGTGAGTGCGCCGCTCCAGTTGTCCGACGCGCATGGGCAGCACAGGCTGGGTACGGCTCAGAGCCTGGATCTGCGATTTCTCATCCACGCACAACACCAACGCATGATGGGGAGGATCAAGATACAGTCCGACAATGTCTCGCACCTTGTCGATCAGCAACGGATCGCTGGAAAGCTGAAAGCTTTCCGCACGATGCGGTTTCAGTCCGAAAGCCCGCCAGATGCGGCTGATCGTCGACTGGCTCAACCCTGTCCTAGCCGCCAGCATACGACTGGACCAGTGGGTAGCGCCCTTCGGCGTCTTCTCCAGCGTCATCTGCACTACCCGTTCCACCTTTTCGTCGCCGATCTCCCGCGGCGCTCCTGGACGCGGTTCATCCCCCAGCCCAGCAACGCCTTCGCTGATGAAACGGTTGCGCCACAAACCCACTGTAAACCCCGTCGTGCGCAACTTCGCAGCCACGGCCGAGTTGCTGGCTCCTCCGGTGCACTCCAGAATGATCCGGGCGCGAAATGCCGCCGACCTGGCACTACCCGACTGCCGCGCAATACGTTCCAACTCCACTCTCTGCGCGGCGCTTACAACCAGTTCGTGCTTCTTCGGACGTCCACGGCGAGCATCCATAACTCAACGTAAAATATCTTCATAATATATACAAGCTATTTATGACTCAGCAGACTAGACCTAGTTGCACAAATGCCTCAAGGCGATGAGGAGACAGGCGAAGTGGAGAAGGCCTTGAAACACTGTGATGACGCGGTCGTATCGGACTTGGATGCGCCGGAAGTTTTGCAGCCAGGCATTGGTGCGCGCGGTTTTCCAGCGCTTTCGGTAACGGCGCAGCTTGCGTTTGTCCTCGAATCGGCGATTGTGGACATTCTTTCGATTGGGGGACAATCAACTCCGTGCCACGCTGTTTGAACCGCGCTCGCAACGCATCGGAGTCATATCCTCGATCGGCGATGACTCTGCGCAGATGGGAGCGCGGGCGTCCACGACCAACGCGGAACCTTCACATGCTGGAGCATGCTCTCCGCGAGCCGACATTCGGCAATCTGCGCGGACGCAAGTTGCACTCCGACAGGAACGCCCTTGCCGTCTACCACCACCATGCACTTCGTCCCTTTCCCGCGACGTGTTTTGCCGACTGCCGAGCCCCCTTTTTCGCCGTGATGAATGTGGCGTCGAGAAAGGCTTCTTCCCAATCCAGCAATCGGCGCTGGTCCAGCAGGGACCATAGCTTTTGCCATGCAGCCAGCCAAATTCCTTCTTCTTCCCACATCCGCAGTCGACGCCAACAGGTCGAACCATCCGGGTATTGTTCGGGTAGATCGCGCCACCTGGCTCCTGTCCGCAGAACCCACAATATCCCCTCCAGACAGGATCGATTCGATGCCCAAGGTCTCGGCCTCGTCCGTCCTGGCGTCCCTTCGGCTCAGGAAACAACGGGGCCAATTCATTCCAATGCGTATTGTCCAACAGAACTTCCCGCTTCTTCTGCCTCATGCCAGAAGATCAACAAACTTCCTGCCTCAGACATAAGTACCTATACATAAGTACCTATTCTGAGGCCGAACCTATTTATGCAACCAGTTCTAAGCTTTCAGTCCCCGGCGTCGCCGAGTCTTGATCCGGTCTGCAACCCGTCAGCCTAAAGGCGGCATCTGCTATAAGATGGCGAGCATGGAGATTCGCGCTATTCCCCCCACTCTTCTGACGGCCTTTCTCTGCGTATCCGCAAACGCCCAATCGAATGGGCCAAGTTTCAAGGAGCTTTCCGCCCAAGCCCCAGAGCTGGTTCAACTGCAAAGCGAGTTCGAGCAGACTGTGCCTCCCGGGGTTACGATCCGGGTCAAGGAAATCTACCGCAAGGGCAAGTCGGGCAAAGATCTCGCAGTGGGTTACAACATTTACGTTACAGGGGTTCCGTCGGGGACGACCTTCCGCCAGGCTCAATTCCCAGTGAACAACGACAAGGCGGTAGCAGGTATCAACGGCATCACTTTGAACAGGGACGGCCTGATGATTTGCGCTGGACGTACTGCGACGCAATGCCATAACGGCAGCAAGGTCGATGATCCGGTTCTATTTGACGAGCAGCAGCCGCTGAAGGGAGAACCAAGGCGATCTGTCTTTCTGGCTCCCGACTTGAGAATCCCGATTACCTTGCTCCCCGACCCCATCCAGTCGGTGGACAAGGGTTGCAGGTTGAGCGCGATTCGTCTGACTGCGAAGTTTGAGCTTGCTTATATTGAGGGATCCGGTTTCCCGCCAAACAGCGACGTGCATCTCCGCTTCTCCGATGACCAGGATGCAGGGGCTTCTATTGTCTCTGAGGACGGCGGAGTTACGGTGGCCCACCCCGGCGACACCAATCTTTCCGTCCGATCCGACGGCGCGGGCGCCATCCAGACGGCGGCGCTGTTCAATGTCTCCCGGCATCCGAAGGGAATGGAGACGGTGGAAGTCACCGACCCGAATTGCAGCCCGAAGGTCAGCTATCAATGGGGCGTATTCTAACAATCGCGGACGAAGGTGCGGAAATGTCCAGGAATAGGGAAGAAAACGAGAGGGAGCGCTAAAGTTCACGGCTTCGATGCCGATAGGTGTCTTGTGAGGATTCCTTGATCGAGGAGCGAAGATGGAGATCGGCCCCGTCATTGGAGTTCGCACGGTCCCGGTGGTTCCAGCACCGCCGATCGAGCCTGATTTGACGCCTGTCTTCGACATAGAGAAGCAGGCAAAAATGGGTGACGACGGGTATACGCCAAGCGGACAAGAGCAAGCAAGCGCAGGGGAAGACGAGGAATCCCAAGCTGAATCGGTCGAGGCGGCTGATGCAGACGAGGACACGACTGAGATGTCGGTGCCCCCGGCAGACCCAAGCAGCCAGATCAGCTTCTTCGCCTAATCGCAAAATCAGCGGTTTAAGTCACTGAGGCCGCCTCTCTCAGCACCTTCTACTACGTCTCACCCAGAAAACTGCATTCGGGAGGCTGGCGCGCTCTGCCCTGACCGCGCTACGTCCGATTTTCGTTAGTTCCCTGCACGAGGACTTGCAAATCTTTGAGTTCTTATGTAATTTACTAACCAGTTAGTTAAAAAACATGATCGCACCTACGTCATCTCGCACCCAAGCCGAACGCGCTGACCAGACACGCGCGCGGATTCTGGACGCCGCAGTCCAGGAATTCAGTTCGAACGGGCTGGCTGGTGCCCGTACCGAACAGATTGCCGAGGCTGCCGGCGTCAATAAGGCATTGCTCTACTACTACTTCAGCAGCAAACAGGCGCTCTACGACGCCGCTTTGGAGACGGTTGCCCGGCGTGTTGTGAGCAGCAGTCTGGCGTCAATGGGAACGGAGTGCTCGGCGGGCGAGCGGCTGGTTCAGTTCGCCCTGAACCACTTTGACCGCATCCACACCCAGCGAACGTTCCAATCGCTGATGCAGCAGGAGATGATGCGCCTGCACCAGGGCGAAGAGAACGCGGTTGCACCGCTGGTGGATAAAGTTTTTAGGCCGATGATGTCGCGGCTGCGCGAAGTATTTCAAGAGGGCAAGAGCTCAGGCGAATTGGTGCAAGTGGACGAGATGCAAATCATGTACGCAGCACTCGGAGCCAACGTCTTCTATTTCCTCTCGGCACCCGTCGTGGCAATCATGACGGACACGGATCCCTTTGCTCCGGATGCGTTGGAATCTCGACGGAAGGCCGCGATTGAATACCTGGGACAGACAGTCTTCGTAGACAGGGAGCACGGGGCACGCGTGGCCGCACGTGTGCTGGCCGCGACCCCGATGCCAAAGACGGATCCGGCTGGATTGCATACATCCCCGTTCAAGCCGCAACTGAACTCGACCGAGAACCGCAGGATTTAACAGAACAATATCCAGGCGGCCAAACCGTCTGCAAGTGAAGTGAGGCGCACGTGAACGCACGCAATCGAGTTTTTCTTATTCTGGGAATTCTCATGCTGGGGTCATTTGTCTGGTATCTGACCACCACCCACCGTTCCAGCGACCTGGAACTGATTGGCACAGTAGACGCCAATGAGGTGCTGGTGAGTGCCAAGATTCCTGGTCGCCTTGAGACACTAACGGTGGACGAAGGCCAGGACGTGAAGGCTGGCCAACTGATCGCGGTGATTGAGAGCGACGATCTGGAGGCCGCACGCAAAGCGGCCGAAGCAATGGCGACGAGCGAGCAATCCAAGCTGGGAGAAACCGTCGAGACCGAGCGCCAGGATCAGGGAGAAACCGGGAGCGCCACCGGTGCGGCCGAGGCTCAACTGATGGCAGCAAGAGCCTCTCTAGCGCAGGCCCAGGCCAACTACGACCACCAGCAGGCCGACACAAGCCGCACTGTCGCATTGGCTGCGCAGGGCATTATGAGCGAGCAAGCCAAGGACGAAGCGGCTACCAGCCTTCAGGCTTTCAAGGCGGCGGTGGACACGGCGAAGGAGAATGTCGTTGTCGCGGAAGCGTCGCTACGTCAGGCTCGCGCCCACGAACTTCTCACCACGGTGGCAGCGCGCACCATTGACGAAACCCGCGGCGCCGTGGAAAACGCCCGGGCCTTGGCGCAGCAGGCGAAGGTCGAGGTTGGCTACTCGAAGGTGTTTGCTCCGGTCAGCGGCAAGGTGAATATCCGCGCTGCGCGCCAGGGTGAAGTTGTGGCCGCGGGCGCACCCATCGTGACGATCATGGATCTTGCCGAGACCTGGGTGTACGCGCCACTGCCGGAAACGCAGGCCGACTCGGTTCAGCTAGGGGATATGCTGCGGGTTGAAATGCCTTCGGGCGCGACCGTGCAGGGCAAGGTGATCTCGAAGGCGTCCGAAGCGGATTTCGCCACACAGCGCGACATCAACGGCGGACCGAAGCGCGACATCCAAACCGTCCAGATCAAGCTATTGATAGACAACCCAGGCGAGCGTTTTGTTCCTGGCATGACGGCCGATGTTTACATACCCAAGAGCAAGCTGGTGAAGCCATGACTTCCGCGGCTGCAAACCCCGCCGCGTTGGAAGCGGGCCCGCAGCCCGCCATCGAGGTGGAAAACATCGTGAAACGCTACGGGACTTTTGAAGCCGTGAAAGGCGTCAGCTTCTCGGTCGCGGACGGCGAAATCTTTGGTCTACTGGGCCCGAACGGCGCAGGGAAGAGCACGCTGATCCGCATGATGACGACGTTGGTCCCCATCACCGGTGGGCACGCGAGAGTTGCGGGCTTCGATGTTACCAAGGACCCCAACTCCGTTCGTCGCCTCATCGGCGTGATTCCGCAGGCCCTGACCAGCGATCAGGACCTCACAGTTGAAGAGAACCTCAGCATCTACGCCAAGCTCTACAGCGTTCCCAAAGTCGAGCGCGAAAGGAATATTCAGGAGGTTCTGGAGGCAGTGGACCTGGTGAAGTGGCGGGGCGCGCAGACCAAGACTCTTTCAGGGGGAATGCGCCGTCGTCTTGAGATTGCGCGCGGGCTGGTGCACAATCCGCACATCTTCTTTCTCGATGAACCCACCACCGGATTGGATCCGGTCTCGCGCATCGCGGTCTGGGAGATGCTTGACAACCTCAGGAAGACCCGCCACCTGACGATGCTGATCACTACGCACTACATGGAAGAAGCGGACAAGCTTTGCGACCGCATTGCCATTGTGGATCATGGCACCCTCGTAGCCCTGGGGACGCCCATTGAGCTGAAGCAAAGCGTTCCTGGCGCAGATGTCGTTGAAGTCCATTTTGACCGGGAAACCGACGAATGGCAGTCCCGGCTCGAAGGTCTTGAGGGCGTAACCGGCGTTCAGGCTGAGAGTGCCGGCTTCTATCGTGTGCTAACGTCTTCCGGTTCGAAAACCACGATGCAGTTAGTGGAACTGGCGGCACAGCTCGGAGAGACTCTCACATCACTCAGTGTGCAAAACACTTCTCTCGACGATGTCTTCGTCCACTACACGGGCCGCCAGTTGCGCGATGAGCAGGTCAAGTCAGTCTTCATGATGCCGTCCCGGCCGGGAGTTCAGCCATGAACAGGATGTTCGCAATTTTCGAGCGCGAGATGCGCAAATTCTTCCGCTCGCCCGTGCTGATGATCATGTCGATGATGCTGCCGATTGTCCAGTTGATCATCCTGGGAAACGCGTACGGAGGGAAGATCCGTGGCGCAAAGGTAGCCATTGTCGACTACGATCACGGCCCGCAGGCGGTTGCCATTCGCGAGGCGTGCGCCGCAATCGCCGTTAATATAGCCACCTTCAAGACGACTAACTACTCGGACGAGCGCCAGGCACGCGAAGATGTGCGGACAGGCAAGCTCGATGGAGCAATTATCATTCCCGCTCAGTATTCGCGCCGCGTCTACGCGAAGGATGCACCTAAACTCGGACTGGTCGTTGATAATTCCGATCAGTTCACGAGCTCCAGTATCGAGAGTGAGATGCAATCGCTGGTGAATGCGCTGAATTCGCCGATCATTCAGCCTCGTGTCATCAACAGCATCGCTTTGCAATTTGTCGAGCTTTATCCCTACGTCTCTTACATGAAGTTTCTTCTGGCCGGATCGATATCGCTTGCAATGTATATCTCCGTCATGATTGGCGGCGGCATGTTATACATCGACGACAAAGCTCGGGGAGTTCACGAGGGCTATCTTGTGACTCCTATTACTAAGCTTGAGCTAGTTATGGGACTTAACCTTGCCGGAGCGGCCAAAGCTGTCTTGGCGGGCATTTGTCTCACCGTCATCGGTTCCATGATCGCCGGGCTCAGTGCAATCTTCAGCCCGACGGCGGACCTGGAATTGCTGGCCATGATCGTAGCGACCTCGCTGGCTTTTAATGGCATGATGTTTCTGATGATGGTCCGCGTGGATGACCCGCTGGTACCACGCGCGATGTTCGGCGTACTGAACACGCTGCTGTTCTTCCCGTCCGGCGCGGTGTTTCCGGTCTCGGCATTTCCCAAGTGGCTTCAGGCCATCGCTATTGTCGACCCTTTCACTTACTGCGTGCACGGCTTCAAGGCCATCCTCCTGAAAGACGGCGGCTTTGTAGCTATTCAATATGATCTGCTGTTTTTGTTCACATTCGGGATCGGAACGCTGCTCATTGCGACGCCGCTCTTCAAGCGAACGCTTTAGATTTTTCGTCGATCAGCCTGTCATGATGGAAAGGATGAAATACCCCCGTGAACCAATCGAGAACAAAACATTGCCACTCCGATTTCCGTCACAATTGCCGCACTGCCGTGCTCTTCCATGCCTGGATGGATCGACTGAGCGGACGGGAAGGGCAGACTGGAAGCCTGCGGCCGATTCACGCGGCGAAAGGAGCATCCCTAGTGATGTGCGAAAGAGAAGCAGCTTCAATGGTCTCTTCAGCGCAGTCATCTTCTTCGCCCACGGGCGAGTTAGTGACGACCGCAGAGCGAGAGTTAGCCGCATTTTATCGGGCCATTTCCGTGGCATACGGTCCCGAAGAGGCCATGCTGGCTGCTGAACTCTGGATCGAAGAGCTGGAGAAGTCGGATGGGGATAGATTGAAGGGCGCGTCCCTTCGTTTTGACGGATCGCTCTCCAAATGGCGCAGCGTGACAATCAACGCTTCTCGCCGTTTTGCCTCAAGGGTTGTCGATCGGCATGTCGACCTGCATGCCAACAGGCTCCGCCAGCATTGATTGCGAAACGGGATTCTCGACCAGCTTCTCGTTCATGACACACATAGATTTCCGGCGGGCAAGAACGAGCTCCGGAATGCAGACAGGCGGGCCACTCCTTGTGGGAGGGTGGACCGCCTTGCTGCGTTAGGTAAATCTATGGCTCTCATTGGGGGTTCGGGTCGCATTGACGCCTGCTGGCGGGCGGGAGACAATCGACCCTGTCGATGAACACTTCTCCAGTTGAGGGACCCGCAACATGAGCGCGCAATCAGCATCTTCCAATCCTGCTCAGTCCGAGTTTCTCAAGTCGCCCTGGCGCCGGGCCATCGGCCCACCCTGGCTGGTCGCGCTCTTACTTATGACACTCCTAGGCGCAGCGCGTTTCTTTGCCATATTCAGTTCCTATCAAGCCCAACCGATCTTTTTCTTTCAGTATGCAGTCACGTGGATGGTTCCGTTCATTTTCCTCACGAGCTACGGTCGCAATCAGATTGGCCTTCGCGAGCAAGGGACAAACCCGTTGTCGATGGCCCTGGGCGCACTGGCGGGCGCACTGTATGCGCTGGCGGTGTTTGCGATTGGGATGGTCCTCTATGGGGGATCGGGAGACAACTGGGATGTGAGCCTGCGCGACTATTTGCGGTTGATCGAATTGCGAGGCGTTTTGCCGCCTGGAGTCGTCTTCGCCATCTTCGGCGTGCCCGCGATTCTGTTTGCACCGATAGGAGACGAGATACTATTTCGTGGGTTTATCCAGGAGACCTTCGCACGGCGTTGGAATCCGATTGTGGCTACGCTGGTGAACTGCGTCACTTTTGGCCTCACGTATCTCTACTTCCATGCGATCTGGCAAGACTCGGGCGGAGTTCATCTTCGGCTTGTCTCGGGCGCTCTCGCGATGATTCTGTTTATTGGCGCTGGACTGGTTTTTACTCTTTGCCGGAGCGTCAGCGGTTCGCTTTGGAGTGCCGTGGCTGCACACGCCGCGTTCAACCTTACGATGCTTGGCGCGGCCATCTTGTATTACATGCGCTGACAGCGAGAGGGAATCTCCCAATCCATCTGCTGATGGATCAGCGCTTTACCGGCATTCCTATTGCATGCCAATTAACTCACCTTTACTTCGTGGTTCGACGCGGTTTCTCGATGGTCAAAAGAGCTCGTAACTTACCTGCAACCCGCTGAAAAGATTTCCACTTAAACGGTACTTTTTCCACAATATTAACAATTGACATAGAGAAACGATAAAGAGCATAGTTACTTTCATTCCGGGTTGCTAGGTAAGCCTGAGCATCTTCACTACGTGGCGTTGAGCGGACTTACCACTGGCCCCAAAAGTAAGCACTAAGTGTCAGGCGCGAAGTAATTCGAGGCTGACACAGGACGCTAAGTGTGGAACGCGGAGCAATCCGCAAGAAACAGGAGAGCGTCAAGTGTCGAGCACAGAGTAATCTGTGAACGGCGCGAGTGTTAAGTGTCAAGTATGGAGCAATCCATAATAGGCACGGTGCACTAAGTGCTGGACACCGAGCAATCGGCGAAAAGCACAGGGCGGGAAGTCGAGAGCACGGAGCAATCCGGGCGCTGGACGGAAGGCCAAGTATCGAGCACGAAGTAATTCGTGACCGGTGCGAGCGCTAAGTGTTGAGCACCGAGCAATCGGCGGTCAACACAGGGTGGGAAGTCGAGAGCACGGAGCAATCCGGGCGCTAGGCGGAATGCCAAGTGTCGAGCACGAAGCAATTCGTGACCGAGGCGGAGGACCAAGCGAGGAGGACGGAGCAATCCGGACTCAGCGAGTGGCGTCAAGTGTTGGACGCGGAGCAATCCGGGTGCAACACCAGGGGAACAAGGTGTCGAGCACGGAGAAATCCGGGCGCGTCGCGGATAACCCAAGTGTCGAGCACGGAGTAATCTGTGAACGGGGCGAAGCGCTAAAGTGTTGGGAACGGAGTTATCCGCAACCAGCACAGGCATTCAGAGTCAACCACGGAGCAATCCGTGTATAGCACTGGGTGCAAGTGTCGAACAGGGAGTAATTCCTGACCGGTGCGAAGTGCAGAGGGTTGGGACCAGCAACTCGGGACGACATTCGCGAGCCGCACTTAGGCAACTAAGTGCGGTTTGCTATTTGTGATTTTGACTACGACTCAGTTAGAAACTGAAGCTTATAACTCACAGGCTCGATTCAGCCACTTATCCAACTCTCACTCTTTTTTCTTCATTCGCTCGCGGATCGGTTCGTTATCCGCGTAGACGCGCCACTCCGCAACCTTGCCATGCTCAACCAGCGCACGGAATGCGGCGGGAGTTTTCCACCGGTTCTCCGGCGAGAGCTTGCCGTCTGGCGCATAGGTGCCTTCCGCGTTGCCCAGCATTACTACCGCTGGACCGTCGGAATAGGTTTCTTCCACAGCAATCGAGTAATCGGGAACCATGAGGAAATAGGCGGCCCACCCACCCTGTATCTTTTGCCGGCCGCGGACTGTATTTCCAACCGAACCGATGAAGCAGTGCTCTTCCGTCATCAATGCCGCCAAGTCATCTACCTGATGGCGGTTGATGGCACGTACAAAGGCATGGGCCACGGATATTGGCGATTTCCTCATGCGGACATTCTATGCGGATCGCGCAGAGTTTTGTCCACTTCGACTCGATTCGAGGAAGGACTGCCACTCCTACGTCAGCGGCGGAAGCGGCTTGGGCAATGTCTGGCGGCCGAGGACGTAGGTCAGGGCGTCCACAGTGCCGTGCAGGCGCAGGCCGAGTACCTGGGGCGAGGGAATGTAGTCGACCGCTGTCTTGCCATCCTTTGCCCACAGGATGGCGACGGTCTGGTCGTTCTGGAAAAGCAGCGGACCCTCGATATGCTTGTTCTGGTCGGATTTTGGATTAGGCGACGTGTCTTTGTATTCCACAGTGGCCGAGGGAAGATCAGTGGAGTGGATGAGTTTGCCGTAGGTATAGGGAATCATGACGGTGACCATGAGAAGAAGCAGTACAAAGACAGCAACGACCACCGCGCCGTGGGTCTTGAAGCGACCAGTTCGCTCGGAGGTGAACAGGAAGTTCCAGCCGATGAGGCAGAACAACATGGAACGAGCATATTGCGCATTCAGTACGTCATAGGCGCTTTGCGTGGTCAGCTTGAATCCTTTGAGTATGGGGAAGTCTGTGCTCCTGGTTGGGTCTTCCTTCACGCGCGAGCCGAAGATAAGGCGGACAAGGTTGTTGGTCTCCTTGTAGTCGGGGGTCTGTTCGGGGATGTTGGGTTGGTCTTTAGGGCTTGTAATCAGGAAATCGTGGAGATAGAGTGTGGGCGCCTGTTCGACGCGAAAGATGACACCGAAAGAAACAGACAGTACTAGATAGGCAGCGAGATGGAGGAAGCCGACCAGACCTGGCTTCTTGCACTTGAGAAGAGAATCGGTGAGCACAAACGCTGCCAGTAGCACAATGAGTGGAATGGCAACCTCTGGATGAATGACGTACTCGCACAGCAGGGTCGCGCTGGTGAGAGCGAATGAGCCGGCGAGCATCCCTAACTGGGAAGCATCCCAGTTGCCGGCGGAGACACCGAGGAAGTCTTCACGGGCAAACTTCACGATGAACCCGGAACCGGCAAGGATGCCAGCGATCTGTAGGGTGCCGAGGACGGTGACGATGGATTTCCAGTATTTGCCGGCTGGGTTGAGCGGTTCGGCAGTGGTCGCAATTCGAGGCTTCTTGCCGCTCAAAGATGAGCTGCTAGCGGTGCCCTTGCTATCGTCGGCGGAGGAGATCATTTCACTCGTTCCTGTTTACTGAGTTTCTCATCAGGTAAGGGATGTGTTCCGACCACGGTAGCCTTAAACTCGGTGAAGTTCAAGGAAATTCCAATTGGAAATGGTCAGGCGCCCGGGATAGAAGCGCGAGCAATGCGAACCGTTCGAGGGCCCTCAGGTCTGCGGGGATGGCTCCAATTATTTCATCGCCTTTTCGCACCCCGACCGCACCACCTACAATAGGTTGAGAACTTCAACATCGAGGGAAACTATGCCGCTCTCCGGAGAAGCCATCCGCCTGATGAACTACATTGACGACGTTGCCGTGACCCTGCGCCGGGTGTTGGCCACTATCCCCACGCTGACCCAGGAGGAGCGCGCCCGCGTGGCCGAGCACCTGCAGCGCGCCAGCCCCAATGCGGACGACGTGGCCAGAGCGCTGGCCATCAAGTAAGCGCAATTTGCCCAAGAATGTTGCCATCATCGGAGCCGGTCCGCTTGGCCGATGGCTCGCCTTGACCGCGGCCCGCGCAGGCTTCCGCGTGCTGCTGGAAGACGTGATGCCGGTGAATCTGCACCACGCGCGTCACGCCTTGCGAGCTGAGCTTGGTGCAGAGACGGTGCCGAACGTCACCTTCGCCTCGACCATTGAAGACGCGGTGCGGGAGGCGGATCTCGTGATTGACTGCGTACCTGACGAGTTGGAATCGAAGCTCGAAATATTTTGGCTGCTCGACCGCATGGCACCGCCTCGGACAGTGCTGGCCACGCCGACTACGCGGCTCTCCATCGCCGACCTGGCCGCATGTACCTACCGGGCAGACAAGTGCATCGCAATTGCTGAGGAGGCGAGCGCCCTGGCCAGTGATGCCGGCGGCACGGTTCTGTTGCGCACCACTGCGCGCACCGCGCCGGAGACGGCTGCACTGCTGAAAGAGTTCTGGGAGCGGCTGGGGTTCAAGACGATTTTTGAGGCCGAACGCAGCTAAGCTGCCGCCACCAAATCCTCGACTATGGGCTTTTTTACACTGGATTTGCGTCGCCCTGGCGGTCATTGAAAGCATATGGCAGTGGGGATGGACGGTTTCGCGCATTCGTCACGCGAAAAACGGATATATTGGCATCTACCAGGATCTGCAAACAGGATTTGCGCCATGACTCCAATTCCCCAGAGCCCCACAGTGACCTACACGGACGCAGACGGAGAACACACATTCGTTCTTGACCGCGAATCAACTTCGATTGGCCGCTCGGCAGATCAGGACTTCGTGCTGAACGACCCTCGCGTTTCACGCAAGCACGCGGTGATTGTGAGGGAGAACGATGTTTACACGGTGGTGGACCAGGGCAGCACACACGGAACTTACCTGAACGGAGAGCGTATCGCCCAAGCTACTTTGAAGGATGGCGACGTTTTGCATCTGGGTTCGCTGGTGGGCTCAAAGCTCCGTTTCCAATTGACTGCTGGGGCGAAGGAAAATACAGACCACCTGACCGTTGTAAGCGAGTTGCTTTCGTCGCTCCACGATTTGACGCCTTGCGCCGATCCTCAGAACCCGACAACGGGTGAGATCGGTAAACTGAGCTGGCTTTTGAACGCGGCGCGCCAATTGAACGCCGGCGGGGCGATTGGGGAGATCCTCACGACGCTGCTTGAACTCACGCTGCAGATCACTGGCGTGGAGCGTGGATTTGTCTTCCTGAAGGAAGGCAACGAGATGAAGCTGGCGCGTGGGTTGAATGCCGGTGGACAGATTATTGAGGAGGATTCAACCGTCTCGCGGAAGGCGATGCAGGCGGCGATTGAGAGCGGCGCGAAGTTTTCGATTCGCGACACCCACACGGACCAAGCCGCGTTGGCATGGGCCAGCGTGATCTTGAATAGCATTCGCAGCGTCTACTGCATTCCTCTGCGGAAACGCGACCTAAAAAACTCATCGAACGAACTGCTGGGGCTGCTCTATCTGGATAGCCAGATTGGGCCGGGATATCTAAGCGAGGTGGATCATCAACTGCTGGACACAATCGCAACGGAGGCTGCGGCGCTGCTGCAGAACGCGCTGCTGGCAGAGGCAGAACACAAGGCACGCCAAGCTCGCGAAGAGCTGGCCATAGCGGCGAAGATTCAGAGCGGGCTGATGTGCATCGACCTGCCGGTGCTTCCTTGGGCGGCGCTGCAGGCAAAGATGATTCCGTGCCTCGAAGTGGGCGGGGACTTTTTCAACGCAGTGGCGCTGGACGATTGCCTCTGTGCGGGCATTGCGGATGTATCTGGCAAAGGCGTTTCAGCGGCCATTGTGGCGGCAACTCTGCAGGGGATTATTCACGCGCAGTTGCAGTCGAGACAAAGCCTGCCCGAGATTGCTGCGCAGTTGAATCAGTTTTTGTCGGCTCGGAGCGTAGGGAAATACGCGACGCTGGTGCTGCTGAAGATCTACAAGGACGGCCGCGTGGAGTACTTGAATTGCGGGCATATTCAGCCACTTCTATTGCATCATGGGCAAATTGAGCGCCTCCAGGAAGGCAACATGGTGGTGGGTCTACTGCCCGAGGCAACATACCACTCGGGCTATTGCGCACTACGACCCGGGGACCGGTTGCTGCTGATCACGGATGGTCTGGTGGAAGCGGAGAACGCGGAAGGCGAACCATTGGGCGACGCCGGACTGGACCGGATTGCCCATTCCGAAGATATCGAGATCATTCTCGATCATGTGGCGCGATTCCAGGCGCACAGCAAGGCGCAAGATGATTGCACGGCGTTGCAGGTTCAGTACCTGGGCGTGCCGGAAGCGGAGTCTGGCGAATCGGTTTTGGACGGAACCGTTCTGGGCAAGGCTTGATGTTTCGCCGCGGTTATCCATTGAAGATCTTTAGCTAAAGGGCAGCCCTGGCAACTGGGTGTGCGGCCACAGTGTGCCTTGCCCACGGCTACTGTAAGGGCGTGAAACTCGTTGAAGAGCTGAGCGTGGCTGGCTGAGGGATCTGCGGCGAAGGCCTGGCGGGTAAGTTGGACGAGAGACTCATAGCTCCTGCGATCGTGACGGGGGGCGGGCATCAGAAGCTGGTGGCGCTTGACGATGCGGCGGAGATACTCGTCGGCTACAGGAGCTGGATGAACCAGAGCGTAGAGCAGGATGGCGTCAGCGGTCTCTGGTCCTACTCCGGGTAATGCGAGCAGGCGCTGGCGCAAAGGAGCGGTGGGAGTGGCTGCTAGGGCGTCGAGTGAACCGGAAAACTCCTCATCAAGCATAGCGATAAAGGCCTTGAGCGCCTGCGCTTTGCGGGTGTGAAATCCGGACGGGCGAATGAGGCTCTGCAGATCGGTGAGTGGAAGCGTGCGCAGGCTGTCGATGGTCAGCGCTCCGGCCCGACGCAGGTTGGCGAGAGAACGTTCGACTGCTTTCCACGCGGTGTTCTGGGTGAGATAGGCGCCAAGGATTACTTCGAAAGGGGTCTGGGCTGGCCACCAATGCTGAGGGCCGTACGCAGCGGCGAGCTTGGTGTGCATGGAACGCAGCCGCCGGGCGGGTCTGGAACGGCGCGGAGTGTTCACTGCAGGGAATCCTCGCCGGGCAGGGATTGAAGCTGTATCTTCCACTCGAGGATGCGTGCGCGGGCGGCGGCGGCCTCGGCTTGGGGAACGTGTCCGGCGGTTTGAAGAGAGATGGAGAGCGCGGTGTGGGCCAGTGGGTCTGCAGGAGTTAGAGCAGTGAGCGCGAGCGCGGCGGCGATAGATTGCTCGAGTTGGCCTGCATCGCGAAGAGCACGGATGAGGCCGTGGTGCGCATCGATCTGAGCCTGGCTTTTCTCAGGGCCAGCTACGATGGCGGCGCGAAAGGCTTTGACGGCTTCAGCGGGTGAGCCCGCAGCGAGCAGATCGAGGCCACGCTCATAGTGCGATTGGGCGAGCGATTCGGCAGTGGGAGTTTTGGATTCGGTCACGGCTGTTTTCAGGATACGGGAGCAATGGCCGCCTTCGCCGCTTAGGTACCGCAGAAGGTTTGACTGACGTATTCCTCAGGGCGAGCCGGCGTGGCGTAACGCTCCAGGTCTGGCCGGTCGTTGAATGGATGGGATACGACGGCGAGCAATTCCTCAAATGGCTGCAAGTCCTGGTGCCAGACGGCGGCATTGAGCGCTGCCTCCACGATGTGGTTGCGGGGGATGAAGGCTGGATTGATCGCTCGCATTGCCTCTGCGCGCGACTCGGGCGACTGCGGTTCTTCATTCAAGCGCTTGCGCCACCGAGAAGTCCACGAGTCATACGCCGCTGGATCGGTGAAAAGAACACGGACTTCCTTGTCGCCTTCGTGTCCGGCTGCGGCATCGCACAGGCGGCGGAAAGTCAGCGTGAAGTCGGCGCGATTGGCGGCCATGCGGTCTAACAGATCCTGAGCCAACTCCGCATCGCCCTCGTGTTCAGTAAAGAGGCCAAGCTTCTGGCGAATGCCGGAGTTACGCGCTGTTTCGTACTGCGGTTCGAAGGCAGCGAGGGCTTCTTGGGCCGAGGCAATGGCGGCTTCATCGCTTCCCGATTCTTCGGCAAGAACAGGTAGCAACGCCTCGGCGAGGCGTGTGAGGTTCCAATGTGCGGCTGCGGGCTGGTTGCCATAGGCATAGCGCCCTCGTTGATCAATGGAGCTGAAAACTGTGGCCGGATCATATGCTTCCATGAATGCGCAAGGGCCGTAGTCGATGGTCTCGCCGGAGATGGATGTGTTGTCAGTGTTCATGACGCCGTGGATGAATCCGAGAAGCATCCACTGTGCGATCAACTGTGCCTGTCGGGTGATTACGCCGTCGAAGAACGTGTGGTATGGTTGCTTCGCCTGCGCCGCCTCAGGGTAGTGGCGGGCGATGGCGTAGTCGGTAAGGATGCGCGTGGCATCCGCGTCGCCTCGCGCGGCGAAATACTGGAAGGTGCCTACGCGAATGTGGCTTGCCGCTACACGGGTGAACACGGCGCCGGGCAAGACTGTTTCGCGCAGCACGCGCTCGCCCGTGGTGACTGCGGCGAGAGCACGCGTGGTGGGCACACCGAGGGCTGCCATGGCCTCACTGACAATGTATTCGCGCAGAACCGGACCGAGTGCGGCCCGCCCATCACCTCGGCGCGAGAATGGCGTGGGACCGGAGCCTTTGAGCTGGATATCGTAGCGAACGCCGTTGCGCCCCATGACCTCACCCAACAGGTTTGCGCGGCCATCGCCGAGTTGCGGCACGAAATGCCCGAACTGGTGACCGGCGTAGGCGATTGCCAGCGGCTCGGAACCATCGGCAACACGATTGCCCGCCAGGATCTCCACGCTCTGCTCGCTTGCTAGCGCGTCCGGATCGAGGTCGAGGAATCGCGCCAGTTCCACGTTTACTTTAACGAGGCGTGGGGACGCGACCCGAGATGGATTCAGCCGCGCGTAGAAACGCTCAGGCAATCGAGCGTAGGTGTTCTCGAAGCCGAAACGAACGGAAGACCGCTCAGGGCTTGTGGCTTCGGTTGCGGCGATCATGGAAACGTCTGGGGAAGTCATCACTTATTGGATGTGTGAATCTTACTTTCGTTTCGGCTCTGGTGTCGGGTGCAATGCGGTTCGGTGCTTCCTGGGGAATTGCCGTGAGCCTTTACCTTATCAGGAGGGGGACCCTCGTGAGTTGTTGCAGTGTCTATTTGGGCTGGACTTCCAAAGGATCCTTCAAATGAATGTCCTGGACATGCGCGGCCACGGTGACTTTTTGACTCTTTGCTAGATAACGCGCCATCACTTCAGGACGTGCCCAATCTAGCGTCCATCCGTCCTGGATGGCGAGCAGCGTGTATTCTCCGGGGGCGATGTTGGGGAAGTTGAAGCTTCCATCGGAATCGCTTTGATTGAGGCTCCCACCTTGACTGCCGTCGGCGGGTTTCGTCGGAACCAGCACTACGCAGACACCGGACGCAGGTTTTCCATCCAATTGTGCAATTCCAATGATTCGGGCCGCACTTTCTGACAGGGTCACAGTGAGCTCAACGGGTTCACTGCCAACCTTCAAGACGGTGCCTTCCACGCCGCCGCCATTGGCATTGAGATGGGTAACGGACAGGGCATGACGGGATGCGCCCGCAACCAGTCCGTACGCACCGGGACGCACTGGGCGGAAATGAAAGCTGCCGTCCGCTTCCACCCGGCCAGCGGTGCCGTAGTCGCCTTGCTGTGGTCTCAGAATGAGATTCAAATCCGAAGGCAGAGTTCCGTGGTCAGCCATTGCGACCTTGCCTGATACCTCCACCAAGGGATTGGCCAAGGCGATATCTGCGGTTGCGTGGTCGGACGAGGCATCGATGGTCATAAACCGGCCCGACTCGTTGTTCTGGGAATTGAGTTCAACGCCGTATTGTCCCGGCGCGACGCCCTCAATCTCAACGGTAGTTGTGGAATTCGCGTCTCGCCGGTCGCCCTGCTGAAAGTAGGAGACGCCTGCCTGCACAAAATCTGAAGTTCCAAAGATCTCCTGATGTAATTGCGGCATAATAACTGGCTGGTTCGGGCCTGGGTTGGAGAGTTGCACCGTGATGTGAACAGCAGGCACGGGATGCAGGGTGATGGAGATGGGGATGCGATCGCCTGCGGTTACGGAGATGGGCGCTGCGGTGCCTGGGTCGGTGGTATCCGGGTAGTAGGTTACTGCATAGGCAACGTCCAGTGGTGAGCGGTTTCGGTCTTCGATCGTTTTCCCCTGCACATCGCGCATGAGCCGCGGGTGTGTTGCGTACCAGGGCCTGGCGACCACGGCTACGAAGTAGCTGCCCGGCGCGAGGTGGTCCAACTCGAAGTCGCCGCGCGCGTCGGCGCTGGTACTGTTCGCGCGAACCATCTTTCCTAATCCGTTGCGATGATCCTGGTGGTAGAGAGAGACCCGGGCCTGTGGGACAGGGTCGCCGGAGTCATCCGAAACCGTTCCGTAGAGTACCGCCTGCGGCGCAAGAGTAAAGCGGAGTCCCGTGGAAACCAGACCCTCTCCGGTGACGATACCGGTGAAGGCGCCGTCATGCTCCTCATAGGCGGCGGTGACGTAACCGCGATGGGCAGCGCTTAGCTTGAAGTTGCCGTCGGCGAGATGAGAGAAAGAGAAGCGGCCTTCCTCGTCGGCAGTGATCTCCGCCGCGGTCTTGCGGGCGACCGTGTCCCACAGGGTCACGTCGGCTTCGGCAAGTGGCTGGCCGGTTTTGCCGCTGAGGACAACTCCGCTGATGACGCGAGCGCCGTTGGTACCGACCGGCGGGGACGGCGACTGCGCACGCAGGAAACTGCAACCGACGCAGGCTGCCAGCAGTGCAAGGGGCAAGGCGATCAACTCAGCAATACGGCTCACGGGGTCGCCCCTTCCGCGCCACTTTGGGTCAACTCGAGCTGTACGCTTGCCGTGGCGCCGGATTCAACAGTTACTGTTTGTCCTTTAGCGGACAATCGCGACAGTCCCTGCGGATCACCCATATCAATGTCTTGAAATGAATCGAACGCGACGATGCGGTAGTTGCCGGGTGGGAGATTGGGGATGAAAAACTTGCCGCCATATTGCGCCATAGTCTGCGGAATCTGCGCCGACGTTGGAAAAAGCGGGATTGCGTAGACAAACGTGATGGCCACTTCTCCCACGCTCGAACCCGATCCGGATGCAGCGGCGGAAGAAGTTGAATTGACGGTTCCCGAAATCTGGCCTCCATCGTTGCGCATCGTGATCTGGATTGGCTCGGCTGTGTTACCAGGACCAATGACCAGCGGCTCGTGTGCGAGGTCAACACCGCCGCTGGTGATGGAATGGACGTAGCCCTGGAAAGCGGATACCTGCACCCAGTAACGCCCTGGAGTGACGTTGTCGATCTCAAAGAGGGAGCTGTCGGATGAGCCGTCGGCGTGGCGAAGGCCTCCACTCATGCCGCTTGAGAATTCCTCTGCTGGGACCAGCATCAGATTGAGCCCTGCATTGAAATCCTGTGACGCACCGCTCGAGTCGAAGGACACAAGGCCGCCTTGTTGGCTGTTACCCTCGTTTGCGGTGAAATCCTTGTGTATTTCTACCTGGATGGGATGCAGAGGCAGCAGCACCATGCTGAGGGCGTTAACCGGGCCGTTGGCTACGGTGAAGTCGACGCGTCCATAACTGGGAGGCTTGCCTCCCAATCGAGCTTCGGCATAGTAACGGCCGTTGGGCAGGTTTACCCCAGCCAGCTTATCTTCGACATTCCAGCGCGTCGAGAATCCCATCATGCGCCCACTCTGATCGTAGATCTGAATGCCCAGACCCTGGCCGGGCTGAGAATTCTTGATGGCGAAGGAGACCGGATAGAAAGGCTGCTTGTTGAGATTGATTTCCACTTGCGCCTGCTGGCCGGCTGCGACCGAGATCAGGTTGGCGGTGGAGAAGTCGCCCGCATCGGGATAGCAGACCGATGGGTAGCCGAATGTGGTTGCGCCCGGCGCGACGGTTCCAATGCGATCGCGCGTGGGCATGCCGCAGACCACATAAATGGCTGGCGCCTCAAGGTTCTCCAAGCGGAATACGCCTTCGCTGTTTGTGGTTGCCTGTCCTTGCATCATCCAACTCGGATGGCCATTTACGGTGTGCCTGCGATAAGCCATGAAGCGGATATCGCTAGCCTCGTCTCCACTGGAGAGCATTACATTGCCTGTGATGGAGGCGTCGGGTGTGAGATAGAAGGTCAGGTCGGGCATGTTAGCGCCCACTTGGACAGGATGCGATCCATTTCGCGCGTTGGAGTTGAAACCGGGTCGGCGTACGTTGATCTGTGTGAAAGAGTCGCGGAGATTGAGTTCGAAGCGTCCTTCATTGTCAGTGAGGACCGCATCTGAATTTGCATCGACGAGCGCGCGCGCAATGGGCTGGTGCGTAATGCTGTTCAGCACCACGCCGCGCACCGGGTAAGACTTCGGCGCATCCTGGGACGCACAGGTCAGAACCGCTGCGCTTGACAGACACGCAATCGCCGCGAAAACCGGAAGTCGACTCCGCTTCATCAAAGCCAGCATAGGAAGAAGCCTTCGATGATATTGTTACCGGCTTGGCTGAGAATTCCAACTGTGGATCACCTGTGCGCTGGGCCGGCTGAGTAGCTGTTGGACGGATTAGCGGGTGTTTGGAAAGGCGCGGGAGGAAGATTTTCATGGGCGGGGTGCTCAAGACGAGCGATTGAAAACTCGAAGTGTGACGGGTGTGGCTGAACTTCAGTGGAGACGACCGCGACCTAACGTCCAGCGAACAGGGAAGAGCGTGAGCGTGCGTGATACTTGGTAACCTGGGCTGCTACCCTGCACTTCTGTGAGCGCGTTAACCTTGCATTCACCGAGTAAAATCTAGGCATGCACACGGAAATCCCTCACCGAATCCCTGCGCGTGTCGCAACCGATTTTTTGGCCATTTGGGTACTTTCTTTCGCTTGGTTCGCCTTCGCCCTGCAGACGGCAGCGGGTCAAGAAGCGACTGCGCCGACTACTGCCTGGCAGCCTCGGATCCATTTCGATTCCCCGCCCAATTGGATCAACGACCCGAACGGCCCAATCAAACTGAACGGGCAATACCACTTGTTCTTCCAGCTGAACCCTTCTGGAGATGAGTGGGGTCACATGAGTTGGGGGCATGCAGTTTCGCCGGACCTGATCCACTGGAAGAAGCTCCCAGTCGCACTCCCCGAAGAAAAAGGCGAAGCCATCTTCAGCGGCTCCACCGTCGAGGATCTCGATAACACAAGCGGCTTGTGTGGCAACGCGGGCCAGAAGACTCCCGGATGCCTGGTGGCCATTTATACCGGGGCGACACAGGACAAGCAGACACAGAACATCGCCGTCAGCCGCGATGGTGGGGCTACCTGGACGAAGTACTCCGAGAACCCAGTGATCGACCTCGGCCTCAAAGACTTCCGCGACCCCAAGGTTTTCTGGCACAGCGCGACCCAGACTTGGGTCATGGTCGTCTCGCTTCCAGACCAGCACAAGGTGCGGTTCTATCGTTCAAAGAATCTGCGCCAATGGGAATTGGCAAGCGAGTTTGGGCCCGCAGGTGCTGTCTCTGGCGTCTGGGAGTGCCCTGACTTATTCGAGCTTCCAATTCTCGACGGTAAAGGCAAGCGCGTCTACGACACGATTGCCAAGCGTCCGGCGAGCCGCTGGGTGCTCAACGTGAACCTCAATCCCGGTGGGCCTGCGAAGGGTTCAGGCGACCAGTATTTTGTAGGTCAGTTCGACGGATTTCGTTTTGTCGAAGATCATCCAAACTCTGGACCCCACTGGGCAGATTGGGGCAAAGACTTCTATGCCTCCACCTCCGTTTCAAACACTCCCGATGGCGAGGATCGCCTCTGGATTGCGTGGATGAGCAACTGGCAATACGCCGCGAAACTGCCTTCGCTGCCGGGTCGCGGTGAGATGTCCGTCGCACGGCGCATTTACTTGCGACAGCCTCCGGCTCATCCTGCTCCGACGCCTTCCCAGGAACCTCTTCTGCTGGTACAGGAGCCCATCTTGCCGGGCCCCCCTCACAGGCCTTATGAAGCCATGTTCGGCGCTCCGTCGTTTCAGAGAATTGATCAGGCGAATACACGGATCGCCGCGCAAAAGCAATCCGGGAGCGTTTATCGATTGCGTTTCGATCTTGCACCGGGAGATGCCTCTGAATCGGGAGTGCGACTTCGTCGCAGCACCACAAATCCCAACGATCAGGCCGCCGAAGAAACCGTGGTCGGTGTCGATACGGCGAACGGCCGCATCTTTGTGGACCGTACGCACTCAGGAAAAACGGATTGGTCTCCGGATTTCCCAGCACGGGTTTCAGCCCCGCTGAAGCACTCGCAGGCAGAGTCGATCACGCTTGAAATTGTCGTGGACAATAACTCGATTGAGGTCTTCGCGGAAAACGGCGAGACCGTTCTCACCAACTTGATTTACCCGACGCCCTCAAGCGTTGGCGTGGCGTTTTACGCCACAGCTACTCCACCCGGAGCGGGGCCTGCTCTAATACGCGATGTGGAGTTTGTCCCACTTGAACAGACGCCAGCCGTGAAGTGAGCGATGCAATGCGAGGTGAGCACGGGAATCAGCGCCAGCCGCGCGAAGGGCTTCAGTGGGGGTGAATGAATCCAGCGGGTGTTGGGCTTGATAGCGATAGCCCCGGTTCATTGAGGCGATTGGCTGCGACTAGGTGAGAAAAGGCTTGCCATCCCGAGGCCGATTGAGCTTTGCATGAATTGCCTTAAGCACTGTCATGTGCTCAGAGATCCGTTCGAGGGAACGATTCAGGTAGACATCGCCATTCGGTTCGTCGTGCCAGGGGCCGCAAAGGGAGCGGGCCGCTGCAATTTCGAAGTCAATTGCTGTCAAGAAATCTTTGGCGAGCCGGAGGTTCTCCGCACCCGGTGCGGAAAGGCCGTCTGTCTCTTTGTCCAAAGCCGAGACTTTGCCAACGAAGGGAACGAGCTCCGGGCCGGCAAAAGCGTTTGCAATCACGACTAAAGCGGCATTCGCTGACATAATTTCTGCCTCCCGTTCGGCTCTTTTCGAAGTCTTCCAATTAGAGATTATTGGCTCGAATCTGAAGCATTCCAATACCACAAAGACATCGCCGGGCGAGATGCAGGTGGTACGGTCTTACAACGGAAGTCGTAAGGGATAGGCGCGGAGTCTTCGCTTTTGCAGAATTGGCGAGCCGCGATCTTATCGTCAGTAAAGGGTACTGCCTATCATCCCTGCGCCAGTGTCTCGGAGTTTGTCGACTGATTGAGGGTTGTTCTCTTAGATGCTGAATGTGTCGCGCTCTGTGTGAGGATGAGAATGGACATGTTGAAGCAGATGACGCTTGCGATGAGGGTGTGTTTGACAGATGGACGGGATTCGATTTCGGAACTGTCATTTCCTCTCCGGAAATAAAGCAGTCCTTCAAAGGGTTCATGCTTCGGGGCTAAGTAAAATGGGTTGGCAAGGAAAGCTCCAAGCGGTCTTTTTCGCAAAGCAAATTCCAGTGTGATTGCGGGCTCTGTTAATTACTCATGACTCCATCCCCGAAGGTCTACTGTCACTCCTCCCTGACTACCTCGACCGAGATGTGTTTTCGCTTGACTTGACTATATGAGCATGTTAGATTTCCCTTCCTAACCCGACATGTGGATTCCCCAATCTACTCTGAAATCTCAGGGTGTTTCATGCCGGGCGAAGCGGATATCGAATTTGTCAATGGAATGGAGCGTTTCGGACAACTCTATTCTTGCTTGATATTGATTGCTGCAGGTTGTCTTGGTTTTCTTGCTTTCCCCTGATTTCGTAGAGACTCATTGACAATTAAACCGCATCCGATAGTGCGGCTAGCTTGGTTGCCGCTCAGACTCAGGTCTTTGGGCGCCCGATCCATCTGTTTGGAGAACATTCATGATTCGCTATAAGTCAATTCGCCTTTGCGGAATTGCTGCGATGTCTTCGCTGGTCTTCCTGTTTTCCAGCGCATGCCTGGTTATCGGAGTGAGCGCGCAGTCAACCGAGTCGGCGATTGCCGGTTCTTCAAAGACCTCCGCTACACCTTCTGCCTTCCTGGTTGCCCCGTCGATCTCGCTTGGCTACGCTCCATCGAGCGTGGCGACGGGAGATTTGCGGCGGAGTGGCAAGCTGGACCTTGTCACTGCTGACTCTAGTTCCGGGAGTATTACCGTGTTTCTCGGCGTAGGGCAGGGCAAGTTTGCGCCCGGCGTCACGTACGAGGCCGGATCCCATCCCAGCGCCGTTTTGCTTGCCGATATCAACGGCGATGGAAGACCCGACGTTCTAGTCTCCAACGAATCCGAGGGCACGATCAGCGTGCTTCTGGGCAGTGGCGACGGGACGCTTCAGCCGCGACAGAGTTACGCGGTTGGCTTTAACCCGTCCTACATTGTCGCGGGCGACTTTAATGGAACCGGACACGTGGATGTAGCGGTCGCCGGAAAATCCGAGAGCCAGCTCGCTATTTTTTTCAACGCCGGCGACGGAAATCTGCAGAAGCCCGTTTTGCGTCGATTGAGCAAAACTCCGACGGCACTTACGGTGGCTGACTTCAACAACGATGGCCACGCCGACATTGCCCTTGCAAACACGGATGGAACGGTGAGCATCCTGCTCGGCAGAGGCGAAGGAGTATTTCACGCACTTACGGATATCAGTGTTGCCTCGGGTTCGCTTTCGTCAATCGCTTCAGGAGATTTCAATCAAGACGGCAAGATCGATCTCGTGGTTACGCAACCAGGCCAGAAGTCTATTTCAGTCCTGCTGGGTGACGGCAACGGCGGCTTTGCCTCCCCTGCGTCGTATGCGGTCGGGAACGAGCCAGTGTTCGCTGTGATTGCGGATGTGAATGGGGACGGCATTCCCGATCTTGTGGTCATCAACAACCAGAGCAACACATTCAGCGTGCTCAATGGAACCGGTGACGGGACGTTCAAGAGTCCGCTTGACTTTGTCGCGGGCAATGCACCTCTTGCCGCTGTCGCAGACGATTTCTATGGGAGCGGTCATGTTGACCTGGCGATCATCAACCAAGCGTCGCAAACGGTGAGCGTTCCCTCAGGCTATGGCGATGGCACATTCAAAGCTGCACGCTCCTATTTCGCAGGACAGCAGCCTGTCTCAATCGCGTCAGGTATTCTGGATGGCGGCAAGACTCCGGGAGTGGTGGTGGCGAACTATTGCGGCGCCGACCCCTCTTGCAGTTCCACGGGAAACGTAGCCGTTTTTCTTCCGGGCAGCAACGGTGTTAGCGGCTCTTATCGTCTTTCGTCCACTTATACCCTCGGCTCTGGTCCCGCAGCCGTAGCTTTGGCCGACGTAAACGGCGACAAGAACCTCGATATCGTCGCGGTCAACCGGCTGGATAAGACAGTCTCTGTCCTGCTGGGTGCGGGCGATGGGACTTTCCGCCAACTAGCAACCTTCCCGCTGGCCGCTTCTCCCATCGCGTTTGCAATTGGCGATCTGAACAACGACGGAAAGCCCGATCTTGCCGTGCTGGAGGACTGCGGGGCCGAAACGTGTTCGCAGACAGGTAGCGTTGAGCTGATGGCTGGCACAGGAACCGGGGCATTCCAGAGCTTGATGACTTACGCAGCGGACTATTCGCCAAGCTCCATCGCAATTGGAGATGTCAATGGCGACAAGATACCAGACATTGTGGTTGCAAATCGGTGCGGTGTTGATGCCACATGCCAGTCGCCCGGCACGGCCATCGTGTTGCTTGGCGATGGAACCGGTAAGTTCACACCTGGAGCTGCGCTCGACTTGGGGAGGAGCCCGTCATCGATTGCGCTTGGCAATCTGACGGGTTCCGGACTGGACCTGATCGTTTCGAGTTCCAGCGACAACACAGTTGCAGTGATGCAAGGGAATGGCGATGGAACATTCAAGGAGGCCGTTCCCTATGCTGTTGGGAAGCAGCCGGGATCGCTGGTGGTTGCCGACTTTAACGGAGATGGCAAGGCCGATGTGGCTGTGACTAACTTCACGGATTCAACGGTAAGTGTCCTGTATGGACGCGGGGATAACACGCTGTTACCCGCTACGACCTTGCCAGTCGGAACTGGTCCAATAGCGATGACCGCGATTGTCAGGGCGAGTGGCGGACGCGCCAGTCTGGCCACGGCCAATGGGAACACCGGAGCTCCCACGTTGGGGACAGAGTTCACGGCGATGCCGGCATTTTCAGGGACGACAGACTTTAGTACATTCACGTTGACGCCAGGGACTAATCCTTCAAGCCTGAATCAGCCGGACTTGCTGACTGCGACCATTACTACGCCGCCCGTCGGCCCCGCTCCGACGGCGAATGTGGTTTTCAGCGCCGGCGGCACGGCCCTCTCCGACTGCGGTGGAGCTAGCGGCGTGTCCGTGACCGGATCAGGTACGACTTACACTGCGACATGCACCACATCTACGCTCCCGGCGAGCACGGGCGAAACACTTACCGCCGAATTCCTTGGAGACGCTACGTACACGGACCAGACGAACGCGAACACGGTTACACAGGTCGTCGGCCAGCTCAGCCCCACGCTGACCATCTCGCCGACTACTGCGGCGAACTTGAACACGGCGGTGACGCTTACAGCCACCGTTGGCGGCGTGACTATAACACCAATCGGCCCCACGGGAACCGTAACCTTCTCGACTGGCGGGAACGCGATCACCTGCAGCAATCCCGCAACGGAAGCGGTGAGTGCCTCCACTGGTGTGGCTACCTGCACAACCTCGTCACTGCCTGTCGGCACCAATGTGATTACAGCCAGCTATTCCGGCGACAGTAACTATAGTGCCGCCCCTACCCCTGTGGCCACGGTCAACCAGGTCATCAACCAGCTCACTCCCACGCTGACCATCTCGCCGACTACCGCAGCGAACCTGAACACGGCGGTGACGTTGACGGCAACTGTTGGTGGCGTGACGATTACTCCTACCGGTCCTACGGGAACCGTAACATTCTCTACCGGCGGGAACGCGATCGCCTGCAGCAGCCCTACCACGGGAGCAGTGAATCCATCCAATGGCGTGGCCACATGCACGACTTCGTCCGTGCTTGCCGGTACCGATGTGATCACTGCGAGCTATTCGGGCGACAGCAACTACATTGCCGTTCCGGCCCCTGTGGCCACAGTCAACCAGGTCATCAACAAGCTAACTCCCACTGTCACTATCTCGCCTACAACTGCAACGAATCTGAACACGGCGGTGACACTCACGGCTACCGTCGGCGGCGTGACGATAACACCAATCGGCCCCACGGGAACCGTAACATTCTCCACTGGCGGGAACACAATCACCTGCAGCAGTCCCACGACGGGATCTGTGAATCCATCCACTGGCATAGCTACATGCACGACTTCGTCCCTGCCTGGCGGCATCGATGTGATCACAGCCAGCTATACGGGAGACAGCAACTACAATGCCGTCCCCACCCCTGTGGCCATGGTCAACCAGGTCATCAGCAAGCTCAGTCCGATGCTTACATTGTCGCCGGCAAGTACCACCGTGGACACGCCTGTGACCCTTACGGCCACTGTCGGCGGGGTCACGTTTACGCCTAACGGCCCCACCGGAACTGTAACCTTCTCAACCGGTGGGAATCCGATCGCTTGCAGCAGCCCCACAACGGGAGCGGTGAATTCAACCACCGGAGTGGCTACCTGCACGACCTCCGCTCTGGTTTCTCCGGCCGACATCGTCGCAGCGACTTACAACGGCGATAACAACTACAACAGTGCTGTGGCATCGCAGATCACGGTTAGCGTGGGTACAGCCGGCGCTACAACTTCGTTCTTGCCGTCCTCGCCGACTTCGGGCGCCGTGAACCAGCCATTGACCTTCACTGTGAAGGTAGCGCCTCCTGGCGGAGGCGGGACGCCGAATGAAGTGATCCCCAGCGGAAACGTGACGTTCAAGCAGGGAACGACGACTATGTGCAGCGCGGTGACAATCACAGGCGGTAATTCAGCCACAGGTACGGCCGGAACTGCGGCGTGCACCTATTCCTTCACCGCGGCAGTAGCGTCTCCGGGAGTTACGATCACCGCGGCTTACAGTGGCGATCAGAACTTCTCAAGCGGGTCTGGGACATTATCTCCGGCGCTGATCGTATCTCCTTCGGGCACTCAGACGAACGTTACATCGTCGCCTACCGGTCCTGTGAGCGTCAACCAAACAGTGACCATCACCGCCACAATTTCACCGACCTCGCCGGGATCCATAAGTCCGACGCTGCCGGTGAGTTTCACCTACACACTGAATGGGGGCGCGTCAACCTCTCTGTGCACCAATGTTGCGGTGAATACTACAGGCTCGGGCGCTTCCGCGGTCACTACAGCTGTATGCCCATTCACGCTGCCCTCAGCCGGAAGCTACGTCATCAAGGCGGTGTATCCGACGGGAGATCCTAACTTCGGAACCAGCACAGGGACAGAGGCGATGACTGTCAACAAGACCGTAACGACGACAACGGTTGTTTCCTCGCTTCCCTCTGCGGGAGTCAACCAACCGGTGACCTTCACTGCCACCATTACCCCGGTGGTTACAGGTTCGACAAATCCGACGGGTACTGTGGCTTTCACGTATACGCCTTCTAGTGGTTCGGCAACGGCGCTTAATTGCACAATCGCCCAGCCCATAACAGTGATCACTGCGTCTGGGGCTACTACGGCGGCCTGCACCGCCTCGCTACCGGCAAACGGGAACTACACAATCACGGCCACTTACAGTGGGGACGGGAATTTCACAGGTCCAACTTCCGGCACGGTAGTTCAGCCGGTCGGTTTGACACCAACTACGACCGCGGTTGTGTCATCGCTTTCCACTTCGTTCGTTAACGAACTGGTGACCTTTACCGCTACGGTGACGCCAAGTATCACCGGATCAACAACCCCGACCGGTTCAGTGGCCTTCGCTTCGAGTCTCGGCGGCCGGACAGTCATCCTGTGCTCATCCGCGCCCTTGAACAGCACAACTGGAATAGCTACTTGCGCGTCTCCGCTGCCTTCGGCGGGCTCCTACAGTGTTACTGCAACTTATAGCGGGGACGCGAACTTCCAATCAAGTTCGAACAGTGCGAGTCCACTTGCGCTGACTGTCAACCAACCGGTCACGACTGTCGATTTGACATCGTCTCTACCGGCCTCCTCGGTGGTGAATCAACCGGTGAGCTTCACAGCTGTGATTACACCTGCCTATACCGGTGCAACCGAACCATCTGGAACGGTGACGTTTACCGACACGCTGACCAATTCGACCTTGTGCACCACTACGGTGAGCACGACGGGAACCGTCCCTCTCTGCGTGTTTGCATTTCCAACCGCGGCCACGCACACTGTTAACGCGACTTATAGCGGTGACGGCAATTTCCCCAAAACAACATCGGTTGTTGACAGTCAGGTCGTCAACCAAGGTCCAACGACGATCACGGTTGTTTCGTCTTCTCCGAGCTCATCTGTCAACCAAGTGGTGACCTTCACGGCGACTGTCACGCCGACTACTTACTCAGGATCAACTTTTCCAACCGGCACCGTGACCTTCAGCTACGTGCTCAACGGCAGCGCTGCGGTCAATTTGAGTTGCACGGCCACTCAGCCTGTGAGTGTCAGCACACTGGGCACAATTACGACGGCTGCTTGCACGGCTCCGCTGCCGTCGCAGGGAGCCTACACGATTACCGCTGCATATTCTGGTGACAAGAACTTCCAGACGGGCTCTGGCACGGCTACACAGACTGTCGCCGGATCTGCAACTACAACTACGCTGATTGCTGCTCCTTCACCCTCGAATGTCAACCAGCCTGTGCTCTTTACAGCAACTGTCAAGCCGGGTGTTTCCGGCTCAACCAACCCGACGGGTACGGTTGCCTTCAGCTATGTTCTGAACGGCGGGGCGTCGGTCTCCCTCTGTTCGGCAGCACCTGTGACCGGCGCAACAGGCGTTTCTACATGCCTGGAATCGCTGCCCACGGCAGCCACTTCAAGCGCGCCGTATATGATCACAGCGAAGTACAGCGGTGATGCGAATTTTACAACCAGCTCGGGTGCCGTGACTCAGGCGGTCAACCCGGCTCCGCTCACCATTTCGGTAACTTCCTCGCAGACGCCTTCTCTGGTGAATGAGCCCGTCACATTCGCGGCCACGCTAACGCTCGCAAACTCCGGATCGGCACAGCCGACGGCCACAGTGTCATTCAAAGACACGCTTACTGGTTCGACATTGTGCGCCAATGCGACACTGACACTCAATGCGAACAATGCTTACACGGCGTCCTGTAGCCCGCCGGTTACGAACCAATGGACGGCTGCCACTCATCCAATTACGGCCACATACAACGGCGATCCTGATTTCCCCGCCACAACGTCTTCTGTGTTTGCTCAGGTAGTGGTGGCCGGACCCACGACCCCGGTTCTTACATCTGCATTGCCGGTCAGCATTGCTACACAGTCCGTCACGTTTACCGCGACGGTTCTACCTGCACAGACAGGGGTAATTGTGCCTTCTGGATATTTCAGGTTCACCTCCAGTGGGACATGGAATCCAGCGGCATCCTGTCAGGCGGCTCAAGTGACCCCAATCACTTCAGGGACTGGTGCGGGAACTGCTATCGCGACGTGCACGGCGTCATTCCCCCCGTCGGCAAGCAGCCAGACGATTTCGGCCGCTTACGCAGGCGATCCCAACTTTACCGGTAGCAGCATCAGCGTTGACCAGACGGTACAGAACTTCAGCATTGTCAATTCGGTGATAACGTCATCGAGCGCGACTGCGACAACTGGCCCTGTAACTCTAACCGAGGGGTATGCCACCGCTTCTAACTTGGCAGCCGCAACAGATCCGTTCAACGCCACCACGGTAAAGGTCGTTGTAACATCGACGGGCAACTTCAACGATGAGTTGAACGTCAACTGTGTTGTCACCAACTCTACCCATGCCGTGGTTACAGATCCATCGTGCGTCATGTCATCCACGGCGACGCCGCCTTCGTCGACGACACTATCTGGAGTTACAGGCACGTCGGCGATTTACACCTTGAGCGCTTCAACGACGGCTCCTATCGGCAGCTACACTGTAACGCTGACGGCTGTTGATGGCTCGACTCTGGCCCTATCGAATGTCGCCGCTCCGTTGACTGTCAACGTGGTCGGCGTCGCAAATCCGTTAAGCCTGGCACAGGGAGCAAGCGGTCAGGAGAATGTTTCTTTCAACACGTTCTATGCTCCGCAGTCCGACACGTTCAAGACCATTGCCTGCGGCTCGATTGTGCCGATCGTGAATGGGACTCCAGGATCTGCGGAAACCAATCCCGGTATTACCTGTGTGAGTCAGATCCCGAGCGGAGGTACGCCGATCGCCTCAGGAGCGACGACCACGGTCACAGTGAGCATCTCGACTTCGGGCACAACCACCGCAGGGCTGCAGCGAACAAACGCGATCTCATTCGCGGCATTCTTTGGCGTACCGCTGCTGGCACTGATGGGATGGATGGGAAGCCGGAAGTCGCTGCGGGAAAACTTCTTCCGGTTCCTCGGTTTAATCCTACTGTTGGTGGGAGCCTCGTATGCAACCGGATGCGGTGGCGGCTTCACTTCATCGAGCAGATCGACGAGCACCGGAGTTCCGGCCGGTAATTACCTTGTCCAGGTGGTCGGTACAGACCAGAGTAGCAACAGTTACTACGGGGTTATCCCTCTCGACGTGAGTGCAAATTGATTTCGCGGGAGATTCGTGTCGTCTTCGTTGTACCGTCAATGTCCATTATTTACGCTGAATGCGCAGGGGAGAATTTGTGAAAGCACTGTTGCTCTTCATTTTGTCAGTATGCGTGCCGACGGTCTACTTATTTGGGCAGGTCGACTGCAACACATCGACCAAGTTGGTATGTCAGTTTCCCTTCAGTGCACAAACCTTAGGAGTATTCGCTGCCGGCAGTAACAGTACTAGCGCACTGGCCAATGCTGCCGAGGCTGTCGCCACTCCGATCAATGCATCGATTGCCACGCAGTTGACTCAGCTCCCCATCCCGAGCGCTACGGTCGGCGTGGTCACGTTGCAAAAGAAGGGAAGCGAGTTTGGAACCGCGTTCGACAACCTTGGTCCGGTGCTTACGGATCGGCCCGATACGGTTGGCAAAGGGCATATCTTCGCGGGATTCAGCTACCAGCACTTCAATTTCAACGCGCTTGCAGGCCAGAGTCTGGCGAGTATTCCGATCGGTTTCTCGTACACCATCGGGAACGTTACATCGTATGAAGCCGTGAGCAATCGGGTAGATTTTCAACTAGATCAGTATGTCGCAGTTGCTACGTACGGCGCCACGAGAACCACGGACATTTCGGTGGTTGTGCCTATCAATTCGGTATCACTCGCAGTGACTACGTCCAACTTCCAGGGGTACCAATACAACGCAAGCACAAATAGTTATGGCCAGATATTTTCCCCACAAACATCAGTATCTTCAGTTGGCTCGGCTAGCGGAGTGGGAGACGTCACTATCATTCTGAAACATATGGTGATCGGTCAAGAGGGAAGCCGCGGTTCGATCGCAACGGGAGCCTCGGCGCGCTTTCCCACCGGTGACGCGCTCAACTATCTTGGGTCCGGCGCATTTGGCGGCAACGCCTACGGCCTCTTCGAATACAGAGCACGCCTAGCCCCTCACCTGAAATTGAGTTACCAATGGAACAGCAACTCACAGGTCATGAATCTTCAGGCGGCGACCAATACCGGTTTGCCTGGCGGCCTGCAATACGCCGGAGGTGCTGATTTCAAGATCATCCGGTCTTTGACCCTAGCGGCTGATATTCTGGGCAACCAGTTTGTGAATGTGCCTTCATTTACGATAGGCCAAACTAATCTGCCTGGGCCGTCAGGCAAGGGTGGGATTCCGGCTTCGATTTCCAGCACTACGCCGACTAACCAAACCTATACGACCGCCAATTTCAGCGGAGGCCTGAAGTGGTCCCCCAAAGCGCATTTTCTTCTTTACGGAAACGTGCTGGTGCAGATGAACGATGTGGGTCTGCGCAGCGATCCCGTTCCGCTGTTCGGCGTTGCTTATAACTTCAAGACAAGGCGCTAAGCGGAGTTTAAGCGGAGTTATGGTGAGAATACATTCTCGCGTGACTGGCGGCGCTAGGTGCTGGAGTTCCCTTTACCAGCCAGAGATTTGCCAGGAGCCATCAGGTTTTCCAGTGAAGCGGAAAGTCTTTTGAGCCTTGAAAGGCTTCGGGTCTCCGTCCTTGGGATAGACGATCAATGTTTCGGAGCAAGTCAAGGTTGGAGCTTCAGCGGAGCCACCCACCTGGCAGCCCTGCTCTTTGGCCTCAAATTTCTTGGCCGCGTCACACCATCCCTGGGCAAGGTCTCGCAGTTTGCCTTGGTACTTGGCAATGAGGGTTCCCTGACATTCCTTGCTACTCTTTCCTGAGGCTTGTGCGAACAGGCTCTGATAAGCATTCAATGCTGGGGCAAGTGCCGCCAGATCAGGGCTTGCGGGCTTGGCCGGAGTGTTGATTGCGGGCGGAGCGACCGCCTGTGGCTGCGGCTTGGGCTCATTCACCGTTACCGTCTGCTTTCCAAGCGAGGTTCCATTGGCTATCAATTCATAAGTGGTGGTGGCGCTTGGATAGACCGGCAGGTTGCCACGAGGTCCCAGGCCTTCACCGTAATTGCTTATCGAAATCGTCGAAGCATTGCTGACTTCCCAGATGAGTTGGACCGAGCTGCCTCTCTCGATCGAGTTAGTATTCACCCTCAGACTTCCCGAAGGAGGCGGCACAAGAACGGGTGAAGGAACTGGCTGCGCGGGAGGCGGCTGAGTTTGAGCCTGAGGTACCGGAGACTGTTTGGTGGTGGCTTGCGCGCTGGGTGAGTTTTGCGGCTTGGTGACTGGCGGTTTCAAGAAGAATGAGTCGGTCGTGCTTTGGTTGAGCGCGATCTGGACCGAGTGTTCCTGGAATGATGAGTCGTCCGGTGCCGTGTATCTGACCGTGTGCGAACCGGTGGGTAGGACAATCAGTTGTCCAGCCCGGTGCACGCCCATGTTCTGGCCATCTAAAGCGACCTTAAACTCAGGCAGATTACCCTGCGGAACGAGGGTTCCGGAGGTACCTGCAGGCAGAAGCTTTGTTAGCGAAACAACGTCCTGATAAGTTCCTCCCGGGCTAACATCCGCTTTGTCAATGAACGGCTCAAATCCTTCCTTGGCAACGTGAAGCTGATGCGCCCCGGGCTTTACTTCGATAGTAACTTCGCCGTTAGCGTCCGCGATGACAGCGGGACCATTGTCAATGGAAACAGAAGCGCCGGGGGGAGCCTTCGCGATCTTGATGTGCGCTATCGTCGACGCTGGGGACGGTTGCAACTTCCATATGACGATGGCAACAATGGCTATCACCACCAGTCCCGCGCCGGCGACGATCCAGGCAGGGGATCTCTTCGGTTTGGCCGCTGCTATTGCTGACAGCTGCGCATCGAAGGCAGCGCCAGCGCTGGCCGTGGTTCCAGACTGTTCAAGAGCGTTCTTGACCGACTGTCCGATGCGCTGCCAATCCGCCTGTATTTTGGCGTCGGCAAATTCCATCCACTTGGTTGAACCTTTCAAAGCTGCGAGTGCACCCTGCGGATCGTTCTTGAGCAACGCGGCGCGGGCCGACTCGATAGATTTCTCGACAATCTCGTGAGCGTGCGCAGAGCGCTCTTTTTGAACTTCCTGTGTTGCGGCGGTCAATACCGCGGACTCGCCATAAGCGCGCAGAACCGCTTGCAAGGAATTCAATGCAGCGGAAAAATCCTTCTTCGAGGTTGCTTCGCGAGCGGCAGCAATCGCCCTTGCGGTTACCTGCTTTTGTTCCTGTTCCACATTGAGAACCCGCAGGAGTTCCTGCAATGCTTGATTTCCAGGTTTTGCGGCGAGCTGCTCCTGTAGTAGGCGAATCGCTTCCTCAAGTTCGCCAACATCCCTCAACTGTCCGACGCGCTTTTCAAGAAGCTCGATTTGGCGGGCGATTTCAACTTGCTGCTTTTGTTCCTGTTCTGTCTTAAGAGTTGTTAAGAGTTCCTGCAATGCCGGATTCCCTGGCATCGCGGCAAGCTGTTCCTGTAAAAGATGGATTGCCTCGTCCAGTTCGCCACGCTCCCTTAACAGCCCGACGCGCTTCTCAAGCGTTTCTATTTTGCGGGTAAAGGCAACCTGCTGTTCGCGAATCTCCTCGAGGAGCCTAGACAACGATTCGTCGCTCGTTTCCTGGATGCCTTGCTCGAGCCGGCGGATTGCGTCTTCCAAATGCCCATCACGGATGAGGGCGCGGCTTTCGGAGGTGCAACGCTCAACCGCCGCGGAGCGCCGCAGCTTTGCCTGTTCATCTCGAACGAAGGCCAAGAGGTCGACGATCTCATTGTGCTGGCCGAATTCGATTTGGAAGGACTCGAGGACTCCGATCGCCTTATCAAATTGCCTGGTGTTTACCAGCTCATGTGCTTTATTGAGCGTGTCGGCACGCACCTGCTCCACGCGAAGGGAGTCTAACTGCTGGCGCAGGGAGCGCTCATAGGAGACCAGCCGCCCTTCGCCCGGCATCTGGTCCAATGCCTTCTGAAGAACCGTCAATGCTTCGAGGGGAGAAGTCGAGAACAGCTCTTTCGCCTGCGAGATGGCGGTATCAACAAAGCGTTTTGCCTCGAGCTTGCGCGCTTCGTCGTCTACCTCGATCTTCAAACGCTGGAGGAATGGCTCATTGGGCAATTTCTCGATGGCGCGATTGACCAGTTCTGCGGCCTGATCGAGAGACTCTGCTCGTATGAACTCATTGACTCGGGACCGAATCTCATTCAGGATTTCCCGACGCTGATCCTGTTCTTTGACCTTGGCATATTCCCGGCGCAGCGCTTCTGTTTCGAGATTTGACGGATCCAGACCTTCCGCTTCGGTGAGAAGCTTGTCAACAGCGGCGAGGTTTCGCGTGGCAAGTTCGGCGCGAGCAACTTCGAGCAATTCGAGAACCTTGCCGCGCTGGGCTTCGAGCTCTGCATGCCGAGCCAGAACACCATGTACGGCGAGGAGCTTTTGATTTTCAGGGTCATCCTGGCATGCCTTGGAAATGATTCGCAGGGCGGCGTTGATGTCGCCCCGGCTTTTGGCTGCTTCAGCTTCCGACAGGGCTCTCCCGGTGACCTCGTAGCGGCGCTTCTTCGTCTCAGCGGATTGAAGTCTATCCTTGACATCGGCGGAGGAAGGATCAATATTCTGCGCTTCTTTCAGTTGCGTAAGCGCTTCGTCGAAGTTGCCGGTAAGGAGGGCTTCATCGGCGCGGGCAACGCACTCGCGCAGCCGCTCCGCGCGCTTGATGCGTTCCTGATGTTCGCGAACGAACCTGCGAAGCTTTCTTACCTGGGTGTTTGCCGGATCAAGCTTGATGGCTTCTTCAAGAAGTTCGAGCGCGGGGGTAAAGCGGCTCTCGGTTGTTAAACGCTCCGCATTATTAAAGAGCTCCGAGACGCGGTTACGCTTGAGATCTTCAATTACTTCGTGAAGGGCGTCGGCAAAATCTTCGCCAGTCGAGTATCGATCCTCTGGGTTCTTGGCCAGGGACTTGGAAATGATTTTATCAAGCGTCGGAGGGTAATCGTGGAGATAGGTTCCCAACGGTGTGTGAGCCTCATTCACGATCTTGTACGAGGCGGTTGCCTCGCCGCCAGTAAAGGGTTCATGCCCGGTGAGCAGTTTGAAAAGGGTGACGCCCGCGGAGAAAATGTCGACACGGCCATCGATTACGCCGCCCCTGAATCTCTCAGGTGCAATGTAATGGAGCGACCCGATAACCGCGCTGGTTTGCGTGAGCCCGGGCCTGCCCGCGTCATCCTGGATCTTGGCGATGCCGAAGTCGATGATTTTGGCGACGATGAGCCGTCCCTTGTCCTTGTCGAGCTGGACAATCACATTGGGCGGTTTTATGTCGCGGTGGATGATTCCGTTCTCATGGGCATAACCAAGCGCAGAGCAGACCTGCTCAATGATGCTGAGCTTGGTGATCAGATCGAGTTGCTGACCGGAGTCAATAATCTTGTCGAGCGGCTCGCCCTCGACGAATTCCATGGCGATGAACGGCAAGCCGTCCGCCACACCCATCTCATAAATTGCGGGGATATTGGGATGGCGGAGGGTGGCGGCCTTGGCTTCGATCTGGAAACGGGCCAAGCCATCTTCCAGCGCAGATTTGAAGGGTCTCTTAATGGCCACCCTGCGACCAAGATCGATGTCTTCTGCGAGAAGGACCTCGCCCATGCCTCCACGGCCGAGAACCCTTATGATCTCGTATTTACCGATTTTCCCTGCTGACACCTTTTCCATTTTCCTGGCCGGGCCTTTGTCTAAACAGAAAAGGCAGCCGTGTAAGGGAACACAGCCACCGCCACGCGTTCAATTGAGCGAAGCATTATCGGTTGCGAAAGGAAACACTGCCCAAGAAGTTATCACGAATAAGGGTCTGTTATCCAGCCGGTGTCTTCAACCAGTCACCGGGTGGGGTGAAACGGCCCTTTGGACGGTGAACCTGTCAGGGTTAAGGCGGGCAAAACGATGAAGAATTAAGTCACTGTTCTACGGAAGGGTCAGCAGCGAGCACAAAGCTCCGGTCCATTCCTCGAGATCGGCCAGAGGGACACACTCGCGGTCGGAATGGGCGGTGTGCATGTCGCCCGGGCCGATTACGATGACCTCTTCAGCGACTTGCGCCAGGCGGCTTGCCTCGGAGCCGAAGCTGATGCCGGCGGGCGGTCGGGACGGCTTGCCCGCGTCGGCGGAGATTGTTTCCAGACGCTGCTGTTGAGGGCCGACGCCATTCGGTGAAGGCGGGAAGCCCGGCTCGGCGCGGAGCTACTCAACGCGAATACGGGCACGTGGTTCTTCCGTACGCAGGTTGGAAGAAAGAGTTTGAAGGGCGGTGAGGAACGCGCCGGGCCGATCGGCTGGGATGGGTTGGCAAGCTGCGGAGTGTGGATTTCAATGCGGGAGATGAAACGGGCGGCGAGGAATATAGCAGAGAGCCCTTCATACGGGTAGGCTGAATGGGCTTCGAGTCCCTGAATAGTTACGCGGGCGAGGCCGGAGCCTTTACCAACTATGCCGGGACGCAGGGAGGTGGGTTCACTTACGACGGCGGAACGGATGCGCAGGCTGATTGCTGCGAAGAGGTGCTCCATTCCCGGGCAGCCGATTTCCTCGTCGCCGTTAGGATCAGAGCAATGTTGGGATTGGTCTGACTTGGCGTCAGGAGGTTGAGGGCGGCTAGAAAACGGGCCAGGGCCCCCTTCACATCGCAAGCGCCACAGCCGTGTGCATAGCCACCGAGAGTTTGGAAGTCGAGAGCCGTGGCCGACTTTGCTGCAAACGGGACAGTGCCGGTGTGGCAGATGAATGCCAGGTCGATGAGGCTGTCGACTTTTGGAGAGGAAGCGGGGCGGCCGATCAGGTTAGCTTTCGCAACGCCGCCGTCATCGGGATAGGGGAAGAGCTGAGCGCGCCAACCCTTTGCCTCAACGTAGCGTGTGACCCACGCGAGCAAAGAGAGATTGGAAGCAGCTGAAGGCGTGGGAATCGCGACCAGTTCACGCAGGATCTCGACGGCCTTCATGGCGTGACTTCCTTACCGGCGATGAAGACGCGGGGACGAGCCGGAGCCGCGATGTAGTAGGCCAGTTCGCGATAGTCAGCGAATTCATGGATGAGAAAATCGGCTTGCTTGCCGGGTTCGAGAGATCCGGTGCGGTTGCCCAGGCTGAGACTCCAGGCAGCGTTGATAGTAGCGGCGGTAAGGGCTTCGGCGGGCGAGAGGCGCATCTGGAGGCAAGCCAGCGAAAGCATGAAGGGCATGGACGGGACTGGCGATGAACCTGGGTTGAAGTCGGTGGCGAGGACGATGGCCAGACCTGACTCGACCATTGTCCGGGCGGGCGGGTATTGTGTGCGACCGAGGGCAAAGACCGAGCCCGGAAGCAGGACGGGTTGTACGCCCGCATCACGGAGTAGGACCAGGGTTTCTTCGGTTACGGCTTCAAGGTGGTCGGCCGTGGCGGCACGCAGTTTCGCGGCTAACGCCGCTCCCGTACCAGGGCGGAACTGCTCGGCGTGGATTCGTAGGCCTAGACCGTGGCTTCCGGCGGAGGTCAGCACAGTGCGGCATTCTTCAACGGTGAAGGCATGGTCGTCGCAGAATGCGTCGCAATAGCGCGCCAGTTTTCTGGCCGTGACTTCGGGGATCAGCTCGTGGGCGATCCAGCGAACATACTCTTCGCGTCGCCTTGCGAACTCCGGTGGAACGGTGTGTGCGGCAAGCAGCGTGGAAACGATGTGTACGGGGCCTTCTGTGTTGAGGCGAGCGAGAACGCGGAGCATCTTGAGTTCTGTTGCGTGATCAAGGCCATATCCGGACTTGGCTTCGAGGGTGGTGGTGCCCGATCGGAGCATCCAGTCGCGATAACGGCGTGCTGCGGATAGTAACTCATCTTCTGTGGCGGCGCGCGTGAACTCGACGGTGCGGAGAATGCCGCCGCCGGCTGCGGCGATTTGCTGATAGGTGGTTCCGGCGATGCGCTGCTCGAATTCGGCGGCGCGGTTGCCGGCGAAGACGAGATGTGTGTGTGCGTCGACAAAACCGGGAGTGACGCATCGGCGCTCGGCATCGATGACCACCGCGTGGCACGGGATTTTGGCGCGGAGTTCGGGGTATGGGCCGGAGGCGACGACGCGGCCGTCTTCGATGAGCAGCGCAGCGTCCTGGATGATGCCCAGTTCGCGGAGTTCAGTGCTTACCCGCGGGCGTGCTGGACCGGCGAGGGTCACAAGCTGGCCGATATTGACGATGGCAAGAACACTGTCCAATTTCATTCTCTTGGCATCGGAATATGGATGCCGCGCTCACGAGCGGTTTGCTGGGCCAAGTCGTAGCCAGCGTCGGCGTGACGTGCCACTCCGATGCCAGGATCGTTGTTGAGTACGCGGCTGATCTTGCGCGCGGCCAACTCCGTGCCATCGGCTACGGTTACCTGTCCGGCGTGGAGCGAGTAGCCCATTCCCACACCGCCGCCATGGTGAAAGCTGACCCAGGTTGCGCCGGAAGCGGTGTTGAGCAGCGCGTTGAGTATCGGCCAGTCGGCGACGGCGTCGGAACCGTCGAGCATCTTCTCTGTTTCGCGGTAGGGGCTAGCCACGGAACCAGTGTCGAGGTGGTCGCGGCCGATGGCGATGGGTGCGGAGATTTCGCCCTTGCGCACCAGTTCATTCAC